>Ga0070732_10000918_pt1 | contig 16746 bp, 12 predicted proteins | sample Coa_R1_5_FD_66449 | JGI IMG/M metagenome (GOLD analysis project Ga0070732, IMG submission 66449) | Surface soil microbial communities from Centralia Pennsylvania, which are recovering from an underground coalmine fire - Coalmine... | ecosystem: Environmental > Terrestrial > Soil > Unclassified ...
GGAGTCGACTGGCAGTTCCGCATCGACGACGCCCGTGTAAAACTGAAGCGACTATACCCCAAATTCAAGACTTGATGAGGCACTAGCTTATCTTTGAATCACCTTCGGCACTGGATCGGTCGCGAAGGGCCAATCCACCGGCTGGTACGCGATGGCCAAATGCGGCGTCTCCACACGGCGGTTGCGTTCGCTTTTGCTGATCATCGCGGCGTCGAGGATTCCCGTGGTCAGCAGCGTGCGCTCGATTGGGTAGCTGGCGTGCCAGGTCTGCATCATCTTATCAATGGCGCGGAGTAAATACGCGAAGTGACCGAACGGGTCGGGCTGTTGCAAGTAAAACTGCGTGCTGCGCGGCTGATCTTCGCCCTTGAGCTTGCAAGCGAAGCAAAAAGCGCCGCCGTCGCCTTCATAGATCCAGCCGTTCATCACAGCCACCGCCGCTCTCAGGCCGTCACGGTAGTCGATCAGCACCACACCGGCTTCATTGTCCTTTGACATCAGTTCGCGATAGTCGCCCTTGGCGTGGGCCGGCACGCGGGTGAGCCCGGCCTCGAGTAACTCTTTCGACCAATCGCCGCGATCAAGCGCTTGCCACATCGCTTCGCCTTGGAGGCAAGTGACGGCTTTCACGCCGGTCTCGCCGCCCTTGCGTCGCTCCACCATGCACTGCAAGCCTTCGAGGGCATGGAAGGTGTAGCCTTCAAACGGCCCGTAACTGATCTGCACCGCCCCTGTAATCTCGCAACCCAGCGGCAGCTTCAACTCCGGCTTGCGCCAGGTCACCGGCACTGACGAGCCGGCCATGAACGGGAACATGCGCTTTTTCGCTTCGTCATACATCCACTTCGCGTCTACCCATTTGGCCGAGAGATGTTTGTCACTGAAGACGGGCACGACTTTGTTGTTCCGGTCGAAGACTTTGTTCGTCTCCTCGAAGAATCGCCGCCGCGGGTACATGATCTGGCCGCGTTCGTTCTTGGGGTAATTGCCGTGCTCGCCAATACAGAGCACGCCGTCCACGGCCAGCGTCTTGCCGCCGAGTGTGAGTGCTTTGTCGATGCTGTCGTAAATGGTGAAGCCGTGCTTCTTCGCCAGATCGCGGCTCATGTCCTCTTCGGGGAACTGATCGCAATAGAGCGAGACGAGTTGCAGATTGGGAAACTCCTTGCCATCGTGCCCGTAGCCTTCGAGGATCTTGGAAACAATGACATCGGCATGCGACCAGCGCCGGTACTCGGTGACAATGGCAGCGACTTGCTTCTTCATAGAAATCACTGAGCCCGCAGGCTCGAAGACTCGCCTGCGGGCTTGCAGAAGTTTATTTAAGCCGACAGGCGAGTCTTCGAGCCTGCGGGCTCATTCACGCAATTGCTTCCCGAATAACATTCGCTTCCACCACGCCCGTCAGTTTCTGATCCAAGCCGCCGTAAAAATACGTGAGCTTGCGGTGATCCAGGCCCATCAAGTGCAGGATCGTCGCATGCAAGTCGCGAATGTGGCGTGGCTTGACGGCGGCAGCGTGGCCAAATTCATCCGTCTCGCCGTAACTCATGCCGCCTTCCACGCTGCCACCGGCCAGCCAATAGGTAAAACCTTTGGGATTATGATCGCGGCCACCCTTGTTCTGGCCCACCGGCTGCCGGCCAAACTCACCTCCCCAAACGATCAGCGTTTCATCCAACAATCCGCGCCGCTTCAGATCGGTGAGCAGAGCGTGAATGGGCCGGTCGATTTCCGGGCCGTGAATGAGGAGGTTTTCCTCGATGCCGTTGTGTGCGTCCCAGTTTTCCTGCTGGTGGCCGCCGCCGGAATAGATCTGAATGAAGCGCACGCCGCGCTCGACGAGCCGTCGAGCAATCAGGCACTGCCGGCCAAAATGCGAGGGGCCATACGCCAGCTTGTGCGTTTCGGGCTTTGGCTCGTTCACGCCGTACATTTCCAGCGTCTTGGCATCTTCCGTGGATAAATCCATTGCTTCCGGAGCCGATGTCTGAAGCTGGAATGCCAACTCGTAGCTGGCAATTCGGGCCTGAAGTTCGGAGTAGCCGGGGCGTTCTTTCAGATGCTCGGAATTGAGCGCATTCAGCGTGTCGATCTGGTCGCGCTGCTGTTCGCGACTGAGGCCGGACTTCGGCGAAAGATCGAGGATCGGCTCGCCCTTGCTGCGCAGGTGCGTGCCCTGGTATGCGGCCGGCATGAAGCCACTCGACCAGTTGGCCGCCCCGGAAATCGGCCCCCCACGCGGATCGAGCATCACGACGTACGCCGGCAGATTTTGATTTTCGGTGCCGAGGCCATACCCCATCCACGAGCCAATCGACGGCCAGCCCTGAATAATGCGACCGGTGTTCATCTGGATCATGGCCGAGCCGTGGGCGAACGTGTCGGCATACAGGCTCTTGATGACGCAAAGTTCATCCATGTGCTGGGCGATGTGCGGAAACGCGTCGGAGCACCACTGTCCCGATTCGCCGTATTGCCGAAACTTGCGTTGCGAAGCGAGAAGCTTCGAATCCTTGAATTCGCGCCGGCGAATTTCGATCTTAACCGTCTGCCCGTCGCGCTTCTGCAACTCGGGCTTGTAGTCGAAGGTGTCAACTTGCGACGGCCCGCCGTACATGAAGAGGAAGATGCAATGCTTGGCCTTGGCGGTGAAATGCGATGGCTTCGGCGACAAAACGGAGGCTGAAGCGTCTGCGAGGGGCGCGGCGTAGCCATGCCGCGTGAAGAAGCCATCGCCATCGAGCAGCGACGTTAGCGCGAGCCCCGCAAACCCGCCGCCCATTTGCCAGAGAAACTCGCGACGGGTGCCGGTGCAGCCACAGGCCGGATTTCGGTATTCGGATTTCGGATTCATCGTTTGCTCAGTGATGCCGCTTGCGTCTTTGCGCTCGGCGACTCGACACCTGAGCGCGAAGCCGCAAGCGGCGTCTAATCCACATACACAAATTCATTCAAATTCAAAATCATCTTGCAAAGCGCCGGTAGCGATTGGCTGCGTTGCAGATAAGCCTTCGCAATCTCGCTCTCCTTCGTCGTCGGCGTGCGGCCCAGCGCTAGCCGGAACGCTCGCTCGATCTGCTTCGCCGGATCTTCGCCGCACTCGCGCTTCAAGCGCTCGGCAAACGCATTCGCCTGGTCATCCATGAATTGGCTGTTCAGCAGAATCAGCGCTTGCGGCGCAATTGTGGTATTGGCCCGTGCGGCAATCGACTTATCTGGATTCGCGAAATCGAAGGTTTCGAGCAGCGGCACGCCGAGCGTGCGCTTCACGAAAATGTAGACGCTGCGGCGCGATTGCTCCACTGGCGCGGTGCTGTTCTCCCAGCCGTTGCCGGGCCGCGATTGCGTATTCAGCACTTCCTGTGGCAGCGTGGGGAAGATGCCGCGGCCGAACATTTTGCTGTTCAGCCGGCCATTGACCGCGAGCACGGAATCGCGAATGGCCTCGGCTTCGAGGCGGCGAAGATTTTGCCGCCAGAGGAGGGAATTGTCCGCATCCCGCAAGCTCGCTTCGCTCGCTTGCGGGCTTGAGTTGGATGAAGACTGTTGATACACGCTCGATAATAGAATCAGTTTGTGGACGTACTTCAGGCTCCAGCCTTGTTCGATCAATTCTAAGGCGAGCCAATCGAGCAACTCCGGGTGCGAGGGCGCGCTGCCGTTGCGGCCGAAGTCATTCGGCGTGACCACGAGTCCCTTGCCGAAGTGATGCTGCCAAAGACGATTGACAATGACGCGCGCGGTCAGCGGATTGTGCTTGCCCGCGATCCATTCGGCAAGCACTTTGCGCCGGCCCAGCGATTTGTCGCCAATCGGCTTAATACTCTTCGGGACCGCCGTCTCGTTGCTACGGCAAAGCACCGGCAGAAAGCCCGGCCGGACTTCGGCGCCGGGCATCGACGCCTGGCCGCGGTTTAATACATTCGTTGACTTCGGCTTGGCGATGTCTTCCTGAATCGCCAATGCCGTACCGCCGCCTTTCAGCGGCGTTTGGATCGTGGGGTCGATGGTTTGTATCAGCTTGCCCTGGCGGATGTTACGGTAGAACGCCAGCAGACTGTAGTAATCTTCATGCCGGATTGGGTCGAATTTGTGCTCGTGGCAGCGGGCGCAGCCAATGGTCAGGCCCAGAAATGCCTCGCCGGTGGTGGCGAGCATATCATCGAGATCGTCGAATTCTGCCTGCTGTTTGTCGTCCGGCTCGTCGTCCCAAACGCCCAGGCGGAAGAAGCCGGTGGCGATGATGCCGTCGTCTGTAACTGGAGTCAATTCGTCTCCGGCGATTTGCTCCTTCACGAACTGGTCGAACGGCTTGTCGCGATTGAAGCTGTCGATGACGTAGTCACGGTAGCGCCAGGCATTGGGCTTTTCGCCATCGCGTTCGTAGCCATTGGTTTGGCCAAAGCGGACCACGTCGAGCCAGTGCCGGCCCCAGCGCTCACCGTAGTGGGGCGATGCCAACAATTGATCGATCACCTTCTCAATGGCTGCCTGCGGCTTCGCCGGATATTCACGAAGAAATCGCTCCATCTCTTCCGGCGTCGGCGGCAAACCGATCAGGTCGAAGTACAGCCGCCGCAATAGAATTCGCGGCTCGGCCGCCGGCGACGGCGAAAGACCTTTCGCTTGCAGTTTCGCCAATATGAAATAATCGACTGGCGTTTGCGCCCAGGCAGAGTTCTGCACGGCCGGCACCGTGGGCTTTTTGATGGGCTGGAACGACCAAAAATCGCGGGCCTTGTCAAAATCGATTTCGCCGCCGTTGCCATGGGCGGCAACTGCGAAGAGAGCAAGCAAGGCTGCGCTCAGCCAGCGCGTCATTCCAGGCTCCGAGTTGAATCCAGAGAAAGAGGGCCGGTGCGCCCTCCTATTGGCGGGAGGCGCGATGCGTAGAATCGCGCCGGATAATTAGAGTCTACAGGCAGGGAAGCCCAAGCGGGAGGGGAATTTCGCGGAAATAGCGTTCCAGATCCTGGGCGTCGCGGTGGCACCGAATTTGCCGTTTTTTGGGACGGCTGATATGCGGCCGCCGCAGAGAAACTCTGGATCAAACGCGTCTATGGTGAAACGTAAGATTGGCAACAAAGGGAAGCGTGAGCAGAGGGCGAGCTGTTTGTTGAAAAAACTCGCCCCCCTGGAGGATCCGCTCGCGGCAGCCGAGACAGCCGGCTTGCGGTATGTGCGTGACGACCTTCCGGGCATCCGGCGCGCGAGCGCGGGCCGCGGATTTCAATATTTAGACGCTGCAGGGAACGCGGTTCACGACGCCGACGTATTACGCCGCATCCAGGCACTAGTCATCCCACCGGCCTGGACGAACGTATGGATCTGCCCCAATGCCAACGGGCATTTGCAAGCCACTGGCAGGGATGCCAGGGGTCGGAAGCAACACCGATATCATTCGCGCTGGCGCGGCTTCCGCGACCAGACCAAGTACGTGCGGATGGTCGCGTTCGGCGCGGCCCTGCCAGCCATCCGGGCCGCTGTTGACCGCGACCTGGCCCGGCAGGGGCTGCCCCGAGCCAAGGTCCTCGCCACCATCGTTCGCCTTCTGGAAACGACACTGATTCGCATTGGCAATGAGGATTACGCTAGAGAGAACGGCTCATTCGGGCTCACCACCTTTCGCAACCGCCATGCCGAGGTCAACGGCAGCGCGCTAAGGTTCGAGTTCCGCGGCAAGAGCGGCGTCTTCCACTCGGTGGGAGTCCATGACCGGCGCGTCGCCCGAGTCGTTAAAGCCTGTCAGGACCTGCCGGGTCAGGAACTGTTTCAGTATCTGGATGAAATGGGCAAGCGTCATAGCGTCGATTCGGCCGACGTGAACGAATACCTGCGCGAGGTCAGCGGCGCCGACTTCACAGCGAAGGACTTTCGAACGTGGGCAGGCACCATGCTGGCAGCTCGGGCACTCCAGGAATGTGACGTTTGCAAATCAAACGCCAAGGCCAAGAGCAACATTGTCCGGGCGATCGAAGCCGTGGCAGATCGCCTGGGAAATACTCGAGCCGTGTGCCGCAAGTGTTATGTGCATCCGGCCGTGATTGACGCGTACCTTGACGGCTCGTTAGCGGACGCGGCGAAGCACCATAGCAGGCGAAAGAGGGGGCGCAAGCAGCGCGGCCTTTCATCCGATGAAGTTGTCGTGTTGGCACTGCTGAAACAGCGGCTCAAACTTCCGGCCAGGAAGAGATAAAACCTGCTCGCCGCGTCTTGGTTTCACTTCCCCGGCGTCACCGCCACATCGTAGCGGAAGACCTCTTTCTCCTTTTGCCGCAGGAACACCAGTCGCAGCGACTGCCCGGATTTGGCTTCCGCCAACAGCCGGCGGGCATGGTCGAGGTTGTCGGGGCGAACGTCGTTGATACGCGCCAGCACGTCGCCCGGTTTCGGGGCGGTCGGATCCTTGAACAAATCGCTATCCACGTTAGTCACCACGATGCCCTTGGGCACGCGCATGTGCATCGCGTTGGCTTTTTCGATGGTCAGCGGCTCCGCTTTAAGGCCGAACCGGCTCAGCCCAGTCTTCGCATCGGGCTGCGCGACGGCGAGGGCCGTTACCAACACGTCTTGCACTTTGCCGTCGCGGATTCGCGTGAACGCAATGTGGTCGCCCGGCTTGTGCGCGAGCAGCCGCACGTAAAAATCGCTAAGGCCGCGCAGCGGCTTGCCATCCAGGCGCGTGATTTCGTCGCCGGCCTGAATGTCGGCTTGCAGGGCCGGCGAATTCGGCCCGACCGCGCTAACGGAGATCGGTTTGGTTTTCGTTAGCGTCATGCCCAGAAGCAGGTGCTTATCCATTTCCGGTTCCAGCATTTCCGTCAAGACTCGGTGGATGGTATCCACGGGAATCGCGAATCCCAGCCCTTTCCCTTCGATCTTGTTGATGGCCGCCAGGCCAATGACTTCACCAAGCACATTCAACATCGGTCCGCCCGAGTTGCCGGGGTTGATCGCTGCGTCGGTCTGGATCATGTGCGGGTAGGTATTCATGTTCGCGGTCATGGTGCGGTCGAGCGCGCTTACCACCCCCACAGAGCAGGAAAAGGGCAAGCCGAACGGTGAGCCGATGACGATGACCGTTTCGCCAATCATCACATCCTTATTCGCGCCGAACGTAACCGGCCTCAGCGGCCGGTCCGCGTTAATCTTCAGCACAGCTAGGTCGGCCTTGGTGTCCTTGGCCACGACATCCACCGTGCAGGTTTTGCCGTCCGACAGCCGGGCTTGCATGACAATGGGGCTAAGCACGTGGGCGTTGGTGAGCACGTAGCCGGCTTCGTGGATGACGATGCCGCTGCCCACACCGAGTTCATCCTTGACATCCGGCATGTAGAAGAATTCATTCAGCGACGAGTTGCCGCCCTTGGGCACGGGATAGGTAATGAAGACGACGGAATCCTTGCAGCGCTCGAAGACTTCCACGGCCGGGCTGCGCCGAGCCTTCAGGCGGGATGCCTCGTCTGGTTCAGGCTGCGCACCTGCGAGAGATGGAATGATAAACTGAGCGAACGAAAGAATCAGTATCTTGCGCATCATAGTTGGTGAAAAGCAAATGGCCGCTTTCGGCTTCGCGCTCGCCGGCAAACGACGGACGATCCGATGTTTGCCGGGAAGCGCGGAGCCGCAAGCGGCCGGGTTATTTCGCCACTTGCTCCAGCAAGGTTAATAACGTCGCAGCGATTTTGGTGGATGCGTGCACTTCCAGGTAGCTGGAGCGCGCCCGCCACGTCTCGTAACCACCGCGGCGGTGCTGTTCGGGCGTGGGCAAGTAGCCGTTGTAACCGTTCGCCAGTTCGATTGTGAACGTTGGTTTGAGCGGGCTTTTCTTTTTGATCTCCAGGCCGGTTTCGACGAACGTTTCGCACGGTGACGAAACAATGCCTAGTTCACCAATGCGAATAGCTTGCAATTTCACCTTCACCGTGGCCGGATATTTCGCCAGGAACACCGTTTCCCGAGCGTAGATCTCCCGCGTGGTCGTAAGCACCGGTTTCTGCGCCTGTTCGAGAATGGCTTTCGCTTCGCTTACTTCCTCTTCCTTGGGCAAGCGCACGCCGAGTTCGATTTCGGTTTCCACCATCTTCAGGGGAGCCCAGTCGCGGTGCTGAATCGACGAGTAGGCCTTGAACGCGGTATTGGCCACGCTATTGGCCACAATGCGAATTTGCTCGTACGGCTTTTGGCCCACGGGGGCGGGGCCGGCGAAGTTGATGTTGTTAATGTCGCCGCTCGTGCCGTTCGACATGATGCCGACAAACCGCGCCTCCTTGTCATCGACTTGCAGCAACTGGCCCATGCGCTCCGCAAACGCGGCGAAGTAATCGGCCGACAGCGGTTCCACGCCGCCGACGTAATGTAGCGAATAGTTCGCCAACAGCGCAATCGGCCGGCCGTCTTTCGATTTTAGCGACAGGATGGAAACATCAGGGTCGATGGGCCCGGACGGTTCGATCAGACCCTTCGCCTGGTAGCCTGGGTTCATGCGCACCGTGTCGGTGGTCTTGCCGAACGGATCGGGGGGAATGGCGTCGTGCTGCATCTTCCAGCGGCGGTTGAAGACCTGCGTGGGATCCTTGCCGACGGCCCAACCAATTTTCGCCGGAGCCAAATTGCCGTAAGCCTTGGCCACGCCCTCGGCAATCTTTTCGGTCAAAAACTTCCGGTACTCCTCATCCGGTTCGCTCTGGAACACGCCGCCAAGCGTTGGGGCTGTGTGTGTGTGCGTGGCCGACATGAGCATGTGGTTAACGGGAATGCTCGTGGTCTTGCTGGCGCGCTCCTTGGCCGCATCGAATATCTCGCGCGGCACCATGCAGCTATCGACCACCACAATGGCCAACTTGGTTTGGCCGTCGTCCAAGACCAGACAGCGGGCATGCAAACGGTCATGCACGCCCTTTGCCAGGCGATCTTGCATGCCGCCATTGACGGAGATCGGGAACTTGAGCGGGGTAATATCCTGAGCAAAAGCACCGGCTCGAAATACCTTGGTTGGTTCCTCGCCGCGTACGAATGCGGACGGACTCAGGAGCAAAAGAGCGCCGAGGAATGCGATGGATCGGAGGGACAAGAAGGGCATGGCAACCTCGGCAGGCGGGACAACGAAAGGAGGGCTATCCATTCGTTCTACCAATCATGGGCCGACATTGCCATTATGGCGCCGAATTCGCCAGAATTGCGCGATCGGTTGGGCGGAATTCTGGCGAATTCCGCTACCTGCCGATCTCACTTCCGGGCCGGCAAACGTTTCTCTGCTGGCACCGGAACGGGCACGAGCGCCGGCCTGGCGGGGCTGCGGAGACTGAAGAGCCGGCCCTGCGATACTTCCAGCCAGTAGCGCACCGCGACCGGTGGAATGTACGACATTAGCAAGACCATCATGAACAGGCTGAACACCGTCAGGCCCATGAAGATCGCGATGCCGGTGTGCAAGAGGATGCCGGCAATCACTACGTAGGGCCGCAGCCGCGGCCGCCAGATCAGAAAAACGAAGCTGATTTCAAGGACCAGCGTAAACAACACGCCGGCCGTCATGTTCAATTCCCACAGCCAGCGATGCTGGCTCAACTGCGTCAGCAGCCAGCGGTAGGGCGGGAAGATGGTGGGGGAGAATTCGGGATTGGCCAGCGTGTACCAGAGGGCGGTGTGGTTCCACCAGGCGTTGCCCTTCAACTTGGACAGGCCAGAGGCAGTGTAAACGAAGCAGAAATGTATCTGGAACAGCCGCGTCGCGAAATTCGCCACGACGGAAGGCGCGGGGCCGGCCAAAAACTTCTGTACGGCGCTCGTGTCGCCGCCGGTGCGCTTGAGCCGGTCAAGTTCGGCTTCGGCCCGCCGCTTGGCGATCCACCGATCCAGAGAAAGGGCCGCGCCGCTCGGCCCGAGGTTCAGGTAAATCAGGCAGATGTTCATCATCACGTCCATGCCGAACAGCACATAGCCGGCCCGGTGAATGTAGCACAGCGCCGCGATCCAGGAAATCATGCCGCTGGTGCGCGTGAACAAGCCCAGAGTGAACATCACCATGAACGCGAGGAACACGTAATGGACGATGAGCATGGCGGTGGGGTTGTTCACATGGTCCCACACCGAAAAGAGATACGTGCCCTGTGAATCGGTCTTGCGCGGGTCCAGCGTCCAGCGATCAAAGTAATCGAGGACTTCTCTCCGGTAGTTCAAATCGTCCGGCAGATCGCGCTGGATAAAGCGCATCGTGAGTTGAAACTGGTTGGCGGGGTCACGAGAGCTGCGCTGCGGCAAAGGCTGAGAGAGCTGCCCGCCCAAATGGCCCAGAATCATTGCGACCTTGCCTGGCTTTTCCTCAAGGGCCTGGTCTTTCGGAAGCGTGTCGATAAAGTCTTCGGCCGCTTTGCGAATCTCCTGGCGAGTCGCGTCGTCGAGCTTCTGCCAGTGGGTCGGAATCATTTCGTCGCGGTCCTTTTGCAGGTTAGGCAAATGGCTGAGCGCGTTGAGGTACTTCTGCCGTACGTCTGGTGGTGTGACGTCAAAATGCTCGTAGCTGCGCGGGGACTGCCCCCCCTTCGGGTAGATCAGGAGGCGCTGGCAGTAGGAAAGCGAGTTGAACGCTTCCCGTGGCTCATTGGGCATACAGCTCGGATCATACAGGAACCGCAGTTTCTGCTCGCGTTCGGATTGCGTCTTTGGCAGGCTTTGCAGCCAATCCAGAAAGACGCGGCGAACGTTTGGGTCCTGTGGCACCGACATCGTCATGGCGTCGATATCGTTCCAAGTGGTGGGCGGAGCATAGGAGGGATTCTCGCGCCGATACCGGTCCGCAAGTTCCTTGTTGATCCACGCGCCTTTGCCGAAGAAATTCTGCAAGTCGATGGTGTAAGCCAGATGCACGTACACCAGCCCGATGCCGGCAAGAATGCGCATTAATCCCAGGGTGGATGGGTCCGATGGCCGGAACCAAAAGTTGTTCCAATTCCGCGCGACGCGGGAAAAGAAACCTGCTTCGGAAACGGTGGCGGCACTCATGTCACTTATCCTCAGCTTTCTTGCTCTTGGATTCTTCCTTGTCTTGCCAATAATGCGGGACCGGCGCCTTGAAACCGCAGTGCTTTTCTACCCCGTCAAATAGCTTGTAGGCCTCGGGGTGGTTCTTGACAGTGTAATAGCTGGGGATGGGCGGATGCTTTGGCTCGAAGAGAATCGGCAGCATCCAGTAGAGCATGGGGTCGTTCGGATCGCGCAGATTGCCTTCCGTGTCAAATTCTCCCATGAAGTAAGGCTTGTAGGTGGGGGCATCGTAGAAATCCATGCCGATTTCCAGATCAGCCGGCGTCACAATGCTGTGTTCGACCATGTAGACTTTGATCCATTTGATTTTCACGTTGGAGTTGCCGTGCTGCGCTTCCTTGCTGTGGGCCAGGTGCTTGACGAAGGCCGGTAGCATGTAAACGCGAACGTTGTCTTGCGGCATAAGGTATTGGGTCTGCATCGAGAATTGCGGGTGCAGGGGTATCCCATCCTTGCCCTGCGTGCGCAAGTAGCGCGCGCGGGTAACATCGTCGGGCAAGCTTTGAACCTGGCTCGGCGCGAAGGCGGTGGCCGTGATGGAAAGCCGGCGGTAATAGGTGATCGCCAGGGGGTCCATCATGTCCTCCGGCCGTTTGGGCAAGCTCACCCATCGAGCCTCAGCCTTATCCGTCTTTGCCGGATCGTCGTTGTCGTAATAAACGCAAAACCAGAGCATGTAGGCCGGCCCAGGTTCCGGCGAGTAAAAGTGGTACGCGTTGGTCAGGTACATCGATTGCTGGTAACAGCGGTAGACCCGTTGCGCGAACTGCGCCCCAATCCAGGGTTGCGCGCCGGGGGCGGTCACCGCCACACAGAGGCTGCCGAAATGAAAGAATAGCAAGGCGGTGATGGCAATTCGGCGGGCCGGCCGGATCAAGGAAGGATTCCCAAACAAATACGCGACAAGTTCGGGGCCCCCGCGGATGATAGCGCCGGTGCCGGCTAGCACCGCCAGAAAGCCCGCCAGCATTCTGGCCGAATCCCAATCGGCGTGGAATGCGTCAGCGTAATGGGCCAACAGCCCAGTCGCGGTTGCAAGTACAAGCATGAGTGCCGTCGGCCGCAGCGACACCGCCAAACCGACGGCGATTATGCCGCCAACGGCGAAAATCGCTCGCAGGGCAGCCAATACCCCGTGCGTACCCGCCATTGGATCTTGGTTGCCGGCATCGGCAATATTCCCAATAATCGCGCCGATGGCCACGGCGGCAAAACCACCCCACGCCATGGGCCTGGCCCAGGTATAAACGATGGGCGGCGCTGCCCCAGTTGCTTCCCACGGTTGTGCTTCATTCGCCATGGCTTTCTTCTCCGCCGGTTGGGCTGAACGACAACGTCTCCCACCGTAATGCCAACACCGGGACAAGCCCCGTCGTTGGCGCTGGCGATGCCAGAACCGGTAGCCTATGATGATTACAGAAAATTCGCAAGTCGGATGCTCGCCCGCTTGGGTCGAGTGCCGCATAGAGAACGCAAAGCGTGTGCCGGCCGCCACAACCAAGCAAGTTTCCGGGCGGCGAGGAGATTCCAGCAGCCGGGGTCTTGGGTACAGCCGGTATAAACGGCCGCTTTTCAGCCTGTAGCGACCACCGAATGATCGTTCGGTACGTGGGAGTCGCTCCGGTTCGAAACGGCAGGCCGTATTTCCTAACCTCAGAATTGCTCTGGACCGGGGTGGAAACTGTTCCCAATTGGCACATCGCAATGCCAGGATTGAGAAAAACTGACTCCGGTCAGCATTCCAGAAAAATTATGGGCCTGGGAGATCAAGGAGAACTTCGTTTTAGTCAGCTGAAGAACATTTTTTTGGCCAAAAGTGCCAGAAACAGCGTGAATACAAGGCGAATCTAAGTCCTTGTGCCGCTTGGAATTCTGAATTTCAAATTTACAATCCGACAGAACCCCTTGCCAAAGCGCCGGAATAACCGGAATCGAAAGTTTTCGTATTTGCGGCATCCTGCCCAGATTACTATTGACGTTCTTTTTAACTATCTTTACTATCTCCCTCACACAGTTGAATCTGGCCCGGATTCTCACCCCAACCAATCCGGGAAAGATGGGGAGTGTCGTAATCGTCGCGGGAAAGGAATCGGTGGCTGTCATCGTTTTCCCTGCCTGGGCGGTACGTGGACGAATGTGTGGGGTAATTTGTTCTCAAACTCGGGAGGTTGCATGTACAGTGTTGTTTTATTGATGGCGATGAGTGGCCCGGCAGCCGATGCTCCGGCTGGTATTTTCTTCCACCGGCATGAAACGAACTGCAGCGGCTGCACCGGCTCTGCTTGCAGCGGTTGCACCGGCTATGCTTGCAGTGGCAGTGGCTGCACCGGCTATGCTTGCAGCGGCAGTGGCTGCACCGGCTATGCTTGCAGCGGCTGCACCGGTAATGCTTGCTGTGGTTGCCACGGCAGCGAACGCCATGGTTTCCTGGGCATTTTCCACCGTCATCATGAAAGCTGTGGTTGCTGTGGCGCCCAGACTTCGTGTGGCTGCAGTGGCGCCCACGCTTGTGGCTGCTGTGGCGTTGCGGTTAGCTGTGGCTGCTGTGGCGCCCCGGTTAGCACCGGTTGCTGCGGCTGCATGGGCAGCGCTCCGGCCGCCCCGGGCATGGGCACCCAAGCTCCGCCGGTCAAGATGCCGGAACCGCCGGTCAAGCCGAAGTGATTGAATCTCGGACACGCCTCGTCCACGCCGGGAGAGAAGCTTTTCTCTTCCGGCGTTTTTGTTTTAACGCGCAGTGAAATGATTTCTTGTTCCACGAAAACCGCCAAAGGCGGGCTTGTGACGTTGGGGCGACTGGCTATAATCCGCCGCCGTGGTGACGGACTGCCGGCTTAGCGACCGGCTTCAGGGATGACCTATTGGCGTGCCAATCATGGCCCTACCGATACTTCGGCCCAATGTTGAGGAAACAGTTTTGCAGCTTTACGGGAGGCCGCTGCACCCGGAGCTGTTCGACATCCTGGCTTCGCGCCGGCTCCGGCTCGGTGACGCCAGCGTCAACCTCTGGCTGACGCGCACCGGTCATGTGATTTCGTGGCAAAACCGGCGCTGTCATCTCACCGAAGTCGTGGCCGCCGATCAGCCGTTGCCCGAGTGGGGTCAACTGTTGCAGCACAAGCTTCGCGGCGAACGCTGTGACGTGTTGGGCAACCTCACCGAAATGAATTACCAGGTTAGCTTTCAGGTTGAGATGCTATCGCCCGATCAATTCCTGAATGTGCATCAGGAACTTCTGGCCGACCGTGGCAAGCATGGGCTACTGCACTCGTTTGCTCCCAATCACCGCTGGGCGCTCACGCCTCTCGGCCTCATCCAGGCCCAATCTCGTGACGGCTGCCTGTTCTTTTCCACCTTCCATACCTTCCCCGACGATTCCGCAGTCGTAAAAACACAATCCTTGATCGAGCGCCGCTAACACCTTTGGCCGCTTCCGGCTTAGTCATACAATCGCTTCTATGAGCCGAAGCACTCATTTGCAGCGTATGCTGGACGCCGGCATTGTGGCGGTCGTCCGTTCCCCGGACAGCCGGCAATTGTTGGAAGTGGCGAAAGCGCTGACCGACGGCGGGGTGAATGTGATGGAGATCACCTTCACCGTGCCAAACGCGCTCGAAGTCATCCGGCAAGTGCAGCAAGTGCTGGGCGACAGAATTTTGCTCGGCGCCGGCACCGTGCTGGATCCCGAGACCGCGCGCGCGGCGATTTTGGCCGGGACCGAATTCATTGTCGCGCCGACCCTGAACCTTGAGGTGATCCGTCTCTGCCATCGCTACGACAAGCTGGTCTTGCCCGGCGCGTTTTCGCCAACCGAGATTCTCGCTGCCTGGGAAGCCGGGGCCGATATCGTGAAGGTTTTCCCTGCCGACGTGTTGGGCCCAGCCTTCTTCAAAGCGATGCGTGGTCCGTTGCCGCAAATCCGCTTGATGCCGACCGGCGGCGTGGACCTGAATTCTGCCGCCGAATTCCTGAAAGCCGGCGCCTGCTGCCTGGGCATCGGTAATCAGCTGGTGGATCCCCAAGCGGTGGCGAACGGCGATTTCGGGCGGATACGAGAACTGGCGCGGAAGTATGTGGACGTTGTTAAAAGACACCAAAGTAAAGTTGAGTGAGCGGGTGAGAAGGTGAGGGGAAGTCTTTTGTCACCCCTCACCTTCTCACCCTCTCACCTTGTCATGCCAAACATTTTCCAATGCACGATATCATCACTTTCGGCGAAGCCATGATCCGCCTCAGTCCGCCGAACTTTCGGCGCCTCGAGCAAGCGCAAACGCTCGACGTCCAGGTCGGCGGCGCGGAGCTGAATACTGCCGTCGCATTGGCCCGGCTGGGCCGCAAGACTTCGTGGGTCTCGCGCCTCACCGACAATCCGCTCGGCCGGCTCATCGCCAATCGCGCCCGCGAAGCCGGCGTCGATACCGGCCATGTGCTGTTCACGAAGGAAGATCGTGTCGGCGTCTACTTCCTAGAGTTCGGCGCGGCCCCGCGTGCCAGCAGCGTGCTGTATGATCGCAAAGACGCGGCCATTGCCCACATTCAGCCCGGCATGATCGACTGGGCGAAGGTGTTCACCGGGGCCAAATGGTTCCATGTCACCGGCATTACGCCCGCTCTCAGCACGAGCGCGGCCGAGACGACACGGCAAGCGCTGGAGGCGGCCCGAACGGCCGGCCTGCGGACCAGCATCGATCTCAATTACCGCAACAAGTTGTGGACGCCCGCCGAAGCCGGCAAATGGATGAGCGTCTTCATGGCGTTCTGTGACGTGCTCATCACCACCGAGGAAGACGTGGAAAAGGTCTTCGGCATTCGCGGCGAGAATTACGAAGGCGTGGCCCGGCAACTGGCGCAGAAGTTCCCGCTTCAGGTGGTGGCCATCACCCTGCGGCAGAATCCGCTGGTGTGGCGAAACAGTTGGACGGCCATTGCCTACCGGGCGGGCCAGGTGTTGAACACCCGGACTTATGAAGTGGAAATCGTCGACCGGCTCGGCGCCGGCGATTGCTTCGCCGCTGGGCTGATTCACGGCCTGCTCGATGATAATCTGCAAGCGGGCCTGGACTACGGTGTGGCGGCCAGCGCCATCAAGCACTCGATCCCCGGCGATTTCGCCTGGATCACCCGGGCCGAGATTGAAGCGCTGCTTCAGGGTGGCGGATTGAGGATCAGCCGGTAAGCGCGCGAATCGCTCTTTACCTTTTTGTGCTGCTCGAAGCCTGGTAGCGGAATTCGCAAGAATTCCGATCGTCAGAGGATCGGAATTCGTGCGAATTCCGCTACCACCAGCTGCATAAGATCACTAATTTTGCTTCGCCTTCAAATCTCTCGCCCGTGCCCGATCCGACTCGCCGAAATCGCCGAGACGGTGGACCTGCAAGAAGGCGCCTCGTGATTCCAAGACCGGCGGATAATCCGGCGCCAGCCGCACGGCGTCATTGTGATCGCGCTGGGCTTCTTGCACTTCACCCAGATTGTCATGCGCGATTGCACGCTGACTGAGCGCGCGGCCTCGGTAATGATCGGTGAGGTTATCGCTCTTGAGCAACTCATTCATCACGTTCAATGCTTTAGTGTTGTTTTTCCGGTCGCCGGTGGCATGGCCCAAGTTATTCAATGCCAGGCAGGCGCGGATGACGTGGACCGGCGCGGTGGGGTCCAGCTGGCATGCCCTTTGGGCATATTCCAGCGACTTTTCCA
>Ga0070732_10000919_pt1 | contig 16730 bp, 8 predicted proteins | sample Coa_R1_5_FD_66449 | JGI IMG/M metagenome (GOLD analysis project Ga0070732, IMG submission 66449) | Surface soil microbial communities from Centralia Pennsylvania, which are recovering from an underground coalmine fire - Coalmine... | ecosystem: Environmental > Terrestrial > Soil > Unclassified ...
ACCCGAAACGCCTGCTCGGCGGCGCGCCGGCTGGGGGCCCGATAGATGGCCTGAGCGTCGACCTTCACCGCCTCATAGTCCTGCTTCCGCACGTGCTCCAGGATATTGCGCAACTTGTGCACCCAGCAGTGCTGATGCGGCACGCGCGGATAGACCGTCTGGAGGGCCGCCGCCGCCAGCCCCGCACACCCGTCGGTCTCGATTCGAGCGCACCGGACCTCTTCGTTGGGTGTCCTTCGACGCGTCGCCGGGGACCCCAAATCATCTCCCCGCCCACTTGAGTCCGAAGTACTTCTTGTGCCGAGAATCTTTCGCCTGATATTCTGCCTGAAGTATCGGCAGCGTTCGGGTTCGGTTGACCGAGCAGATCGCGGCCCGGGGGCGAACACGCGCTCGCCGAGCCGCGGCAGGAGGTTCGAGCTGATGAAGAAGAACAGCTTCTTTGCATGCCAGCTCCTCATGGACGTTGGCGGTGTTGCGCCATCGGAAGAAAAGCCGGCGGTGCGGTTTGATGATCTCGTCGATGACACTCGGATGACTGCCTTTCAGCTGGATGTCGCCGAGGACGAAAACGGCGAGATCAATCTCTTCGCATTGCTATTGGCCAAGAGTATGGAGGTCCACGCCGCGAACTGGGGCTGGAACTCCGACCTCGAGGTTCCGGACCTCGAGGAGTCCCGCTTGCGGAAGAGAGCGATGTTCGAGGTTGAGCGTCGACACAACGGCTTCCGAATGTTCGGAAGCGCCAGAGAGCAGCGGGCATTCACCGAAGAGTTCGAAGCTGAGATGAGACGCCTGAAAGGAAAGACGGCAACAACCAACCAGAAGAAGGCCGAGTAATCTGCAACTGTCCAGGGCCACGCCTTAACACCCCTCGAAGATCATCGACGGGGGCGCGAGGCTCGACCTCCGCGACCATGGCGCGAAGGCCTGAGGCGGGCTTTCAGCTCTTGCTCCTCTTCTCGCGAGCGGCAACTCCCTCCAGCGAGACACCGTCTGGTCAACGCGCTCCAACATCACCGCCGGTTTTCCCAGGCGCTGTTGGGGCGATAACCCGTACCGCACTCCTGTGATTGGAAAGCACCTCGATCGGTCCCGCCGCAGGACGGCGCCTTGTTGCCCCAGAAGTCCTGGCCGCCGTTTTTCGGGATGAGCTTTCCCGTGCGTCTGGCTGGGGATGTGGGCTGCAAACGATACCCAGACAGGGTAAGCCGCCCGAGGCGTCCTTCGCCCGGGGCAATGAACTTCGGGTCGATGGTCAGTGCGTGCGGATCACGCGCAGCGGTCAGGTTGCCGTAATAGACGTTGGAGTCGAACACATTGACTTTGCTCTGCCCAAGTCCTGGCTGAGTCACGTAAGCGCCGTCGGCAGCGCGCGAAATGCCGTGGGAGAACTGGCCGCTCTCCTTAACGTAGAAAATGTTGTTGTAGAGATAAGTTCCGTCCGCCCAGCCGTTCCAGTCCGAGTAAAGCAGCAGATCCACCTGGCGTCCGGGTCCGGTGTAGATCGTATTGTTGTAGATAAGGGTGTTCTTGATGGGGCCGGCCAGATTGATGCCGCGCGTGCGATCGTTCTGGCTGATGTTGTAGCGCACGACGGTGCCCGTGTTGCCGGCGCTGTCCTCGGGACGCTGTCCGCCATCGTTGCAGATCAGGAGAAAGCCGCCGTCATTGTCGTGGCTGTAATTGTACTGAATCACCGTGTTCCGGCTGTTCCAGTCGGAATCGAATCCTTCGCCGTCGCGCTGACCCTTGGTCCCGTAGGCTTCGTTGTACTGAATGACCGTATTGTCGGCGCTCCACGGCCAGATCGCCACGTTGTAGCCTTCGGACCGCTGATTGGCGCGGCCCACCACGTTATGCTCGACGAGGGCGCCGTCGGTCGCCACGACCACGATGCCGTCGCCGCCGATATCATGGAGGACGTTGCCGCGCACCACGACTCCGAGGCTGGGATACCACTTCGATCGCTGCCAGCGGTCGGACCAGCCGAAGATTCCGCTGCGGTCGACGTGATAGATCTCGTTGTTCTCGATGCGCAGGTCGACGAAGCGGCTGGGCTTCCGGTCGCCGGCGCAGGTGTAGTTGATTCCGCCGTTTTCCTTGACGCTGTCCGAGCCGTTGACGTCATGAATCACCAGCGACCGGATGTAAATCTGATGCGCGTCGCCGTAGTTGTCGACCGCCACGTGGACTCCGCGTCGCGTCGCGTGAGTCGGCCCGGTGTTCGTGATCTCCAGGTTCTGAATTTCCCAGTACTCCTGGTTCTTCAGCAGGACCGCGTCCTCGGCGAGGCCATTGCCCTGAATGACCGGCCGGACGCCACCGCCGTACATGTCAACCGTTATCGGATGCCCCTCGCTGCCCGAGCCTTTGGGCCACAGTTGTCCGTGCCACACCGATCCTGACTTCAGCAGGATGCGATCCCCGGGCAGAAACGTCGTAGCGTTGATCTTCGCCAGGCTTTTCCACGCCGACGCAGGACTGCTGCCTAGGTTCGAATCGTTACCACTAATGGAATCGACGTAATAAGTGGCGGGAGCGTTGGATTGCGGATGCGGGCGTGTCCCACGCGGCGCTGCCGCATCGAGGAAGACAATCCCCAGGATTAGCGGCAGAAAAGCCCGTGCGGCCTGCAATCGCGCGATGTCAGGCGAAGCAATGATGGCCTTGGTCTCTGGCCGACTACGAAGAAACTTCAGCAAGCAAGACAGGGCAACCCGTTACGAAACGAGTTGCCCTGCGGAGAATCCGGCCCAACCTTAGAAGTCGAACCGAATGGCAAACTGCCCGGTCCGTGGGTTATCAGCGACTCCGGTAACTTGGCCGAAGTTGCCCGCGCCGATGCTCGCAGGATTTCCGCCGCAGCCGACGATGTTGTAAGTGTGGCGGTTAAACAGATTGTAAAACTCGGCGCGGAAAGAAAGCCGGTATTGTCCCTCCGAACCGAACGGAAAATACTTCAGGAGGCTGGCATTCTCATTGGCAGCGCCAGGACAACGCAACTGGGGTATCCTCGCTGGAAATACCCCAAGCTGTCCGTTACCCGGATTGCTGGCTACGGTGCCCGGCATGTAGAAGGTGGGCGGAACCGCGACATTGTTCCCCGCTTCCTGGAACTTGCCCGGATTCATCGGACCGGTGAAGCCCGAAAGGTTAAAGTTGGGATTGAAGCTGCCCCAGAGGGGATACAAATAGGGGCTCGACACTCCAACCTCAAAGGGCTGGCCCGTATAGTAGAGGATGAGTCCGGCGGTGGTCCATCCGCCGGCGATCGCGTTGATCACTCGGCCGCGGTCGTGCAACCAGCGCCGTCCTCTTCCGAATGGAAGCTCGTAGCTGACGTAGCCTTTCACCACGTTGGCCAGATCGTAATTGGTCACTGTATGGGCGGCTTGCGACAGATTGCTAAAATCCTGAACGGGGGTGTAGTAACCGTTGTATTCGGTTACCGCCGAATAGGTATCGCCTTCCTGGCGCGACCACACGTAGTTCAGGTCCATCGTCAGACCGCGGCCCGTGCGCTTGACGAGGTCGAGCACGATCGAGTTGTAAAAGCTCTGCCCGAGCGGCAAGCCGACATAGTTCAGGTTGTAATAGAACCAGTAGGTGGAGGCCCACTGGGCAACCTGCGGATAGGGCGCGATGGCCGCCAGCACCGGAGCGCAGAAGCCCGAGAACGGGTACTTGACGCCGTAGGAGGCAGCGTCCGCCGGGCTGCAGACGTAATCGTTGTACTGGTTGGCGCCGAACTTGTTGACGAAATTGAAGAAGGTCGAGGCTGGCGCTTCGTTCCACGCCAACGCTGTGTCGGTCAGCCGATGTCCGCGATTGCCCACGTACGAGGCCTCCAGCCTGGTATTGGGAGTCAGCTCGAACTGGGCGCCAAAGTTAAAAGCTTCACTGTAGCCTACCTTAAGCGCCCGGGGATCAACACTGACGAGCGGAAATAGCGTCGCCGGGTTCACAGACTTGCTGCCGGGCATGAAAACTCCGGGATAGCCCTGGTCCCACTGGAAGGGTGTGTTCACCACATTGGTGCCCTGGAAGCCGGCGATGGCGCCCGAGTTCGGGGAAGCGTCGGGAACGCCGCCGTAGAACGGCTCGCCGGTCGGCATGTCGATGATGCCGAAGGAACCGCGGACTACTACCCGTCTCGTGGGCGAATAGGCGAAGCCCACCACGGGCCCGAAGTTGTCATAGTATTCGTTCTTCTCGAAACTGTCGCTGCCGTTCTTGGCGAAGACCAGCGTCCCCGGAATGCCCAGAGTGGGATCGATGGCATTCAGATCGTAGTTGGCCCAGTGACCGTATTTCTCGTGGAAGCGGAAATTGTAGTTCCAGCGCAGACCGAGGTTGAGCGTAAGCTTGGGTGTCACTTTGAAGTTATCCTGGGCGAAAAACGACGTCGACTTCTGACGTCCGTACAGGTCATAAGGCGTGCTCTCGGTCGCCGTGGTCACGTCGCCCAGAAGGAAGCTGGCAAAACCGAAGCCGACCTGATTGTTATAGGGCGCGGATGGGGCGCCGGTGGTGTTGGGCGTGAAGCTGAAGTTGAGCGTGCCCGATCCGCTGTGGTTGTTGATTTGGAAGGCGTGAAAGTCGCCCCCGAACGTGAGGTTATGGCGGCCTTTCGTCCAGGTCAGGCTGTCGCCGACAATCGTCGTGGCGCCGACGAAATGCCCTTGCCACGTGTTTCCGATGTACGTCTCGCCGTAGCCATTCACTTGGTTCCCGAAAGAGATCTCGGGAAAATTGGAGGCCCCTGTATTGCCGAGGCCGAGTGTCTGGTCCCAATTCGTGCCCGAGCTCGCCGGGAGCGATCCGTTCCAATACCAGTTGTAGGCGGCGTTAAAGACATTCAGGACATTCGACGCGAAGGTATGCGATTCGCTGACGCGAAACTGGTGCGACCGCACCAACTGAAGGCGTGCGGCCGAGAGCGGGCCGCCGTCCGTGGTGCCCGCCTGCCATATGCCGCCCGAGTCTTCCAAGGTGCGCGGCCGATGGTCATAGATCCAGGATCCGGACAGGCGGTCTCGCTCGCTCAAGTTGTGGTCAAGCTTGACCACCGCTTCATTCGGAGTCTGGCCGGGTGAGTTGCTGATCGGGAGCCGGTCGTTGGCGTTCAGACCGGGAGCCTGGGGAGCGTAGCCCTTTTGGTAGAGGGCGATAATCTTCTGCGCGACTGAGCTGAACATGGAGTTTGGAATCATGTTTCCGGCAAAAACCGCGCCAGGGTCCTGCGGATTAAATATGGCGCCCGAGTAAATCGGTTGGCCATGCGTGTCTGTCCCGAGAACTTGGCTGGTGTTCAGCAGAGCGCCGAAATTCCCGTTCAAAAAGTCGCTGGTGGGCACGACCGCGTTGAACCCACCGAGCCTGAAGTCGGTTTGGGTATAACGTTCGAAAGTTCCGAAGAAGAACGTCTTGTTCTTGATGATGGGGCCACCCAAACTCCCGCCGTAGTCCCAGGCGCGCGCCCGGCCCTTGGGCAGGCCTTGATTGTTGTTCGTCCAGGTGTTGGCATCCAGTACCTCGTTGTGCCCGTAATCGAAGGCGGAGCCGTGAAACCTGTTGGTTCCGGACTTCAGATTGAACGCCATGACGCCGCCGCCCGTGATCGCGCTCTGGGCATCCAACCCGCTGGTCGTCGATTGCAATTCCTGGACGGCTTCAAAGCTCGGCTGAGTCTCCATGGAATCGCCCGGGATGTCAGCCGTGCCCGAGGTGCCATCGACCGTGTAGTCCTTGGTGAACCACTGGCCGCCGTTGACCACGGCTCCGAAGGGACTGCTGATGGGCGAATAGCCGGGTGTGATCGCCACCGCGAAATCTTCAACAAACCGCCCGCCGCCGTAGATGCTGAGGGGCAGGTCGTTGACGACGCGCCAGTTCATGTTGGTCCCCTCCGACGGCCGCTCTTGTTCGAGGACCGGCGCGTTACTTGTAACGGTGACGGAGGAGCTGACGGCACCCACCTTCAGTGCGGCGTCCAGACGCGCCGCCTGTGTCGATTGCAGTGTGACGCTAGGGAAGAAAACAGTCTCGAAGCCGGCCATCTTGAATTCGACGGAGTACTGGCCGGGTGGAAGATCGGGCAGAACATAAATGCCAACGTCGTTCGAGACCGTCTTGGTCTGAACGTTGTCGGCTTTGTTGGTCGCGGTGACGTCGACGCCACCCACCACTGCACCGCTCGTGTCCGTCACGGTACCGGTTATGGTCGCACGGTTCGTCTGCGCCCACACCACGCCTGCAAGCATGAGCTGAACCAGCAACACACGCGTAACTGCTCGGACCATCGCTCTACCTCCTGCACCCGACACCTTAGTCCGATGATACACGAAAAATGTGAAGTTAAGCCCGCGACCTTGGTTTACATCTCGGCTGGGACGTTCTTCAAAGGGGTTGCTTGGACCGACGGGAAGCCGGCGGAGCTTAATATTCAACAGTGAACAGATGTCCCTCGAGCACGACCGGACCCTTCTCGGCTGTCGAGCAGCGTATGACCACCGGCCGGCCGCTTGCGAGATACTGATGCTTGATTTCGCCCGCGCCCCACGACAGCCCGCTCCAAATCTGCCGGTCGTAGTCGATGTCAACCGGTACGGGCTTGCCGTCCTGCTCCGCGGTGATCTTGAGAAACTTGCCCATCGAGGTGCCGTTTGGAGGGCCGCCGGGCCAGCTCCGCTGGACGCTTCCATCGGTACCCCGCTGCTGGAAGATGATGCGCAGGTCACCATGCGCCGGCGCGGAAACCGTGGCCTGGATGGTGTTCGAGCCTTCTGGTGTGAACGACGCGGTGAGTGGCGCGATCGAGAGCGGGATGACCACGTCCTCCTGCACGCCGAGGTCGAAGTCGGGGGCGGCGTAACGGCCGAATCCTACGGCGGCCATCTGTCCGGGGCCGAGTGTGATCGTGTCGCCGCGCAGAACCGGCACGAACCCCGCGTCGCGGAAGATCACGCGGCCGTCGCGCAGTGGTTCCTCGACGCGCGAGAGCAACGGCATCTCGAGATCGAGCACCGCTTGAGCCGGATTCACAACCGTATAGATGGCTCCTCCGTCCGTGAGCGAGCCGAAGCCATAGGGCTGTACGTCGCCGGGGATTCCGCCAAAGGTTTTGGTCCTGCCTTCGGCTTTGAACGCCTGGTAAATCCGCTGCACCTTGGCGAACCACCGCGCGTCATCATCCGTCAGGAACTCCAGATTGCCGTGAATGGTGTTGACCCAGCCGCCGCGTGAGACCATCAGCAGCAGTTCCCCTTTCCACGCGTGCAACTTTCGGTAGTAGATCGTTCCAGTGTTCCCGAACATCACGCTGGTGGGATCGATGCGCTCGAGTGGCACGAAGCTCTGCTCGTAGCGCCCGACCATGTGGTCGCTGTAGATGTCCATCGACCGCCAGAAGCTTGTTTCGGGCACGTCGCTCGGGCGCGGATCGCCGCAATAGAGCGAGTCGAAAACCTCGAGCCAGCGCAGATCAACAGGATTGTGGAAAGGGAAGGGGCCGGCGGTGGACTCGAGGTCACCGCCGAAACCATTGAACGCCACAAATACCACGTCCGGGTGCTTCCGCCGGAAGGCTTTCAGCGCGTCGCGCAACGCCGTCTCATTCCGCCTGCGAATCTCGTCCGGCGTCAGGGTCTTCTCCTGCTGCGGGGTCGCGACGCTGAAGTCCGCGAAATCGAACTCGAACATGCGGATGCCGCGCTCATACCAGTATTCGAACGTCTTCATGAGGTCGGGCAGGAATCCGCCCTCGGAGAACGACATCGCGCTGCCCTTGGCGTTAAGCGAGTCGCTCCACTGGGGCGCCGCGTCGATCTTCACCAGGCCGTTCGAGCCGAACCAAAGCCCGGGCTGAATTCCGTTCCTGCGGCACTCGGCGATCCAGCGGTCGGGACCGCTCGGCCAGTTGGGCTTGCGCCAGGTGCGATAGGCTCCGTCGGGCGCAAACCAGAAAGCGTCCATCATGTAGTAGTCGAAGTGGACGCCGAACTTCCGGAGCCGCAGGACCTGGTCGAGCTCGCGCATCGCGAGGTCTTCGGTCAGCGGTATCCGGTCAGACAATTCGTCGTAAGCCGACCAGTCGTTGTAGACCCAAATCGGATCGCGCAGCAGGGGCTCACCCAGTTTTTCGGGCGACCAATTCGGCAAGGGAGCAGACGAAGAACCTTGTGCGGTTCCCGCGTTCTTCGCCTGTGATTGCGCCCCCGCCGAGCAGACGAGTAGACAAACGAGCGTCAAGACGCCAACGAATCCGGCGGATCTCTCGAGACTGAAGTCGTTAGTGTGCTGGTGTTCTACCGCCATAAGACTATTCGGCCCGGCGCCCAACGTCCGGGTTGTTCCAATATATCGTGACTGTGTCCGAAATCCAGAGTGAACTACCGATGTGCGGCTTGCGACAGAATTACCTTTCCTTTTTCGGAATTGGCTCACTGCAAAAACAAAGGTTTGTGGTCGTTCGGCGCGGAGACTTTATAGTTCATCTGGTCAGACTTTTTGCGGCAGCCTTCTTTGTTCGGCCCGCGCTGCAGGCGCCGCTTGAACGCCGCTTTCCACAATACGTGCCCTTGTGACGCCCGCCGCCGGCGGGGCCCTGAAACTCAGCCGACGCATCGGCAAACAAGCAAGCGGCAGGGCTCATATCACGGCTTTCGTCGAGCTCTGTCCAGGAGGGCAGTGAGCAACCGAGGTGAGAAGCCACGCCCGGTGTTGACACATTTCCCTCAGAGCCAGTTAGCTAGATGATATCAGGAGGGAGACCCGACTCTCCGCCCTGAGAGGGTTTTTCATTGGGGCCCCGATCGAGGACCTCCAAGCTAAACGAGAGTCATCCTGCCATGATCGGCGCCCTCTTGTCTTCGGCGTTGAGGTCAAGCCCTAAGGGATGGCCCTTCACCGCGTAGGTCTTCGCGACGTAAGGCTTGAAACCAGTGGGAACGTAATCGTCGCGGAGGCGTACCAATCGGCTAATCATGGTTATCGTCCAATCCGAAACCCAATCGTTCAGCCGCCGAACCTCATTCGTATCTCAGGGCAACCATCGGGTCGAGGCGCGAGGCGCGGCGCGCCGGCACGAAAATTGCGGCAAGGCCAATGGCCGCGAGCAGAATGACTGCCAGGGCAAGGGTCAACGGGTCGTTTGCTCTGAGGCCGTAAAGCAGCGAGCTGGCAGCTCTGCCACCGCCGAGCGCCAAGCCCGCGCCAATCGCTATCCCGATCCCGATCAGCACTGCGACTTCGCGCACGATCAGCCCGACAATTCCGGAGCGCTGCGCGCCTAGCGCCATGCGGATTCCGATTTCGTTTGTGCGCTGTGCAACGGTGTATGAAATTACGCCGTACAGTCCAATCGCGGCCAGCAGCACGGCGAGCCCGCCGAAGAATCCACAAAGCGTCGCCATCAATTCATCCTGAACCAGGGAATCGCGAATCTGGGTTCGCAGCACTTCAAACTGGACATCAATTTCCGGGTTCACACCGGCAATCGCGTTCTTGACGCTGTTGGCCAGGCTCGCCGTGCTCACCCGCGAACGAATCAGAAATGTGACGTAGATGGTCGGTTTTTCGTCTTGGTTGCCCGGAAGATACATTACCGGCACAAACGGCTCGTGCATGTCGTTGTACACCGAGTTCTCGACTACTCCGACGACGCGATAGTAGGGTTCCGGCTTCCCCGGGGGCGCTTGCAGGCGAAACTGTTGGCCAATGGCATTCTTCGACCCGGAGAGGAACTTCTTCACGAACACCTGGTTCACGATCGCTACCTTGGGCGATTCGACCGAGTCGTTCCCGTTGAAGTCCCGGCCGGCAAGAATGGGAATTTCCATGGTTTGGAAGTACCCGGGGCTGATGCGCTCCTCCCACGACTGGCCCCCGGTGATATCGTTTTCGGCGAGGATCTCGTTATTTGACGAATTTCCGTTCACCGGAGAACGGTTCGAAGCTGCGGCTCCGGCTACGCCCGGAACGGCGCGGACGCGATCGAGCAACTCGCGAACGAATGCGTTCCGGCGTGCCTCAGGCAAATTCATGCGTGGAAAATCGACATTCGCGACTAGCACCCCGTTCTGCTGGAATCCCAGGGGGCGCGTCATCAAATTATAGAGGCTGTGGGCGAAGAGCAAGGCTCCGGCGAGCAGCACCACCGAAAGCGCCACTTGCGCCGCCACCAGAAAACGCTGCAGCCGGAACCGCTCGCGCCCGGAAGTCATTCCGCGCCCCGCAGTTTTCAGGACTGAGCTGGGCGGCGCGCTTCCGGAGCGCAAGGCAGGCGCCAGGCCAAAGAGAATAGTCGTCAGGATAGCCAGTCCCGCCACAAATCCGAGGACGCGCCAATCTGTAGACATATCGAGAAAAACCGGGTTATTAGGCGTGCTGATAAACGCGACGAGAGACCGGCTGAGAATGGCGGCCAGTACGCCTCCGCACACCGCGCCGGCAACGGCGAGCAATGCGCTCTCAGAAAGCAATTGCCGGATGAGTCGCCCGCGCGAGGCGCCTAGGGCAAGCCGCACGGCGATTTCGGGCCCGCGAGTACTCGCCCGCGCCAGCATCAAGTTGGCGAGATTGGCGCAGGCAATCAAAAGAACCACCCCGGAAAGGCCCAGGAGCAGCCAGAGCGAGGTCGAACTCCTCTGCCGCAAGTTTGAGAAGCCGTTGGCGGTGGGCAGTGCTTCGAGTTTGTACGAAAGGTAATGTTTAACATGGTCGGCGTCATATTGCGGCGGAATCGTTTCCTGGAGCGCACCTGGAGCGATCGCCCCAAGCTGCGCCGTCGCGCGCGCCAGCGACCAGCCGGGCTCGAGCCGTCCTATCATCGCTAGCCACCAGTCGCGGCGGGCATCCGGGCTGGTGATCCGGCTGTACTCGCCATAGACGATGGCATCCGCGCAGACCGGAATTGCAAGGTCGAACTGGTCGCCGACCGAGACGCCGTAAAACCCGGGCGGCGTGACGCCCACGATCGGAACAGGGTGACCATCGAGCGTGAGCGTCTTCCCGATCGCCGAAGCGGCGCCCCCGTATCGCCGCTGCCAGAAGGCATAGCTCAGGTCCACGCCGCCCGCGCAGCCTGGCTGGTCGTCACTCGGCGAAATCAGCCGGCCGAGAAATGGGTTCACGCCAAGGACGGTGAAGAAGTCACCGCTGACCCAGATGGTCTGTGCAATATCCATTTCGCCGCCGGTAGCCAGATTTGTTTGGTCGCCACTCCAGACGGCGATGGACGAAAACGCCTGCTGCTGCTGCCGAACCTGCTGCCAGAGGGGATAAGTGAATTCGGCATACGGACCGTTGAAGTTCCCGCTCACCCAGAGATCTCTCGTCAGGTGGACGATGGCCAAGCTTTGGGGATCTTTCACGGGCAAAGTTCGCAGCCGGACCGCGTCTACGAGCTGGAAAATGGCGGCGTTCGCGCCAATGCCCAGGGCCAGTGTAAGGAGCGCGACGGCAGTGAAGCCGGGCGACTTCGCAAGCGTGCGCAACCCGTATCGAAGGTCTTGAAGAAATGTTTGGAGCCAGTTCCAACCCCACATGTCGCGGCTCTCCTCTCTCAGCACAAGGTTGTTACCGAAGCGCCGTTTGACGGCGTAATGCGCTTCCTCGGGCGAAACTCCATGTTCCACCTGTTCCCCCTCGCGCAATTCCTGATGTAGCCGCATCTCTTCTTCGAGATCGGCATCGAATCTTCCATGGCGGATCGCCATCAACACTCGCCTGCCGAATCGGGTCATCCAACCCATTGCGTCCATCATTTCAATTGCCCGGTCGCTCCGCGTCTATCACTTGCCCGCTCACCACATGTCGCTGCTCTTAAGCAGTCTGAATTGCCCGCGTGATCGCCGCGACGACGCGATTGAATTCGGAAACTTCCACTTCCAACTGTTTGCGACCTAGCGGTGTCAGCCGGTAGTAGCGCGCGCGGCGATTCCCCGTCGTCACGCCCCACTTTGCTTTGACCCAGCCTTTGATCAGCATGCGTTGAAGCGCGGGATAGAGCGAGCCTTCCTCGACTTGCAGAACCTCGTCGGATACCTGCTCAATCCAGCGGACGATCTCAAAGCCGTGTAGTTCGCCGCTCCGGGCCAGAGCTTTGAGGATCAACAGGTAAAGCGTGCCGGGCGGGATCTCGTCTCGATGCATTCAATGGCCTCTTAGCATAGTTAGACTACGCCAATCGCCAAAGGTTAGCACTGGCTCGGATTCTTTTCAAACGTCTTTTGGGACATGCCTTTCTGACATGCCCGTGTGCGCTGTGGGCTCCTGTTTCTGTCCTTCGAAAAGTCGCGTGCACACGTACGGCGGCGCCTGCTCATTTTAAGATCAAGCATCATTGCTCAGGCCTTGTCCTCCCGCGGTGTGTGCGCGGCGGAATACCTGACTTCAATACGACCCTTTTGGGCGGCGGTGGAGCAAGACAGTTGCTGGTTCGACAACCTTATTTCTCTATGATCGTGCAAAATTGGTGCAAGAGCTTTCGCCGGGAACACCCCAACGTCCACCGCGAACGTGCTAACTGGGCTGGGCACGGACGAAATCGTTACTCGCACAGACTCGGCAACAGCCCACAACTTCCTAACCGACGCCCTTGGCAGCACCTTGGCGCTGAGCGATTCGGCTGGCTGCATCCAGACTCAATACACCCCGACCCGTTAACACGTCTCGATTCGACGGGTTGCATTCGGGGCGGTCTGGTGGCACTATGATTCCAGGGCCGACGGACAACAATGGAAATAAATGGAAATTCCGACTTCTAGGCCAAATCCGCCTGAGAGTCCTTTTCAGGAGTGGCGCATGTTCAGAAGATGTCTGGCGATCGCGATTCTTGAGACGTGTGTGTTCGGCGGAGTCTTATCCGCCCAGGCTCCCCCCAAGGTCGACTTCGGCCGCGACGTCCTGCCGATTCTTCGGCAGAACTGCTTTGCCTGCCACGGGCCGGCGCAGCAAATGAACGGACTGCGGCTCGACCGGAGAAGCTCCGTCTTCAAGCAAGGTCTCCGCCGCGTCGTGCCGGGCAGCAGCGAGAACAGCTTCCTTTACCACCGGCTGATCGGAACCGAATACGGACCGCAGATGCCTCTCACCGGCCCGCTCCGTCCCGAGCAAATTGAAACGATCAAAGTCTGGATCGACCAGGGCGCCGAGTGGCCCGATGCTCTCGCCAATGAAGCCGACCTGCCGCCGCTCGATCCGAAGGCGGTCGCGATGGTTGACGCGTTGCGCGCCGGCGACCGGCAGCGGTTCATGAAGCTGGTGGCCACCGACCCAAAGCTCCTGAACGCGCGCGGACCGGAAGGCTCGACGCCGTTCATGTACGCAGTGCTCTATTCTGACGCGGCGACGCTCGAACAGTTGCTGAAGCAGGGCGCCGATCCCAACCGCGCCAACGACGCCAAGGCGACGGCGCTGATGTGGGCGGCGACCAATCTTGAGAAAACTCGCGTGCTGCTGGCGCACGGCGCCCAGGTCAATGCGCGGTCGGATGACCTCCGAACTCCGCTGATGATCGCGGCAGGCTACCCGGGTGGCGCGCCGATCGTCAAGCTTCTGCTCGGTCACGGTGCCGATCCGAATCCCAACCAAAATCCGGCCAGCGAGGGCTCACCGCTCATTCAAGCCGCGGTGGCCGCCGACTCCGAAGCAATGCAGATGCTGCTCGATCGCGGCGCCGAGGTGGAAAAGGCAGGAGGCCCGGCGCTGCTAGTCGCCATCATGCAGAATTGCCCCAAGTGCGTAGACCTTCTGGTGGCCCGGAACCTCGATAAGAAAGCTTACACGCTGGCGCTGCTCGAAGCCGCCCCGTTAGGGAACGTCCCGATGACGCGCCTGGCGCTCGAACACGGCGCCGACGTCCACTTCGGTGAGGCGCAAGGCCGTAGCCCGCTCATGTACTCGGCCGTCTCGGACGCGCTGCCGCTCGACACCATAAAGTTGCTCATCGAGCACGGGGCCAACGTCAACGAGAAAAGCCAACGCGCCCAGGCCGGAGACAGCGGCCAGAGCGTGCTCGATATCGCTCGACAGCACGGTGAGACGCCTATCGTCGATCTGCTGGTCAGGTCCGGCGCCGCCAGCGTCGGCCGGCCGGCTCCTGAGCTGAAGCCGGCAAGCGCCCACTCGATCCAGAACGCCATCGAGCGCAGCCTTCCCTTGTTGCAACGCGCCGACAGCGGCTTTACCAAGAAATCGGGCTGCATCTCCTGTCACAACGACAGCCTCGAGGCGATCACGATTGGCCTGGCACGAAAAAATGGCTTCCGCGTCGACGAGCAGATGGCCGCCGAGCAGGTGAAAGCTAATGCGGCGTTCCTGGCGCATCACCGCGACACTTTGCACCAGTATTTTTTCTCCGCCCAGGCTGGCGCCGAGACGTTTGGAGATACTTTTGGTCCGGTGGTGCTCAGCTACATCATGGTGGGACTCGCTGCCGAGCACTACAAAGCTGACCTGAATACCGATGCGGTCGCCATGTACCTCAAGGTCCGCCAAATGCCCGACGGGCGTTGGGCCTACGACCGGGGCGATTCACGGCCGCCGCTCTGCGCCGATTACATCGGGCAGACTGCTCTCGCCATGCGCGCGCTTCAGCTCTATGCGCCGGAAGTCGACAAGGCGGAATACGGGCAATCGATTGAGCGTGCGGCAGGCTGGCTTGCCAGGGTGGAGCCGAGAACCAATCAGGATCGGATCTGGCGGCTGCTCGGTTTGGCGTGGGCCGCAAGGGACAAGGCGGCAACCGAGAAAGCCTTGCGTGAATTGCTAACGCTCCAGCGATCGGACGGCGGCTGGTCCGATCTCCCCTCGATGGAAAGTACTACCTATACGACCGGCAGAGCACTAGTAGCCCTGCAGACGGCGGGACTCCCCGTCTCCGACCCCGCTTACCAGCGCGGCGTGGAGTTTCTGCTGAAGACTCAAATGGAGGACGGCTCGTGGTACGTCAAGACGCGAGCGCTCGCCTTGCAGCCCTATTTCGATGCCGGCTTCCCGCACGGCGTCGATCAGTGGATTTCAGCCGCCGGGACAAGCTGGGCGACGATGGCGCTCACGCTCGCATCGCACGCGCCCGAGACCGGTGAGACGGTCGCGCAGACACACTAAGGGAAACCTGTTCTTAACCGCGAGACACCACTCCGAGAGCTTGAGTTCTTCCAGTCCGGGGACGTGAACTTGGCAACTGGGCGGTCGAGGTAAGCAAGCCGCTCCTTTAGGTCCTGTTGGTTGCCCGGAGGCCGCGGCGTTCGAGCATCGATAGAATCCCCTGGTCAATGGCCTGTTGGGTGGAGATGTTGTCCACGTAATCCCCAAACGCCCGGGAGCTGTTTTCCCCATACACGGTCCCGTCATCCAGCGCCACAACGCCGATGCGAATGTAGATGAGCAGCGTACGTGATAAGAGCAACCGGCGTCCACGAAGTGTAGGCAACAACCGGGTCACGACAGTTAGGCAGACTTATTGAGATTCCATGGAGTTACAATGGCAGGCTACGTAGACTCGTGCCTTTGATCCTTGGGCTGAACGCTGTTTCACAACCCTTGCTCGGTCTCGAACACTCAAAGAGCAACCAGTTTGTGCAATGAGCTCTTCCGTCAAGTGTTTGTTGTAGACGCCCGTGGCCGTCAGCCGCGCCGCCGCCCCAATCATGGCCCGAAGCGCTGCTTTCCCGCTCGAGTCGATCAACGTCATCCCGCTCAGATCGACCACAATCCTGCCGCAGCATGCCTGCCGAGCCTCTTCCCATGCGGATTGGAGTTCTGATACATAAGGCGCTACCAACTTACCTTCCACCACGACCCTCTGTGTGGCTGAAGAAGCGACAACTCTGACCCTCAACATTTCGCACCCGTCATCCGGCAAGACATAAGGCATCTGGTAAGCCAAAGTCAGCTTTGGCCGGCCGTCGATGTAAGGCGCGGACAAGTTTAGAAATAAGGCAATCCCGAAGGTGCGGAGGCCACTCGAGTGCCAAAGCGGGGATGCCGGTTAAGATACCCGACTCCCCCTATCCAGTGTTTTGGCGAATGACGTCACGGCCTTGAAAGCCATAGACCAAAGAACTGACTGGCCCACTGGGGGCCGGCTTCTGATTCGTCTTCGGTCTGTCTGTTGGGTTTAACGCACTCGGTCACGTCTCCTTTTTCACCCCTGTTCTCGCGGGCACAGCAGGGGGCAAACGCCCGTGCGCCTTGTGGACGTGTTACCGCGCACTGAGAAACCTACTTTTTTGAACACAGGCCCGTCTTGATGAGAGAATCAGCGGCAAGGGGACGCCAAGATCAATCAACGCTTGGTATGAAGAAAAAGCGACGAGTCCCCGACGGAGGGGAGCAATGTTTCCCTTTGTATTCAAGAAGGTTGTCGCCCGATTGCTTTCCCCCGTGGCTGTCTGTGTGGACATTCTCCTCCTAGGAGTGGTCCTGCTGTGTTTCACACGCAGGCAAAAAGCCGGTAAGGCATTCGTATCAGCCGCCACGCTGCTGCTCCTGCTCCTTACCAACACGATCATTCCCAGAATGCTTCTGAGGTCGCTGGAGCGACGCTATCCTCCCCTCCTGGCGGGCTGGGAGGGCAGCGGTCAAGGTTTTCCGCCCCGCATTAAGTCCATTGTTGTTTTGGGCGGAGGATTCCAGTTTGACCCCGAGCTCCCTCCCATCAGCCAGCTAGGGGAAGACACGATGTTCCGCCTCGCCGAAGGCGTCCGCTTGTACCGAAAGGC
>Ga0070732_10000922_pt1 | contig 16676 bp, 18 predicted proteins | sample Coa_R1_5_FD_66449 | JGI IMG/M metagenome (GOLD analysis project Ga0070732, IMG submission 66449) | Surface soil microbial communities from Centralia Pennsylvania, which are recovering from an underground coalmine fire - Coalmine... | ecosystem: Environmental > Terrestrial > Soil > Unclassified ...
GCTGCTCCGACTGATCAAGTATCATCCGGCACACGTTGACGAGTCGGCCGATGAAGAGTCACTATTGGACCCGGTCGGTCTTGATGGGTCGATTCTCTGGACTCCCGGCCACACGAAGGGTTCGGTCTCGCTCTTTCTAAACAAAAGCAGGGTCGCGATAGTTGGGGACTTGTTGACCAGCAAGCGTGGCAGGCTGGTCGAACCGATCTTTATGGAAAACCCCACCCAAACAAAGGCGAGTGTTCAACGTGTCATGGACCTGCATCCCGCAACTTTCTGCGTGGGACACGGCAGACCCTTGTCTGCATCCAAGGTCAGGCTGAAGGAGAAGATTGGGAAGTTGACGAAAATCGAGCCGAAGAGAGAGGAGGAAGACGTTGACCTTGAGAGTCTGGCGAAGGATCTCTCAGCGGAAGCTTCCTAGCTATAGGCTAGTATCCGGCCGGCTCAATCCAGAGGGCCGATCCTAGAAAAGAAAAGAATAGTGGGAGTTTAGTAGCTACTTTCGGACCTTGTCGAAGCGTGCGGCAACGTCGTCCCAGTTGACAACGCTCCACCAAGCATCAACATACTTGGCCCGATCGTTGACATAGTCGAGATAGTACGCATGCTCCCAGACATCTAAGACGAGCAGTGGAGTCATACCTTGGACTGCGAGGTCCATGTGCTTCTCCGCCTGGACTGTGAGTAGCTGGTCCGAGATCGGTTCGTAGGCGAGTATTCCCCAGCCTGATCCTTCAACCTGTTTTGCGGCGTTGCTGAATTGTTCCTTGAAAGAGTCGAACTTTCCAAAGTCCTTGTTGATCTGGTCGCCCAAATGTCCGCCGGGCACTCCTCCCCCGCCTTGTTTCATATTGGGCCAGAAGATGCTGTGCATCGTATGGCCTGATGCGTTAAAGGCCAAGTCGCGGGATATCCCTCTAACGTCGATTCCGGCGAACCCTGTCTGTCTCGCCTTCTCCAATTTGTCAAGGGCAGCGTTCGCCCCGTTTACGTATGCGAGGTGATGTTTGTCATGGTGCAGAGTCATTATTTTCTCGGAAATGGTTGGTTCGAGCGCATTGTACTTGTATGGAAGATTCGGTAGCGAGTATCTTTTGCCTGGCATGAAGAGTGGCTCGTCGGAGCCCTTCACATAAAACTTGGCTCAAACCAGTCAGTTCGGATCATGCAACCAATATATCTGAAAGCGAGACGATAATTCGGGTAGGTCCTGCACGCAGAGCAGTTCTTTGGAAAGCCCTCCCTATGAAATCGCCCAGAATACGCCTTGGCTGAAGAGCAGAAGGTCGGGCCCGATACTACCTTCGTTAGCCCGTTTCCTAAGCGTGAAAGGGCCCTACCCGCGATAGGGAACAAGCGTGGATTGACTGAAAACAAAATCATTTCCGCCACACAAAACGGCCCTCTTCCTATTCCAGACCCTACATACGCCCGTCCAGACCAGTCTTCCAGCTCAAATCTTCCGCGATCCGGTAACTCCCAGACCCTGGATCAACATCATGGGACGGAACCCGTAAATACATATAGGGCCGAATTAGACTGTATAACATACGTCATAATGGAGGATGTGCAAGTGGCTAACAAGAGCATTCTGGACCTCGACTACGCAAAGTACGATTTCAAAGATCCAGAGAAGTACGTGTTCAAATCCGAGAAGGGACTCTCACGACAGACCGTCGAACAGATCTCTGACATGAAGAAAGAGCCTGAATGGATGAAGAAATTCAGGCTACGAGCCTACGAGCATTTCGTCAAACGGCCCATGCCCCAGTGGGGAGGCGATCTTGCTCACATCGACTTCAACGACATCTACTACTACCTCCGTCCAACCGACAAGGTTGAGAACAAGTGGGAAGATGTCCCCGACAAGATCAAAAAGACCTTCGACCGACTAGGAATCCCAGAAGCCGAAAAGAAATTCTTGGCCGGAGTCGGGGCCCAGTACGAGTCTGAGGTTGTATACCATAGCCTACTGAAGCATCTCGAGGATAAGGGAGTCATATTCTGCGACACTGACACTGCAGTCAAGCTTCATCCAGAGCTTGTAAAGAAGTACTTTGGAACAATTATCCCACCTGAAGATAACAAGCTGGCCGCGCTCAACAGCGCCGTCTGGAGCGGTGGCAGCTTCATCTATGTTCCCGAAGGCGTCAAGGTCGACCTTCCCCTACAGGCATACTTCAGAATTAACGCCGCGAACATGGGACAGTTCGAGAGGACCCTCATCATCGCAGACAACTATGCGGACGTTCAATACATTGAGGGCTGCACAGCCCCAGTCTACTCCAAAGACGCACTACATTCTGCAGTGGTCGAGATTATCGCGAGGAAGGGCGCCAAGGTCCGTTATACAACGCTCCAGAACTGGAGCTCAGACGTCTACAACCTAGTGACGAAGCGAGCCTACGCCTACGAGGACGCGACCGTGGAATGGATTGATGCTAACGTCGGTAGCAAGCTTACGATGAAGTATCCATCAGTCTACTTGGTCGGTCCCAGAGCCAAGGCCGAGATCGTCTCAGTAGCCTTCGCGGGCAGGGATAGACACCAGGACACTGGAGCCAAAGCAGTTCATCTCGCACCTTACACGAGCTCGAGGATTACGGCAAAGTCTGTTAGCAAGGACGGTGGACTAACGACCTACAGAGGACTCGTACACGTCGCCAAAGGAGCAGTAGGTGTGAAATCCAGTGTACGTTGTGATGCATTGCTGATGGACGACCGTTCTAAGACAACCACTTATCCATACATGGAAGTCAACGAGGATGACGCAACCATAACACACGAAGCAACTGTTGGAAGAATAAACGAGGACCAGCTGTTCTATCTGATGTCGCGAGGCTTGTCAGAGACCCAGGCTCTCAGCATGATCGTCACGGGATTCATGGAACCCTTCACCCGGGTCCTGCCGATGGAGTACGCGGTAGAGTTCAACCGGCTCATCGAGATGGAAATGGAAGGCGCAGTAGGCTAAGCTTCCCGACCAAAACTTCTAAACATATTCTACACCCTTCAACGTCCATGGCCAACTCTCTCGCCAGCCCAACCGAAAGCATGGTGAAAGAAGTCTCAGGCCGCTTCTCCGAACCCGAAGAAATCAGCCGAGAACGCGCAACAGCACTCGACTACTTCAACAAGCTACCAGTCGAGAAATCACAGCTGTACACAAAATACGTCGACATTCTCTCCGGCCTCAATCTTGATTCTATCACGCCCGGAGTCCCCTCGAACAGTCGAACTATTCCTAGTGAAATAGCTCACCTGGTGAGGGAAAAGGACGAGCCGACACTTGCTCTCCAGGTGGATTCGCAGATGGCCCGAACGGAAGTGCATGGCGCACTGGAGAAGGAGGGTATCGTATTCTCAGACATAGCATCGTCCCTTGTCAAGTTTCCAGAACTCGCCAGAAACAAGTTCACAAAAGCGATACCGCCCGGAGACGACAAGTTTGCTGCGCTCAACGACGCATTCTTCACAGCCGGAACATTCCTCTACGTTCCCAAGGGTCTGAGCGTCAAGATCCCATTCCGGAACATCGTTCTGTTGAAGACTCACGGACAGGCTGCCTTCACTCACAACATTATCGTGGCCGAGGAGAACACCAAAGTCAGCTTCCTGCAGGAAGCCTACTCGCGACTCGGCAATGATCGTCAGGGTCCAGCGCTCTACAGTGAGGTCACCGAAGTCTATCTCGGTGAAGGAGCAGAGGTCAACTTTGCAAGTATCCAAGATTTTCAGGGAGACGTTCACTCTACAGTCAATCGAAGATCCATAGGCCAGAAGGATTCCCGGATCAACTGGACTGTGGGACACATGGGGGGCGGGACGACGCGATCTAGGATGGACAGTGTTCTCGATGGTCCCGGAGCGACAGCTGAGGATGTCGAAGTTGTTTTCGGCTCGGAGTCGCAACGTTTCGATGTCGTGACAGATCTAACGCATCAGTCTACGCACACGACGGGGCATGTTCTGGCTCGCGGGGTTCTTAGGGATAGTGCTCGTGCGATTTTCAAGGGAATGATCAGGATCAGCGAGGGAGCCAAGAACTCCAACTCATATCTTGCCGAGCATGCAATGATCCTGAGCAAGAAAGCGAGAGCGGATGCGATCCCCGGCTTGGAGATCTTCACAAACGAAGTGAAGGCGACCCACTCAGGGTCTGTGAGCCAGGTAGACGAAGAACAAATTTTCTATCTAATGTCAAGGGGTCTCACTCATAGTGAGGCTCAGAGGATGGTTATCCTTGGATTCCTCCATCCAGCAGTCAAGCGAATCCCGCTCAGATCTGTTAGAGCAACAATCCAGTTTCTTATCGACGAGAAATGGGCTGGAAGAGGTGGGCTGATTCCACCAAGGGTCGAACAGCTTCCCGAGTTTGAGGAGGAGCCGGAAAAGGAGGCTGTGGAAGCGGACCTTTTCGAGAGGCACTATAAGTACCGGTAGGGATACACGCTCTGGGAACCCTCATCCGCGTAAGCTCATTCTCCGAGCTTCCGCCGGGAGCAATGATAGGAATCGAGCATGACGGAAAACGGATCTTGATTGCTAATTTAGAAGGAAAACTTCACGCGTGGGACGGAACTTGCACTCATGAGGAAGCGGATCTCTCGACCGGATTCCTTAATGGAGAAGAAGTCACTTGTCCGCTTCATCTGTCCCGGTTCAACTTGTTGACTGGAGAGGCGGTCAATCCTCCCGCCGAAAAACCTCTGACAAAATACGAGGTGAAAACCGAGAATGGTCAGATATTTGTTGAGCTCGACCAATAATTGAAAAGGCGAGAGCACTAAATAACGACTACAGGACCCGAGTGGCTGTTTCGCCCTTTGCAAGGGACGCTTAATCCCGAACTGGTCAAGTTAGCGGCAGAATCTGCCCAGGACGAGTATGCAGACCGTTCGGTCTATCTTGCACTTGCCCATCGTGAGAAAAACCCAGCTTTCAAGAAAGCACTTGAGGATATTGGGAATGGTGAGCAGTCTCATTACGAATTCTGGAAGACCTATGCTCCCGATGTCAGGGTGTCGGCAAAGCGACTGAGGATGTACGTCATAGTCTTTCTGCGACTCATACTCGGACTAACTTTCACATTGAAACTTTTAGAGAAGCATGAAGGTAAACTTCACGAACGATACAGGAAGCTCGCCGAGTACATTCCTCCACCGGATATGGCTCGCTTTCAGGCGATGATGGATAGTGAAGAGCGCCAGGAAGATCTCTTGATCGGAAAGATCAAGGAGAACCGGGTGAAGTACATGTCATTCATCGTGCTCGGTCTTGCTGACGCAGTCGTTGAGATATCCGGCATCCACGCCGGGTCTCTGGGAATATACGGCCAAACCAGGCTCGCTGGGCTCGCCGGGATAATCGCGGGCCTAGCTGCCTCTATAGCCATGGCATCTGCAGCCTACGCCCAAGCCAAGCAGGGTTTCGAAGGCTCTGCCAAATGGTCTGCCATATACACCGGGGTCTCATACATGTTCACAGCCGTCTTGCTCGCAGCTCCTTACTTTCTCACTGAGAATATGGGAGGTGCGCTCGGGACCTCGCTAGTGATTGGAGTCATTCTAGTCGCGGCGATGACCTACTATGACACGGTAATCTCTGCGCGGCCCTTCAGACGCCAGTTCTTTGAAATCGCCGGAATAATTCTGGCTGCGAGCCTCGCACTCTTTATAGTTGGAACACTGGTTGGACAATACTTAGGCATACGGATAGGCTAGATACGGTCAAGAAGAGTTACAACTTTCGCGATCGCACCGGGCACTGGCGCTCGCCTGAGGCGGATTTCCATCTACGCCAAGTGGACGGTCGATTTTCCATCCCAGTTTCTTTCCGCGAATGTTTTTCCCCTCCCATCTACACACGGAAGCATACTTGCAGTCCGCCACTGCTGTGGACGTGGTTCAGGTTGAGGATTCTAGGCGAGTCCAGATTCTAGAATTCGTCAAGGCCAATCCCGGCGTGCACCTGCGAAGAATCAAACTAGAACTCAACTTGGCGATGGGAGTTCTCCAGTACCATCTCTATAGACTCGAGAAGGATCAGATCATAATCAGCCATAGACGCGGACTGTACAAGAGGTTCTACCCGAGACTGGATTTCAATGTCAACGAGCAAGAGATTCTTGGCGTTCTGTTTCAAGAGACAGACAGAGACCTGTTGCTATATCTTCTGAAGACGCCAGATGCAACTCAGAAGGAGCTGTCTGAGTTTGCCCGCGTGTCCGCGTCCTCGATAAGCTGGCATATGAAGAGACTGGTTAATTCAGGACTTGTTGAGGCGAGACGCCAGAGTGGCTTCGTCTACTATATGGTCAAGGGTGACCCGGCCAAGATCCTGGTGCTTGTTAAGAACTATCATCCGCGAATTTGGGAGCGTTGGGCTGATAGGCTGGCGGACCTGCTAGCATGATAGCCGTTCAACTATCTGGCCTGGCTGACCAGATCACTCTTACTGATCCTCGAGAGATACTGGACATAGGCACTGGACTCTTTGCTCTGATCCTTTTCTCAGTCTCGATCTACGCATGGCATTTGAGAAAGCAGACGTCTCTAGTTATCGTCGCGCTAGGCTTTCTCATGTTCTTTTCGAGAACAATCATTAAGGAATTACTGTCATCAATCCCGGGAGCAGACGTGATTGACGACACGCTTGTCTTCGCTGCGCTAGCTCTTTTCTTCCTAGCTATTGTCGTGAGGCCAAGAAAAGACCTCACAAAGGATGAGACTGACACATGATCTTGAGGTAACTTGATTCTCCGCATAGACTTGGTCAAATCTCGGAATGGTAAGGATTCTCTTTAGAGAAGAGCATATTGACAAGTGTACCATGACGCCTAATATTCGCACCTAGTCTTCCTTCAGAAAATGACAATGCGGTCCGTCGGGCCGTTCGAACTTACCGAGGCCGAATTCGAGGGTCTGCGCATTTCCATGATTGAAGATGAGAGGCTGCATGCTTCTCTGGGAGGATTTGCTGGTCGATTTCCAGCAAGATTCGCATACACTTCTGCAGATTCTATTACATTCCTACGGCCCGAGTCAAGGGTCTTTGACGACGATCGAGTGAATCAGCTCTCGAAAGGAATAGAACTGGAGACCGGTGAATCTGGGGAGACGGCTGAGACGGAAGCGGAAAGTATGATAATCGAGAAAATTGGGCGTGTTAATGGTAAGGACCGAATATCCTGTTCAAAACGTAAACTGTCGGTCTAACAATTGCCAAAGAAAAGTCCCAAGGATCTTGAACGAGAGCGAGCCCGGAAGATTGAGGAGGCTAGGATGGCCGCGCGAGGAAGGGCCCGCCAGTCCCTCAGCAAGCTGCAATTTCTCGCTGGAATATTTCTCATTCTCTCAGCAGCCTTCGGAATCTACCTATTGGCGACAGATAATTCGCTTTGGATACTAGCGGTCTCGCACGCTTACGGGCTCGTCGCCATCGCGGGCATAGATCTCGTCTTCGGGATTCTCTGCCTCCTCATGGTGAGACAGGTTTTCCTCTGGAGTATAGCTGGCGCTCTACTCGGAGTCCTGTTACAGATAGGTGACATTGTAACCGCACCACAGTATGGCATGACGATCCAGTACTTTGCCGCCTATCTGTTTGGTCTGTGGGCGTTTGACGCGTTACTGGTCGCCCAGGTTCTAGTGGTCTTCTTGGGGCTCTTCAGCCGGGTCCACATTAGAACACTGACTGGGGTGGGGAGATATCGTACAGAGTTCAGCGCGTCGAGAAGGGATTTCTTGAAGAGCATGATAGCCTTCGCGGGAGTTATTGCCATTACCGCCGCGTTCAGTTATATCGGCCAGATCAAACAGACCTTGCCGACTACCACTACAAGTGGTCTGCCAGCTGGCGCTGTCGCGAACACAAGCCAGGTCCAACCAGGATCTCCAGCCTACTTCGACTATCCTACGGGCTATCCGAACATTCTCATGCAGAAGAACGACGGCAGCCTCATAGCGCTGAGCATGCTATGCACGCATGTCTGCTGCCAGCTCACCTACAACCCTAGCGGCAACCAGCTGTACTGCCAATGCCATGGGTCGATCTTCGACGAAAACGGAAATGTCGTGCGGGGTCCAGCGGTCATATCGTTACCGAGTGTCCAGTTCACAGTTGACGCTAACAAGAACGTCTTTCCTCAGAGTGTGAATGGTTCCAGCCCGTGTAGCCAAGGCTAAGCAGACAGTTGTCTCAACCGGAGCAGCAGCTGGCTCCCCCTTTCTAGCTTGCCGAACTGGCCTCTGCGAGCATCTGTTTCCGTAAATCTGCCTGACACATCTGATTTGAGAGATCCGCTTGTGAGGAGTACCGGGACTGGGTCGCTGCTGTGGCCCTTGTCCTTCCACGGGGTAGAATGGTCACAAGTGACGCAGAGGAGGGTTCTCTGTAGTTTGGCTGCTCCTCGGAGGTGTGAGAAGAATCCGGCGTCGATCTCTTCGATCCTCTGCTTCTTCAGATTGTACAGTCCGTCGTGGCCCGGTTCGTCAGGTCCCTTGAGATGGACGTAAACGAAGTCATATTCGCCGGCTAGCCTCAGTAGTAGTTCTGCACGTTTACGATAGTCTTCGAGGGATGTGCCGGGGGGAATTTGTCTGACTTCCATTCCGAGAAGCCGTCCGATGCCTAGCTCGGCGGGGAGATCAGCTATCATCGCGGCCTTCAAGCTCCACTTGTAGCGGAAGCTTTCTACTGCAGGTCTTGTTGTTCCCGCGTCTCGCATTAGGACGAAGTTGGCAGGTTTCTTGTTCTGTTTTCTTCTGAGTTGGTTGACGGGATGAGTATCCAATGCCTGCCGGGATTTGAAGCCGAACTCGTTGACTAATGCCGCGGACTTTATGGCCTCGGGCGAGTCGTCGAGGGGGGCGCATTGTGGAATCTCATACTCTTTCGCCCCGGGTTGGGCTATGCTGATGTTTCCTGTACGCACGTAGGCCGGGTCGAAGTTGGAGATCTCCGACGAATACTCTTGTGAGTCGGCTTTGAACACGACCACGGCACGGTGTCCAACAGTTGCTACAAACTGGAATTGTGTGCCGTTCTTCAACCGGATCTCATTGTTGACCGCGGTGGCTAGTTGTAGGGCCTCATCAGTTGACAGGTTTCTTCCGGCTCTCCGATCAACAAGCTTGTCACCCTCGACAGTCGCGAAGCCTGCGCGAAGAGCGAGATCCCCATCACGATAGTCAACTCCAGCACCGATCGACTCAACCACGCCCCGGGAGAGATGTATCTGAAGAGGATCAAATCCGAGAAGCGAGAAGACACCCGCGTCACTCTCCGGAGCAATTCCCTTCCCGACTGTATACATGGAACCGAGGACGCCTCCCCGGACCAAAGCGTCTAGGTTCGGGGTTGCTGCGGATTCGAGCGGGGTCTTCTCTCCACTCTCAGGTCGATCGCTTGCCCCGTCTAAGACTGCCATGATTATGGGTTTCAGTTTCTTGGCTCCTGCCTGTTACTGGGATAGCCGGACGTGTCTGTCTAAGAAAAAAAATTTGGTATAGGCTCCTGTCTCACGACACGGAACTGGTTGTCCTCCAGCCGGTTCGTTTGCCCTAGAATAGGAATAAGAAAAGGGGTAGGGGTCCGAGATTGTCTCGGACTCTAGTCTTTCTCTCTGTCGCTGTCGCGTGCGTCGTTGTCTTCCGTGTGGTGCCTGGCGGTGTTCCAGTGCATCGTGTATGTCACGCCTGAGGAACCGGTCTCTCCTGTGGTGATTGCTCCGCGGAAGTGTCCCTCGCCGTGAACATCGATCATCTGGCTTGTGTCGCCGTTGAAGACGAAGTTGCCTCTAGTGTACGTGCTGTTCCTGACTCCCTCGTAACGGATGTGGAGCATGACCGAGGTTCCATTGACCGTGCCGGTGAAGTTGCCCCAACCGTGGAAAGTTGTGAAAATGACTTTCTGGCCATCGTCTGTATCATTGTGTAGCACGTTCCTTTCGATAGTCAAAGCCGTGCCTGTCATGTTGCCCGTGAAACTGAGAGTTTCCTTGACTGTTGCAACTGTAGCATCGTCATCTTTCATGGCGGGTCCTGAGATGGTAGCGGTCTGCGTGAATGTGATCGTGCCCTGGCCGAGGTGTGGAGGGGTTCCATGATTGTTGTTGTCATTGTCCGAATTGGCTGCGGCTACTGTTACTATGGGTATGAGGAATGCGAGTAGTATTAGTGCTGCCCAAATTCTCATGTTGTTCGCGTCCTCGGACCAGCGGGTACTATTTGACTGATTCCTTGGGAAGGTGATAGAAATCGCGCGCTGGATGGCGTCAGCTACTCGTGTATATCTCCGACAAGGGACGATGATATGTTCTAAACATCTACCGCAGGTTCTTCGAGTATTCGTTGATTCTGTTCTCGAGAGCTGTCTTGACTCTCGGCCAGTCTGTCTTGGTTATTGAGAACATCATTGTGTCGCGGATGGTTCCGTCGGGTCTTATTGCGTGGCTCCTTAGCGTGCCTTCGTATGTGGCTCCGAGTTTGAGGATTGCTTTCTGTGAGTGGAGGTTCTTGATGTCGGTCGAGATCTGTATCCTGTTCGCATGCCAGTCTTCGAACGCGTGACGTAGGAGGAGGTACTTCGATTCCGGGTTCACGACGCTGCCCCAGAGGCTCTGCTCATACCAGGTGTAGCCGATCTCGGCCCGCTTGTGCTGCGGGGCGATTCCAAAATAAGAGGTGCTGCCTACGACTCGGTTCTCAGGCTTATAGAAGACAGCATAGGCGTATCCCTGGTTCTTCTTCTCCAGCTCAAGAGTATTCTTGATCCGTTTCTCTACGTCTCTTCTTGTCCGTAGCGGGGTCATGGCCCATCCGAAGTCGAGCTTTCCCCCTGCGATTGTTAGGGCGTCTGTGTGAGCCCTTCTCAAGGGTTCGAGCCGGACGAATCTGCCGTCCAGTACGAGTGGACCGAGCTTGTCACGCTTCAATAGTGGACGATGGGTTCTGAGAGAATAGTTCTAAAACAATGCGCTCGAAGCGGGACACGGAATGTCAACCGTAGCTGACCCGGGCTTATCGTCTCGTCTGAGACGGACGCATCTCACGTCAGAGCTGGGCGAGAGTCTGAACAAGGAGGTAATCCTCGCCGGCTGGGTCCACGACGTCCGGGTCCTCGGCGGCATATCGTTTCTGCTGCTGCGAGACATGAGCGGTATCGTGCAGGTGACAGCGCCCAAGACGAAAGCGCCGGCCGAGGTGTTGTAAGAGATTGCCGGGTTGCACCAAGAAGACGTATTGTTTGTCCGGGGGACGGTTGTTTCGAGCAAGATTGCGAAGCGAGGGATCGAGGTTATTCCGAGCATGATCGAGGTTGTCAGCCGGGCCGAGACACCGCTACCACTAGATCCGCGCGGGGTCCAGAATACACTGCTCGAAACACGATTGAATTGGCGAGTATTAGATTTCCGTTCGGAAGAGTCGAATGCCATATTCAAAATACAATCGAAGATCTTACAGTCGTTTCGAGAGTTCTTTTCACAGCGCCATTATGTGGAGATTCAGCCGCCGGTAATTATTGCATCGGCTAGCGAAGGTGGCGCGGAGCTGTTTTCTCTGAAGTATTTCGAGAAGGAGGCGTATCTTGCCCAGTCTCCTCAATTGTACAAGCAGATGTGCGCCATATCATTCGAGAAGGTCTATTGTGTGCTGCCGGTCTTCCGGGCTGAAAAGTTCGAGCAGCCCACCCACCTGAACGAGGTGCGACAGATGGACATTGAAGAATCGTTCGCAACGGACGCTGACGTGATGAAGGTGCTTGAAGAGTATCTAGCCTACAGTGTCAAGATTGTCCGGGACGAGTGCGGCGAGTTGTTGAAACTGCTCGGACAAGAACTAGATCCTGTCAGTCTCCCGCTAGAAAGGATAGCGTATTCGAAGGCGGTCGAGATGCTGCGGAAGAATGGGGAGGAGATCGAGCATGGCATGGACTTTTCCAAGACCCAAGAAAAGAAGCTTACCGGGCTGGTCGGTAAGAAGGCGTTCTTCATGGTCGACTGGCCGATGGAGTTGAAGGCGTTCTATGCTATGCCGAACACGGACGGAAAGACGTGCCGCGCGTTCGATCTGATCTATGACGGGATAGAGGTCTCGTCCGGGACACAACGCATCCATATTCCAAGCCTGTTGATTGAGCGGTTGAAGAGTAAGGGGTTGAACCCGGACAATTTCCGGTCCTATGTTGACGCGTTCCGTTACGGGGCGCCGTATCATGCGGGCTGGTCTATAGGGCTTGAACGGTTGACGATGAAGATGACGGGCCGGGAGAATATTCGGGAGGCGACGATGTTTCCACGAGACCGGACCCGGCTCACGCCATAAGAACGGGAAACTCGCTCTCACGTCGCGGGAAAAAATTTGTTTTGAGTCGATCCACGCTTGTTTCCTATCGCCGGTCGGGCCCTTTGACGCTTGTCAAACGGGCTAACGAAGGCAGTTTTGGGCCCACGCCTACGAATACTCGGAGATCATGTCGCGAGAAAAATTTTATTTTCAGATCTGGCTTAGGCGATTCTCTGTCTGAAGCGTTTCCTGGCGAGACAACCCATTATTCCGTGCAAAATGGGCGAATAGCCACCTTTGCAAACCTGCCATATTGGAGCAGTCAAGCATGATGGAAGAAGCAATACTGAACAACCCTTCCCGTTTTGCGATTTGCGCTTATTCTAGGCTTAGTCTGGAAGCTGAACAGATTTCCGAAACCCACTTTTGTGTCGCGAGGAGACACGCTCCAGGATTTTTTGGAGGGGGGTCCCGCCAGTTGGAACTGTTCTGGGCTTAGATTCCTTCTCTTCCTGTATAACTGGCGAGTCTCGAGTTTTCGTCATGTGGCAGGTCAGCGTCCAGGTGAACGTCCAGAGTCGTAGAGGTCATTCCGCCTGCTCCGATTCCTGATCAGGGCTTATTCTGGAAGATTTTCAGGAACGTAAGCCATGCGAAATGTAGCTATCCGGAGCGAGCGTAGTATCGCTGGACTAGATTGTTCAAATCTGTTGTATTATGGGTCGGAAGCGTACCGTGGAGGCTAGCAACGTTTGGGGAGGTGAGTGGCCTCGAAGAAGATAGTTCTCATCGCGTTGATCGCCGCAGCAGTGCTTCTTCCCGCAGTTGTCATACTCCATGCGACAACTACACCCGGTGCGACTACGACCCATACCAGCGAGCACGAGCATGATGATCAGAACCATCAGGACCAGGAACACAACGATAACGAGACCTCAGACGACAGCGGTGGCATGATAAGCCACCTCGACGACGCAAACGAGAACGAGACAGAAACAGACTAGGAGAACCACCCAGCACCTAGGGGCGGGGTCCTATCCTTTCTCTTTCTTACCCATTATCAAGTCTGGCCAAGCTTCAGAATAATTTCGGAGAATGTTCTCAGTGCGAGCTGAGCCCTTGCGAAGTTGGCCAGCTCGTACGCTTACTGAAAAAGGGAAGATTAGATTCCCAAGAGCCTCTGGCTTGAGGACTCTATGGGAATCTTGTGGTGTTGTTGACCTGTATCTGCTGGAAGAGAAACGTCTGGCCGTTCGCTGTTCCCGCGTTTGGCACTTGCCATCCGCCGTCCGTCCCAAGAAATATCGCTGAGATTGTCAAGCCTTGGGTGTTTGCTAGTGTTACGGCTTCACTGTAGGTTCCGTAGAATGTTCCATGTATCTGGCTAGAGTCCCATCTGAGTCCTGAAGCGTCTGTTGCGAGGTTGCCCGTTGAGACCCAGCCGGGCGATGGGCAGTCAGCGAACGCCGGGTAGGTCCCGAGGTAGACCTGGACTTCCGCACCGTTGGACATTAAGACGCTGAACCGTGGGCTTCCGCCGCCGAAGCAGCCGGACTGGACATAATACTGAGTAGCCAGGAAAGTGAGTTGATCGAGTGTTGTTCCTCTCATTGTGTAGAGGACCATGTAGCCGTAGGTAAATGAACCGTCGCTGAAGCAGGTGGGATAGCCCGTGGGACAGACGGATTGTTCGTAGAGGACTGCGCCGTTTTCGTCTGGGCCGTGTGTGGGTTTTGCTGTTCCGATGAACGTTCCATATCCGTTAGGGCTGGGCGGAGACGGGTCGCTGACAGTCGATTGGACGAGATTGTTTGTTGAGAAGACGCTGGCAGTCGCGGTTCCCTGGGTCAATGTTCCAGTTGCGAAATCATAGTTGTAGGATACTGTTGTCACGATGGGGCTGAAGTTGACACCGATATAGTTCACTGGAGGTATCGAGTCGGCTCGAACCGTGGAGACGCCGATGATTGCGGACAGTGCTACAAGAACGATCGCTATGGATAGATGCTGGATGTTTCGCATGGTTTCTTCGAACAGGTCGCTGACGATATCTACGCATATAATGAGCAGGTACACAATTGGGGACATGTGACAACGTATCGTAGTTCGAGAATGTCGAACCTCGATAAGTAGGGGTCAATGATTAGGTTTAGCGTTGTCCTAGGAATCTTTCGTAGACGATGATTTTCGCTGTCTTCTCGAACCCTGAACGATCCAGAGATCGCAGTAGCGATGATCTGGATGGAAGGATGACTCGCAGCCTTTCACGTTTCATCCGGAACATCAGGAACCGAAGCGTCCGGACGAGCTTCATGACCTCAGCCCGTTCTCCGGCGACAAATCCCAAGGTCAGGAACTTCGCTTCGTCAATGAAGATGCAGCATGAGCTTGGCTGTCCGTTCTTTGATGTGACTAGAACATGGCCGTGCGTCAGGTGCTGTCTGAAGGTCTTAGCGGTCAACGGGTACCATGTCCAGCCGTCAGAATACATCGCATGATTTTCGGTAAAAGTGGGACGGGCCTTCAGCCATTCCCATAGACGGTTTGAGGGTCGTCTTGGCGTCCTGATCCCCGTTGGCTTGGCACGAAGTCCCCGGGTGATGTCGAGTCGCTGGAACGTCTGCAACACGGGGAATCCTATCTTCTGAAGATGGTTCCTAGACGCTTGGTTCGAGCTGCCTGTGCAGAGGCGTGCGACCCTTGCACTACGGCTTCTGGCCCATTCTACGAGCGCGCTGTTGAGCTTTCCAGCGATTCCAAACCCGCGGTACTTCTCATGGACCCGTACACCTTCGAGCCAGGCAACATAGTTGGCTTGCATGCTAGCGTGGGCAACGCCTACTGTTCTTCCGTTGACTGTTGCGACTATGAGTCTGCCTTTCTTGTCAGCAAGCCAATCATCCCAGACCGCTGGAAGATAGTCGTGGCCGCCCCAGATGTTCTTGGAGATCTCTAGAATCGGAGCCTTGTCGGCCGCTTTGGCTTTCCGGATCAGGACGCGGCCAGACTTTCGTACTGTTGGTGCGCGTTTCAAAATGTGTGGCCGACTACGCTGGGATGGGGTTTGAAGTCCTCTGTTTTAGGCTGATGGCGTTGATACTCTAGCGCTCGACTCTGAATTTCACTATCTTTTCCTCAACTGGGCCATACGTTCTTCGTAATACGCAGCTTTGGTTGCTCTGTGAGCTACTCGATTCTGAGCTCTAGGGATCCTCCTTACTTCGATGAAGGGGAAACCTTTGATGAGTTCTTTGGCTTTCTCGAACAGTCGGAGTAGTTCGGAACTCACTTTCCAGTGGTCCTTGAGTTGATTGTGGAGCGTTTGACTGTCGGTGTAGACGATGATCTTGTCCCGGTTCCAGCCAAAATGCCTGATGCGTTTCAGGACATTAATGAGTGCCTGATATTCTGCGACGCTGGTCGCATCTGGCGAGGACTCGCTATCTGCGAGACCTCCCCGAGTATCGACGGGAGTATTGTCCCGGAGGAGAAGGAAGCCCCAGACTGGTACACCACCAGGAATCTTAGGGAGACATTCGCCGTCGACATACGCCTCAACAAGATGACCGCTCTGAGCATCTATCGACAAGATCCACAGATCCCCCGTCTATCCTCTCGAGCATTTCCACTGTTGAGTGATTGCAGTCCATCTCGGCAATAGCCCGAACGTAACCTGCGATTACATGTGTCGAGTAATTGGCAGACCGGGCACCATTAACTGCGTGGCGGGCGAGATGGTTACGTCAGGTTGAAGCGTCGAAACATGGAAAAATTCTGACTGGCAAGAGTTGAGCGAGATAGTTCGCGACCTCGTTCGCCAGATGCTTAGATTACACTTCGACGATGCCACGATAGTCTTCCATCTCAAATCGGCCAAGATCCGCAACGCTCAGAAGATTCTCGACAGCGTGTTGAACGAGGCCAAACAGGAAGCAATAGCCCGGCTGGACCTCTACATGCCACAATAGCAGGTTAGGGACCTAGGCCCGTCGGGCTCAATGGACAAATTCTAGCTTGATCCGATCAGGGTCCTCGAAATAGACCGCATAGTAGCCCTTCCGATACTCAGGATACTCCTTCGGCCCACCATAGAGCACTTTGATCTTCCTAGGAACAAGAAACTCGCTGTGAAACCTGTCCACATCAGCTCTCGATTCTGCCTGAAAGGCAATGTGGTTCAACCCTACCCGATGCCGATGAAATCCTAACTCCTTGTAGCGCCCCAGATAGGTCACGAAAATCCCGGCTTCACCATTCTCCCATCCAGCAAAATCCTTCCCGCCCACGACTTGCTTGTAGCCTAGCCATTCCAGAAAATCTTGGTAGAAAGCCTTCGACTTCTCGAAGTTTGAAACATTGATCTCTACATGCCGAATACCGCCCCGT
>Ga0070732_10000924_pt1 | contig 16633 bp, 12 predicted proteins | sample Coa_R1_5_FD_66449 | JGI IMG/M metagenome (GOLD analysis project Ga0070732, IMG submission 66449) | Surface soil microbial communities from Centralia Pennsylvania, which are recovering from an underground coalmine fire - Coalmine... | ecosystem: Environmental > Terrestrial > Soil > Unclassified ...
CCGGTCACCGAGCTCGATGCGCTCGGCAAGCGCACGCTCGCCGTCTTCGATGCCATCGTGCAGGGGCGCCACCGCTACGGGCCCGAGGCCATCGGCTACTTCATCGTGAGCGGCGCCACGGGCGCGGACGATGTGCTGGCGGCCCTGCTGCTGGCGCGCTGGGCGGCGGCTTACGACAAGAAGAGCGGCGAGGTGGCGCTCGACATCGCGCCGCAGTTCGAGACCGCGGCTGCGCTCGGCGGCTGCGGCGAGACCCTGCGCTCGCTGCTCGCCGATCCGCTGTATCGGCGCCACCTCGAGGCGCGCGGCCGCCGCCAGTGCGTGCTGATCGGCTACTCGGACAGCAACAAGGAGCTCGGTCCGTGCGCCTCACGCGTCACCATCCACCAGGCGCAGCGCGACCTCGCGCAGGTGTTGGGCAGCGCCGGCGAGCAGCCGGTGCTGTTCCACGTGCGCGGCGGCAGCCCGGCGCGCGGCGGCGGCCGGATCGAGGCGATCGTGCGGGCGGCGCCGGCCGGCGCGGTCGACGGCGTGCTGCGCATCCGCGAACAGGGCGCGACCGTAAAGCAGGGGTACGGTCTGCGGCCGATCGCGATGCGCACGCTGGAGCGCGCCTTCAACGCCCTGAGCCTCACCACCGCCGCGCGCCGCAGCGGCCGGCTGCCGCCGGACGACGCCGGCCACCTCGAGCTCGCAGCCATGCTGGCCGCGGCGAGCGGTGGCGCCTACCGGCGCCTGGTGTACGAGACGCCGCAGTTCTACGAGTTCTTCCAGGCGGTGACGCCGATCGACGTGATCGAGCGCATGCAGATCGGCGCGCGCTCGGTGCATCGCACCGAAGGCGCCGGCCTCGCCGGCCTGCTGCCTGTGCCCTGGGTGTTCGCCTGGTCACAGACACGCTACATGCTGCCCGGCTGGTTCGGCGCCGGCGCGGGGCTGGCCGCCGTGGTCGAGCGCGTGGGGCTGGCGCGGGTGCGCGAGACGTGCGGCAGCTGGTTCTTCCTGCGCAACCTCATCGACGACATCGAGACCATGCTGGCACGTGCCGATCTCGACATCGCGCACTATTACGAGACGCTGGTGCCGGCGGGGCTGCGGCCGCTGGCCGGCGAGATCCGCGCCGAGTACGCGCGCGCCTGCGAGCAGGTGCTGAGCATCCGCGGCACGGCCGCGCTGCTCGACTCCGACCCGACCCTGCAGCGCTCGATACGGCTGCGCAACCCGTACGTCGACCCGATGAACCTGATGCAGGTCGACCTGCTGCGCCGCTGGCGCGCCGGCGGCAGGCAGGACCGCGACCTGTTCGAGGCGCTGCTCGCGAGCGTCGGCGGGATCGCCCAGGGACTGCAGAGCACCGGATGAGCACGCCGCCGCGCCCCGTCACCATCCGCGCCGCGCGGCCCGCCGACGTGCCGCTGGTGCTGGCGTTCATCCGCGAGCTGGCGGTGTACGAACGGCTCGAGGACCAGGTGGTCGCGACCGAGGCCGACATCGCCGCGGGGCTGTTCGGGGCACGCCCGTACGCGGAAGTGCTGCTCGGCTGCCTCGCGGGCGAGCCGGTCGGGTTCGCGCTGTTCTTCCACAATTTCTCGACCTTCCTCGGCAAGCCCGGCCTCTACCTCGAGGACCTGTTCGTGCGCCCGGCGGCGCGGGGCGCCGGCGTCGGCCGCGAGCTGCTCGCGCGCCTGGCCCGGCTCGCGATCGAGCGCGGCTGCGGGCGGCTCGACTGGGCGGTGCTCGACTGGAACGAGCCCTCGATCGGCTTCTACCGCAGCCTGGGCGCCGCGACGCTCGATGACTGGACGACGTTCCGTCTCAGCGGCGATGCGCTCGCGCGCCTCGCCCGCGGCGAGCGGGCGCCTGCACCGTGAGCAATCCCAGGGCACTGCCGGGCGGCGAAGGAGCCATCCGCGCCAGCCCCACCGCGCGCGAGTGCGCGGCACGGCGCCGCTGGGTGCTGAGCGCGGCAGTGCTCGGCTCGACCATCGCGTTCGTGGATGAGTCGGTGGTGAATGTCGCGCTGCCGCGCATCGAGGCCGATCTCGGCGCCCCGCTCGCCGCCATGCAGTGGGTGGTCAACGCGTACACGCTGTGCATGTCGGCGCTGCTGCTGGTCGGCGGCGCGGCGGCCGACCAGTTCGGCCGGCGGCGCCTGTTCGTGCTCGGGCTCAGCCTGTTCGCCCTCGCCTCGCTCGGCTGCGGGCTGGCGCCGACTGCGGCGGCCCTGATCATCGCGCGCGCGGTGCAGGGCGCGGGCGCGGCGCTGCTGGTGCCGTGCTCGCTGGCGCTGATCGGGGCGGCGTTCGACGAGAAAGAGCGGGGCGCGGCCATCGGGGTGTGGTCGGGCGCCTCGGCCATCGCCGCCGGCGCCGCCCCGCTGCTCGGCGGGGCCATCATCGACCACAGCTCCTGGCGCGTGATCTTCCTCATCAATCCGGTGCTCGCGGTCCCGACCCTGTGGATCGCGCTGCGCCGCGTGCCCGAAAGCCGCGACCCGGACGCCGCTCCCGGCCTCGACTGGCTGGGCGCCCTGCTCGCGTTCGCAGGTCTCGCGAGCCTCGTCTACGGGCTCATCGAGAGCTCGGGGCGCGGCTGGGGTGATCCGCTCATCCTCGCAGCGCTCGCCGGCGGCAGCGCCCTGCTGGCCGCGTTCATAGTCGCCGAGCGCCGCGCGCGCGCGCCGATGATGCCGCTCGAGCTGTTCCGCTCCCCGGTCTTCAGCGGCATCAACGCGCTCACGCTGCTGCTCTACGGCGCGCTCGGCGGGGCATTCTTCTTCCTGCCCTTCCTGCTCATCCAGGCGCGCGGCTACCCGGCGACCGCGGCCGGGGCGGCCTACCTGCCGTTCACCCTGCTGCTCGGAGTCCTGTCGCGCTGGTCCGGCGGCCTCATGGACCGCTTCGGTGCGCGCGGCCCGCTCATCATCGGGCCGGCGGTGACCGCGCTGGGATTCGCCCTGCTGGCGATGAGCGGCGGTGCGTACGTCAGGGTGCTCGGCTGCATGATCGTGCTCGGGCTCGGCATGGCCGTGACGGTCGCGCCCCTCACCACCGCCGTCATCAACGCCGTGCCGCAGCACCGCACCGGGGTCGCCTCCGGCATCAACAATGCGGTGGCCTCGGTGGGCGGCCTGCTCGTCATCGCTGTGCTCGGCAGCCTCGCCCTCGCCGACTTCGACCGGGCCCTCGATGCGCGGCTCGCGCAGGCGCACGAGTCACAGCAGGTTGCGCAGGCGGTGAATGCAGCGCGCGACGGCTTCGTCATCCCGCCGATGCCGGAGTCGCTCGATGGCCCGCAGCGCGAGCGGGCGCGGCACATCGTGACCGACGCCCTGGGCGCCACGCTCGGCCGTGCGCTGTGGGTCGCCGCCCTGCTCAGCCTGGTAAGCGCACTCGTCACGGCGGTGTCGATCCCTGCCTCACGCGCCGGCCACCGCGCGCCACCGTCCGCGGCCGGCGGCTGACCGCCGTCAGGCACGCGCGGCGAGGTCGGCAGCCCGTATCGGCAGGCGGCGCACGCGCACGCCGGTGGCGGCGAATACCGCGTTAGCGAGCGCGGGGGCGGTCGGCGGCACGGCGGTCTCGCCGGCACCGAGCGGCGCGTCACCGCCCGGCACCAGATGCACCTCGATGCGCGGCGCCTCCGGCATGCGCAGGACCGGGAAGGCGTCGAAGTTGCCCTGCACGACGCGGCCGCCGGCGATGGTGATCTCCTGCCTGAGTGCCGCCGACAGCGCGAACAGCACCGCCCCTTCCAGCTGCGCGCTGGCGCCCAGCGGGTTGACGACGATCCCCAGGTCCGCGGCGACCACCATGCGCCGCACGCGCACCTCGTGCGTGGCGCCGACCTCGACCTCGGCCACGATCGCCACGTAGGAGGAGTTGGCGTAGGAGCCGGCGATGCCGCGCCCCTGGCCTGCCGGCAACGCGCTGCCCCAGTCCGCGGCGCGCGCCGCCGCCTCGAGCACGCCGCGCAGGCGGGCGGTGTCGTAGGTGCGGTTGTAGTACGGCAGCGCGCGCGGTGCGCCCAGGATCTGCAGGCGGTAGGCGAGCGGATCGGCGCCGGCCAGGTGTGCCAGCTCGTCGATGAAGCTCTGGTACACGAAGACGTTGGTCGAGTCCTCGACCGAGCGCCACTGCCCGAGCGGCACCGGGCAGCCGTGCACGGCGGTGCCGGCCAGGCGCAGGTTGGGGATGCAGCCGGCGGGAAAATCGAACGGGCCGAGTTCATCGCCCGCGGCGAACGTGCTCGCGCCCGGCGGCAGCCGCCAGGCGAGAAACTCGCCGCGCTGCGCGTTGACCAGGTGCTGCGACCAGGCCACCGGCCGGCCCGCGGCATCCAGCGCACCGCGCATGGCGTGATAGGACGCCGGGCGGTAGAAGCCGTGGCGCATGTCGTCCTCGCGCGTCCACACGACCTGCACCGGCGCGCCGCTGCGGCGTGACAGCAGCACCGCCTCGGCGACGTAGTCCGAATAGAAGCGCCGGCCGAAACCACCCCCGCAGCGCATGACGTGCACCGTCACCGCCGCCGGCGGCGCGCCGCTGACGGCGGCGGCCACGTCGCGCGCCGCCAGCGGGTTCTGGGTCGGGGCCCATACCTCGCAGCGCCCGGCGCGCACATCGGCGAGGCAGTTCATGGGCTCCATGGGTGCGTGCGCGAGCAGCGGCAGCTCGTAGACCGCCTGCAGCGTCCGCGCCGCCCCGGCCCACGCCCGCTCGAAGTCGCCGTCATTACGCACCACGCGCTCGGGAGCCGCGGCGGCCAGGCGTGCGCACTCGGCGCGGCGGCGCTCGCTGTCTTCGGCGCTCGCGCCCTCGGACCAGGTCACCTTGAGGGCGCGCCGTCCGTTCAGGGCCGCCCAGGTCGAGGTGGCGAGCACCGCAACCCCGCTCACCGGGCGCGGGTTGTTGTCGCCGAAGCCCGGGAGCGACTCGACCTCGAGCGTGATCACGTCGGTCACGCCGCCGAGCGCGCGCGCCGCGACCGCATCGACCGTGAGCGCGCGGGCGCCGAACACCGGCGCGCGCTCGATGCAGGCGTAGCGCATCCCCGGCACGCGTGCATCCAGCCCGAAGCGCGCCCGGCCCGCGACGATGTCCGGGGCATCGCGCTGGCGCGTCGGACGCCCGATGAGGGTGAAGGTGCTCGCGTCCTTGAGCTTCACTTCGCCCGGCACCGGCAGCCGCGCCGCCGCCGCGGTCAGCGTGCCATAGGCTGCGCGCCGCCCGCTGGCGTCGTGCAGCACCACCCCGCGCGCGGTGCTGCAGGCCGCCGCAGCCACGCCCCAGCGCTCGGCTGCGGCCTGGATCAGCAGCGTGCGCGCCACGGCGCCGGCGTGCCGCAGCGGCGCCCAGCCGTTACGCACGCTCTGGCTGCCGCCCGCAAACTGGTCGCCGAAGGCGTCGTGATCGACGCCGCCCTGCTCGATGTGCACCGCGGCCCAGTCGGCATCGAGCTCGTCGGCGACCAGGAGCGGCAGCGCGGTGCGCACGCCCTGACCGATCTCGGGCCGCGCCACCCGGATCGTGACCCGTCCGTCGGGATCGATGCGCACGAAGGCATTGGGCGTGAAGGGTGCGCCGCCGGCAGCCGGCGGCCGCGGCACCGCGCAGCCGCCGAACGGCAGGCACACCGCGACCAGCAGCGCACCGCCGCCGCCGGCGCTGACGCGGCAGAACTCGCGGCGCGACAGCGCTGGCCGGGCCCCGCCACCGGGGCGTGGCGTATGGGTTCGCTGCATGCGGGGATTATCGGCCCGCCGGCCCTCTCGGCGGCGGCCCGGGCGGTGAGCGGACGGCGTCCTGCGCCGGAGCGTGGCGCCCTAGGGGCGGCGGTACACCACGCCGTCCTTCATCACGAACACCACGTGCTCGAGGGCGCCGATGTCGTGCGTCGGGTCGCCGGCGACCGCCGCGAGGTCGGCGAGCATGCCGGCGCGCACGCGGCCGAGGTCGGATTCGTGGCGCAGGATGCGCGCGTCCGTGGCGGTGGCGGCGGTCAGCGCCTGCACCGGCGTCATGCCGTCCTTCACCATCCACTCGAGCTCGCGATAGTTGGTGCCGTGGGCGAACACGCCCACGTCGCTCCCGCAGCCGATCGTGACGCCCGCCTTCATCGCGAGCCCGAACGCGTGCCGCGCCTGCTCCATGCCCGCGGTCGGCGGCGACTGTCCCGGCACGTAGTGCTCGAAGTACTCCGAGACCGCAGCCTCCGCGGTGAGCGTCGGCAGGTACGCCACGCCGCGCGCGGCCATGAGCTTGAACACTTCGGGGGTGCCGCCGTAGCCGTGCTCGATGGTATCGACACCGGCGAGCACCGCGCGGCGCATGCCCTCGGCGGTGGCGGCGTGGGCGGCGACCGGCCGTCCCGAGGTATGCGCGGTCTCGACCAGCGCGCGCAATTCCTCCTCGGAGAAGGTCGGCTGCTGGCTGCCGTCCGGGCCCCAGCGGTAGTCGGCATACACCTTGATCCAGTCCGCGCCGCGTCCGGCCTGCTCGCGCGTGGCGCGGATCACCTCGGCCACGCCGCTCGCCTCCTCGGCGCCCTGCGGCGTGCAGCACACGTCGGGGCGCAGTCCGCGCGGCGCCGGCCCGTAGCTGCCGGTGGCGACGATGGCGCGCGTGGCGACGAACAGGCGCGGCCCGTCGACCAGCCCCTCGGCGATGGCACGCCGCAGCGAGACGTCGGCGTAGTCGGCGCCCTCGGTGCCGAGGTCGCGCAGCGTGGTGAACCCGGCGAGCAGCGTCGCGCGCGCCTGCACGCCCGCGCGCAGGGCGCGATACGGCACCGGCTCCTTGAGCACCTGGTCGTTCCACGGTGTCTCGTTGTAGGGATGCAGGAGCAGGTGCGAGTGGATGTCCATGAGTCCAGGCAGCAGGGTGGCATCCGGCAGGTCGACCACCTGCGCGCCCGCGGGTGCCTGCACCGCGGCGGCCGGGCCCACCGCCGTGATGCGGTTGCCCGCGGTGAGCACCACCCAGCCACCGTGCAGCGGCTCGCCCGCGGTCCATACCTGCGCCGGGCGCAGCAGCACCGCCGGCGGCGCGGCCGCGCCGGCGGCGCCCGCCGTGGCGGCGGCAAGCAGGGACAGCAGGCAGACCAGGCTCGTGACCTTCATCGTCGTGCTCCGGTCCTTGTCGGCGGACCTGTGGTGCGCGCGTGCGCGCACTTCCCCTTGCGGCACGCGGCCGCGGCGGCGCGTGGGCCGGGGACGGCTCACGAACCCATCAGCACGGTCGTATCGTAGCTCTCGAAGCCCTGGATGGCGCGCGCGTAGGCATTGAATACCAGCCGCTCGGCGACCTTGTCGGCGCGCGGCGCGAGCAGCATGCGCAGCACGACGTCGTCGCCGGGACGCGTAGCCTCCTCCGCCAGCAGCTGCTCGATGACGCGCGTCAGGCGGTGGTAGAGCTCGTTCACGAAGCGCAGGTGCTGCCCGTCATGCACCTGCTCGTTGGGCCCGTAGGTGGCACGGGCCTCCTCGGCGAGCTCATGCAGGAACAGGTTCAGCAGTCGCGCCTTGTCCAGGAGTCGCAGCTCCGCGTAGAACTCGATTTCAGAATTGAGGTTCATGGGGTCCTCCTAGCGGTCTCACGCGCTAGGCCGGGAAGAAGTCGATGGGTTTGGTCGTGGTGATGCTGTCGACGTCCTTGGGATCGAAATGGAACAGGCGCACCATCGCGACGATCTTCTGCTCGAGATCGGGATCCTTCAGCTCGCTCGAGACCACACGGCACATGGTGACCTCGCCGCTCGGGGCGATGGTGAATTCCAGCACCAGCTTGCCCTGCAGCTCGGCATTGTTGCGCAGCGCGCGCGCGTACAGGCTGTAGATGCGGCCCTTGTTGCGGTCGAAGATCAGCTCGATCTCCTCGCGCGAGCGCGCCGCCTTGCCGCCGCCGCCGCTCGCGGCCGGGCCCTTGGCATTGAGCCCCGAGGCCACGATGCCCGAGTTCACCGCCGTGGTCTCATGCCCCGTCAGCGAGCCGGCGCCCGAGCCGAAGCCGCGGCTCGAGTTCGCCGAGGTGATGCCGCCGGAGCCGGCGCCGACCTTGGAGGTGATGAGCGAGCGCTCGGCGTGCGCGTCGGCGCCGACCGCGCCGGACAGGTTCTTGGTCTCGAGCGGCTTCAGATCCATGATGTCGCGCAGGTCGGCGAGCTGGTCCTTCACCTGGTTCAGCTGCTTCTGCGCCTTCTCGTGCGCGCGCTCGCGCAGGTCGACCGGCGGCCGCACCATGGCGAGCTTCGGCTCGATCTTCGGCTTCTCCTGCGGCTTCGGTACCGGAGGCGGCGGCGGTGCCGGCGGCTTCGGCGTCTGCGTCATCACGCGGGCGAGCCGCTCGGGCACTTCCTCGGCGATGGTGTGCTGCGGCCTCGGCAGCAGCGGGAACAGGATGCCGAAGATCGCCAGCACGATGAGCAGCACCCGCAGGATCTTGCGGAAACGCTGCGACGACTCCAGGTCCCCGTCCCAGGGCAGGTCGTATTCGCGGTAATAGGGGGCGAGCACCATGTGTCCTTACACCGGCTTGTAGCCGGCTGCGACCGGCTTCTCCTTCTGAATCACGGCGAGCGAGATCTTGCCGTAGTCGGCGTCCGTGCAGGTCGCCATGACGCGCTTGAGCACTTCGTAGGGGAGCGACTTGTCCGCCATGATGGTGATCTCGCGCTGCGCCAGGTCCTTCTCGCTCATCTCCTTGCCGACCAGCAGCGGCCGCTTGAGCGCGGCACGCAGCGGCTCGACCAGCGGGTTCTTGTCGGCGCGGATGTCGGCCACCGTGGCGATGAACTCGCCCTGCACGAACAGGTCGGTCTTGGTGATCATCACCACCACCGACTGCTTCGGCGCCGTCTGCGCGATCGACTGCGGGATCTCGATGCCCTTGGAGTTCTGGATCACCTCCACTTCGGTCGAGTACACCAGCAGGAACGCCACCATCACCGACAGGATGTCGATCAGCGGGATGAGGTTGAGCTGCGCGTCGGCACGGTTGCGCATGTGGTGCTGCGCCATGCGCAGCGCGCGGTTCGACATGCTCATCGCTTGACTCCTGCTGCCGGTGGCGCCGCGGCCACCGGTGTCGGCGCCGCCGCCGGCGCGGCGCCCGGTGGCGCGTCGGTCGCCGGCGCATCGCCGATGGAAATGTCCGGGAACAGCTCGGCCTGCACGACGTTGGCCCCCTCACCGGTCTCGAACACGCGCACGCGGTCCATCACCTGCACCAGCGTGTCATAGGCGGTGTCGGGCTCGAGCAGGATGGTGGCGTCGGTCTTGTCCGGGAACTTGGTCTTCACGAACTTGAGGTACTCGGCAAGCCCGTCGTAGTCGTAGCCGGCGGCGGTGTTGGGGACGGTGTGCAGCGGCCCGGTGTTGCGGTCGGCCACCTGCAGCAGGTCCTTGCGCACCATCACCTCCAGCACCAGCCCGGGCGGCGGCTCCTTGAACTCGGTCTGCGAGGCCGGCAGGTTCAGCTGCAGGACCACGGTGCGGGAGAACACCGCGGTCATGAGCAGGAACGTCACCAGCACGGTGAAAATGTCGATCATCGGCACGAGCAGCAGCTCGGCCGGCTTGCGCGCGTGGCGCTCCAGCTTGCGATATTGATACGAACGGCGCATGCGCGACCTTCAGCCGTGAATGGCGCGAACGGGTCGCAGGCTTCAGGCCGCGGCGGGCGCGGTCTGACGCTCGGTGATCGCGTTCAGGAACTTGACCGAGGCCATCTCGAGGCTGTCGATCAGCTCGGTGGTCTTGGTCTGCAGCCACGCATGGATGAACAGCAGCGGCACGGCGGTCATGAGTCCGAAGGCCGTGCAGTTCATGGCCACCGAGATGCTCGCCGACAGCAGGTTGGCCTTCTCGGCCGGGTTCACGGTCGCCACCGCGGCGAACGCGCGGATCAGACCCATGACCGTGCCGAGCAGGCCGAGCAGTGTTGCGAGGTTGGCGAAGGTGGCCAGGTAGTGGGTGCGCTTCTCGAGCTGCGGCACCACCTCCATGAGGCTCTCCTCCATCGCCTTCTCGATGTCATCGCGGCGCCGCGCCGACTGGATGCGCGCCAGGCCGTAATTGAGGATGTGACCGATGGCCGAGGACGACTTCGAGGTAGCCTGGGCCACCTGCCGGAAGTTGCCCTGCGACAGCAGCGGCACGATCTCGTTCCACAGCCCGCGGTTACGCACCGCCATGTGGGTGAGATAGATGTAGCGTTCGATGGCGATCGCCAGACCCACCACGAACACGATGGCGATCGGGTACATGAACTCCCCGCCGCCTTGAAAGAACCGAACGATCAAATTCCACAGGCCCATCTGACACTCTCCCGATCAAAAGGGCTGAAAAAGCCCGCCACACAAGCACTAACACTGGTCAAAACTGAATGACATAAGCCCAAAAAGCTGCGACTTGGCTCTCATCCTGATACTGCTACGGCCATATTTCAGGGCTTGTCGCCAGAACCCTGGACCGAGTCCGTTTTCGGGGCCGCCCGGCCCGGCTGCAGGGCATCGTAATAGCGGTTTTCCCGCCTGAAGACGTCCCGGTCGAGGGGTTGTAACACTTCGTCGAGCAGGCTGTTCACGGGCTTGCCCGCGAGGTCACCAAGGTCCGAGCGCTTCCACGGCACGATATACAGCACCTTGGGCAACTCGCGGTTGCCGGTGATCTCCGTGGCATCGAGTTGCAGCGTGTCCGGTCCCTTGCGCGAGCCGCCCTTGGCGGCCGTGGCTGCGGGCGCGGGACGCGGCACCGCGGTTCTCGCAGGTGCCGGCGGCGACGCGGCCGCCGTACCGGTCCCGCCCGGGGCACTGTTGGTGCCGGCCGGTGCGGTCGCCGGCGCGCTGTGCGTGGTGTCGACGGCCGGCTCGAGCTCCTCGGGCTTGGGCAGCGCGCGGGCGGCCGGCGCACCCGCGGGTACGCTCGCCGGAGCCGGAGCCTCCTGCGCGCGCGCCGCCGTCAGCGCACAGCCGAGCACCACCGCAAATACCGCCAGCGTCAATCCGTGGGCGCGCGTCATGGTGTCAGCCTCCTGTCCCGGGCGATGGGCCCTTAGCGGCCGGATTGTCCACGTGTGCCGGTCCCGGCGCGGACTGCGGCGTCGGGCTGCCCGGCGCGGGGGCGCCCGGTGTCGGCGCCGGTGCGGCATCCCCCGGGGCGGCGGGCGCCGCCGCAGGCTCGGGCCGCTTCGCCGGGGGCATGCCCAGACGCTGGCGCAGCTCCGCGATCCAGCCGCTCACCGGCTTGTCTTCGCCCGTGATCTGCTTGTACTCCTCGAACGCGGCCAGTGCGCGGTTCGGGTCCCCCAGATAGAGATCCGCGAGCACGCCGAGGTTCCGCCACGCCGGCGCGTAGCGCTGATCGGCCGCGATCGCCTTCTCATAGGATTCGGCGGCGTCCTTGAATTCGCCGCGCATGCGCTGCGTGACGCCGAGCTCGGTCCAGGCCACGGCATTGCCGCTTTCGTGTGCGACCGCGCTCTTCAGGCTCTGCTCGGCCTGCTCGAGCTGGCCCTGCTTGCGCTGCAGCAGGGAGAGATCAACGAGCGGGGCGGCGTACTGCGGGTACTGCACCGCCATCTGCTTGAACCCGAGCTCGGCCTCGGTGGCGTTGCCGGCGCGCATGAAGCCGACGGCGCGGGTGAAGTCGGCGCGCGCCGCCGGGGTGACCTCCGGCCGCGCCGCTGCTGAAGCGGCGGCCGCGCCTGAGGTAGCGGGCGCGACGGCGGGCGGTGCGGCGGCCGGTCCAGGCCGCGCAGGCGCAGCGGGCGGCGGCGCTGCCGCCTCGGGCGTCGCCGCCGGCGGAACCGGAATGTGCTTGGGACGCGCGGGCTCCGAGCTGCAGGCAATGAGCGCCGCGAGCACCAGCACCGAGAGTGCGGTGCCGGCGTTTAGCGGCGCACGCTTCTCATTCCAGTGTGGTAACGACATCCTGCGTCAGCTCCGTCTTGCCGTAGCGCGCGGGCTTCAGCTCCGCCAGCGCCTGAAAACTCTTGCGCACCCACTCGTCGTACACCCCGTCCTTGGTGCGCGCGGCGTTCACCTCGTGCGCCTTGATCGCCTGCTCCTCGAACGGGAATACCTGTTCCTCGAGCAGTGAGTTGTACTCCTCGAGCTCGTCGCCCTTGAGGTTCTTCGGCCGCTCCGAGGCCATGATGTCCTTGGACAGGGTACGGTAGAGTTCCGCCATCTCGTAGGTCGCGGCGGTGGTCACCTCCGCGACCTGATATTCCGCCGCGCGTTTGTAGCCGTCCATCGCCGTCTCGAGGGCGTTGCGCTTCACGATCAGGCTCTTCTTGAGCGGCGCGGTGAGGCGCACGGCGCGGAACGCATCGCGCGCCGGCTGCGCCAGCGCCAGCTGCGCTTTGGCGGCGAGGAAGTGCGTGCGCTCGGTGCGCTGCGCTCCGGCGCGCGCATCGGCGTCGATGATCTCCTGGTACCAGCGGTCGCGCTGGCGGACGTCGCCCGCCTGCTGCGCGTAGTCGGCGAGCCGCTGGCGCGCCTCCTCGGCCGGCGCGAGCGGCGTGGGGTTGGCGGCGACGTACTTCTCCAGCATGCCCATGGCCTTGGGGGTGTTGCCGGCCTTGGCGTACAGATCGGCCGACTGTATCAGCGCCTCGCGCTGCACCGCCTTGTCCTCGGCCGGGTTGGCGGCGATGTGCTCGAACTCCGCGGCCGCCTCGCCCGGGCGATTGGCGCTCGAGTAGGCGACCGCGAGCTTACGCGTCACGTCCGGCTGCAGGGAGTTGCCGGGGAAGTCGCGCCGGAAGCCCTCGAGCACGCCGATGGCACGGTCCCACTGCTTGAGGCTGATGAGCTGCGCGGCCGCGTCGTACTGGGCGTTGGCGCGGATCTTGGACGCCGGCGCGACCCGCGCGACGCGCAGGTAGTCCTCGACTGCGCCGGCGGCATCGCCGGTCTTGGCCTTGGCCTCGCCCTGCTTGTAGACGCTCGCCGCCAGGCGTTCGGTGAGGTCGGCGCGCATCTTGTCGTCGCCGCCGGCCAGATCGCGCGCCTGCAGGAAGGCGGGCTCGGCCTTGTCGTACTCGCCCTGGTCGAAGTGCGACTGCGCGATGATGGTCCAGGCGATGCGCTGCTTGGCGGTGTCGACCGGCGGCTGGCGCGCCAGGATCGACTGCGCCACGCCGATGGCGCGCGGCCGGTCGCCGGCAGCGAAGATCTCCTCGGCGGCGCGCGTCAGCACGCCGGCGCTGTCGGGGTGCTCGGGAAAGGCCTGGGCGAACTTGACGCCGGCATCCGTGGCGCGCTTGTGCCACGCGTCCTTGTCAGGCCCACTCAGCCCCTCCTCGCCCTTCTGATAGGCGGCCAGGCCGGCGTAGGCGGCGGTCGCCGACTTGTCGTTCTTCGGATAGTCGTAGGCCGTGTGCGCGTATTCGGTGGCCGCGTCCTCGTACTGGTGGCTCTCGAACAGGGTCTCGGCCAGCAGGTAGTTGGTGGCCGCGGAGTCGGCATCGCCGGGGAAGGACTTGAGGTAGGAGCGGTACCAGGTGGCGGCCTCCTGGTAGTCCGAGACCTTCTTGCTCTTCTGCGCCGTGGCGTGGAAGTAGGTGGCGACGTCCTTGAGGTTGATCTTCAGTTCCTGCACCACGCGCGGGTTGTCGGCGCGGCTGCGCGTCTTCCAGTACGGCGAGTCGAAGTTGTAGCGCTGCACGAACTCGTGCTTGCCATCGACCACCAGCTGGCTGAAGCCGCCCTTGCCGTAGGCCTCGATCGCGGCCATGTCCAGGTCCGGCGCCTGGTCGCTGTAGGGATCGCGCGCCACGTAAGCGCGGTACACGGTGGCGGCGTCCTGGTAACGCTGCTTGTCGACATACAGGTCGCCGAGGCGCGAATACAGCAGCCACGCGTACGAGCGTTCGCCGTGCTGGTGCATATACTGCTCGAGCGTCGCCGCACCCTCGTTGTAGGAGAAGGTGATGCTCATGACGCGCAGCGTGTCCTCGACCAGCTCGCGATCGGGGCGCTTGAGCGACTCGAGCCGCACCGGCTTGCCGGGCGCGGTGCCGAGCACGTGGTCGAGGACCCCGCCGAAGGACGGCAGGCTCTCGAGCGTGAGCGACTGCTTGAACAGCGACCAGCCGTCCTTGTAGAGGCTCTGCTGGTAGAAGGCGGACGAGGCGCCACGGCCGATGACGGCCGCGTAGGCCTGCTCGGCCTCCTTGTAGCGCTTGGCCGAGAACAGCAGCTCGCCGCGCCGGAACTGCACCTCATCGAGCTGCGGGCTCTGCGGATAGCGCTGCACGATGCGATCGAGCGTGGCGAGTGCCGGCTCGGGCTGCCCGGTGGTCTCGTAGGCGCGCGCCAGCTGGTACAGCACCTGGTCGTTGCGCGCGTAAGCGGGGTAGGCCTTGAGCAGCGTGGTGTAGAGCTTGATGGCCTCGGCGCCCTGCAGGTCGACCATCGTGACCTCGTTCTGCAGGCGCTCCATCTCGCCGGCATCGAGGTTGAGGTCGCCGAGGCGGCGCATGGCCTCGGCGCGCAGCTTCGGGTCGGTATTCTGCAGCTCGAGGAAGCGGCGGTAGTTCTCCATGGCGCGCGAGGCGCTGGCGGCCGCGGGCGTGTCCTTGTGGACCTCGACCTTCTTGCTGCTGAGGTCGCCGATGGTACGCGGCGGGTTCTGCTGCGCCGGCGCACGCGCCGGCCCCAGGGCCAGCATCAGCACCGCCGCCAGCAGCAGCGTCCGGCGCGCGCCGCCGCGCCTCATTGCGGCTTCTCCGGGGGGGGCTCCGGGGTGGCCGGCGGCGCGGTCGGCGGCGGGGCAGGCGCCGCGGGCTGCCCGCTGCTGTCCGCGCCCTTCTGCACCGGCCCGTTCGGCGCCTTTTGCGCGGCTTCGGCATTGGCGGCCCGGTCGTACATGGTCGCCAGCGCAAAGCGCGCCTGCACCTGATAGGTGCTCAGCCGTTCTTTCTGCTGCTGCAGCTCCTGCACGGCGACCTGTGCCAGGTAGCCGCCCTGGCGCTGCTCGGCGTCCGCCAGGCGCGTCTGCAGCGCGTCGATGCGCACCTTGAGGGCGGCGACGCGCGTTGCGAACTCGCCGGTGTTCACGGGCATGTTCTTGCGCGCGCGCTCGACGCGGATCCAGCGGGCCTGTGCCTCGTGCAGCGCCAGGTTTAGGTCCTTGAGGCCGCGGTGCTCCTGCCACAGCCGCGCGCCGTAGGCATCATTGAGGCGGTAAAACAGCACGCCCTTGACGAGCGCCAGGCGCGCCCGCAGGTCGGCGTTGTCGGGGGTGTCCGGGGCGCCCGTCAGGGCGCTCTCGATGCGCTGCACGCGCGCCCACTGCTCGCGCTCGGTGTCGGTACCGAGCGCCCCCACGTCGTGGCGGGCTTCGATGGTGCTGAGCTCGGCCTCGAGTGCCAGGTTGCGCTGCTGCAGCTTGCCGACCGCGTCCGAAGCCAGCAGCGCGTCGGCGCGCGGCAGCCGCTCGGCGTACGCGCGCTCGCGCGTCTGGATCATGTCCTGGAAGGCGACCATGCTGTCGCTCCAGCGATCCAGGGTGCCGCCCATGTACACCAGGTCGCGATAGTTCTTCAGGCCCTCCTGAAAGTCATGGCCGGCGAGCAGCGCATACAGGTAGCGGGACTCGGCCGCGTCGGGCAGGTTCTTCAGCTGCCAGAACCAGCCGTAGCGCGCGTCCTGGTCCTTGACCAGCACGCGCTGCAGCAGGTCGCCCTTCTCGATGCCGGCGATGGCCTGGTCCAGCCGTCCGTTCTCGGCATCGAAGGAGCTCACCGCGGTCTCGTAGTACTCGGCCGACTGCGCGTTGGCATTGAGCTTGGCGAAGGCATAGGGCACGGCCAGGTAAGATTCCTGCACCGCCGCATCGAGCACATTGCGCTTGCGCAGCTCCAGCCACGGCGTGAGCGCGCCCTGGTAGTCCCCGAGCGCGGCATCCGCCCAGCCGATGCCGAGCAGCGCCTTGTTGGAGTACGGCCCGTCGAGGCGCACGCGCGCCAGCGCCGGACGCGCCCGGGCGGGCTCGTTCGCCTGCAGGTAGGCAAAGCCGAGCGCGAGATTGGCGCGATCGCGCAGCGCCGCCAGCTCCGGAGTATCGGCCAGCAGCGAGCCGACGCTGGACAGGAACGGGTCGGCATCGCTCAGGCGGTTCTGCCGTACCAGCGCCACGCCGAGATTGAAGCGCGCATAGGCGGACCACACCGGCCCGCCGCGCCAGCCCGACAGCAGGCGGATCGCCTCGTCGAAGCGTCCCTCGTGCATCAGCACGTTGCCGAACAGCAGCTCCTTTTGCGCCTCCAGATCGGGCGACATGCGCCCGTTGATCTTGCGCAGTGCGGCATCGGCCTGGTCGAGATAGCCGCGCGCGTACCAGACCTGCGCCAGGTAGAACCAGGCACGGTTGCGCACGCCGGTGGGCACATCGAGCGTCAGCAGCCGCTGGAAGCGCTCGCCCGCCTCGTTGTGCATGCCGAGTGAGAGATACAGCCCGCCGATCAGCAGCTGTGCCTCGTCCTTGTGGTGCGGCATGCGCTGCCAGTGGTCGTACGCGAGCAGGCGCGTGAGCGCCTCGAAGTCATCGTTCTGGTAGTAGTAGAACAGCACGTCGCCGTAGTGCAGGTCGCGGATGCGCGTCTCCGGCAGCTTCTCCGGGTCGTGC
>Ga0070732_10000925_pt1 | contig 16630 bp, 12 predicted proteins | sample Coa_R1_5_FD_66449 | JGI IMG/M metagenome (GOLD analysis project Ga0070732, IMG submission 66449) | Surface soil microbial communities from Centralia Pennsylvania, which are recovering from an underground coalmine fire - Coalmine... | ecosystem: Environmental > Terrestrial > Soil > Unclassified ...
TAGCGGTCTTAACTATGAGGATCCTAAGGTAGCAAAATAAATTGGCCATTAAATGTGGTCTTGTATCAATAATGTAACGATGGTCTCACTGTCTCTACAACTTGCTCAGTGAAATTGAATTGCGAGTGCAGATGCTCGCTGTCTTCAGAGGGACGGGAAGACCCTATGCAGCTTTACTATAATTAGTTATTATATTGATTTAAATTCAATTAATAGTAATTAGGCATGTCGATAGACAAAATTGGAAAACCTTATAATTTGAATTAAATCTTTGTTTACCTTATAAATTGAAATTTAAGGGATAAATGACTAATTGGTAGTTTGACTGGGGCGGTCGTCTTTAAAAAAGTAGCAAAGTACATCCATAGATTTTTTATTAAAATTTATAATATTATAATTAAATAATTATAATATACAGACAAAAATATTAACTCTCTAATATTTAAAATATTAAAAAAGAATTAAATAAAATAAACTAAGTTTATTATTACAAGGTATAGCTAGAAATTGAATGGAGATCAATAAATTAGTGAAAGATTTTGAAGAGTATAATGGCGGAAAGCATATCTAACTGAAAGACTCAGAAGTCGAACAGATACGTAAGTAGGGCATAGTGACCCTTCGCTATAAAATGGAATAGACGGGGATCAATCGATAAAAGTTACGCTAGGGATAACAGGCTGATAGCCGGTAAGAGTACATATTGTCCCGGCTGTTTGGCACCTCGATGTCGACTCATCCTATCCTCCGGGTGAAGAAGCTTGGAAGGGTTCGGCTGTTCGCCGATTAAAAGGGTACGCGAGTTGGGTTTAATACGACGTGAGTCAGTATGGTCCCTATCTTCTGAAGAAATAAATAGTAAAAAGGGAAAGACCTTCTAGTACGAAAGGATCAATAGGCTGTGTTTCTCTAGTGTACCAATTGTTAAATTTAATTATTTATTTAATTAAACAAGCATAGTTGGGTAGCCACAAACATATTAGATAAGCGCTGAATGTATATAAAGCAAGAAACTAACCCCTAGATACTATCTTAATTTTTATTTCTATTATTTTTAAAATAATATTTCTTTTTTATATATTAATCCATAATATATATTTTTAGAAATGAAATAATAATTAATTTTATAAGAAAAAGAACATTTCTTAATAGGATGCAAATGTAAGTAACTGTGAATTATTTAGTTTAGCATTACTAATTTATAAAATAGACTTGATGTTTTAAATTGTTCAATTTTTATCTCTTTAATAAATACATTTTTGTATTAAAACATTTATAAAAGAATAAATATTAAAAGAGTAAGGTAAAACTTAATTATAATAAGCAATATACTTTAGGAGTTAAGAATATAGCTTTTTCAATAACATGCTCTAATTTTAATTTACCTAAAATTTTATTATTAACTAAGAAAGGCTCAGATAAATTTAATGTTGCATTTTCAAGAGATTTTGACCTACTAAATAATGGAATTAATAGGTAGATTTTCTCATCTCCAATTAATTTTATGAAAGTTGATAATTCAGTTATGCCTCCATCAAAATAATGATGTCTTCATCCTGAAGTCATATCAACTTTTATATCAGATGGAACATCACTTAAAAATATAATTTTATTAGTTGGTAAATTCATTTGGTAAAATATGAGTGATTGCAATAATCCTTTGGGACTTGTATTAAATGTCAAGTACAAAATACTTGTTGATAATTACCAATTTTAATTGGTTTATCTTAATTAAGTGATTTTAATTTACAATATGTTAATGATACTACACAGTTAGATTCTTTTTGAATTATAGCGTCATCTAAATAATAGTAATCTACCATAAAATCAAGTCTTTCTAATATAAATTTAGTAATAGTTGTTGATGAACTATTTCGATTTATTAATAAAGTATTAGAAAGTAACATTTCTGGAGCATCTAGATCTCATAATGCAATATTAGGAATAAATGATATATCCAATATATAGGTTTCATTATCTTCTAATTTATTAAGAAATTCTTTAGTTTCTTTAATTGTAAATTCTCTAAATATTTTTATTTTTTCGGATTCAAAATCAGGAATTACAGGAGTATCTAAATCATTTAAATAAGAGATTCTACTAATTGATACTGGAACCATAAATGCAGTAGAGATTTCAATTTTAGTTGAATTATAATATAATGTTAAAAATATTAGTATATGTATAGCCATTTTTACAAGATATAATAATTATAAAATTTAATTCGTTTACATTGGAAGAAAATTAACTAAAATTATAATTAAATAAATCTCCAAACCCATAAAATTTTAGAAAACCAATGTCTAATTTTATAAAATGGGGTAATATATTTAGAGTACTAGAGATAAATTTCTAGTGTAAATTAATAAAATATAGTTAGAAAAATAAATCATATTTATCAAATATATCTTGAAGATTATCAGAAAAATCAACATCAGGATTTAATAATTCTGATTGATATTGTTTGAATTCTGCTTCATTTAATATTTCTTTAAATATCTCATCTAATTCCTCTTCTTTGTCTAATTTATCTTCTAATTCTTCCATTTGTTCAACACTTAATTCTTGCTCGCTTTGTTTTTCAATTTGTTTTAATTGATCAAGACTTAAATTAAATGTTGGTGGAGAATTAGGAATTTCAATTATTGAAGAATAAAAATAAGATTTAATATAAAATCCAGTTATTAAACATACAGTAACTGTACATAAACTATAAAAAATTATGTCGTTATTTATTAAATTAGAAAATATTGTCATTTGTAATAAACTGTTATCATTCTTTAACGTCTTATGAAGGCACTGAAGCAAAGACGAATTTATATAAAGCTTAAGTTCTATCATTTCCTAAGTCTTTATTAATTAGAATTACAAAGGCTAATTAAATATCTTCAACTTATTAGATAGATGATCCTAGATTAGGAGTGAAGAGAGGTCTATTTAACTAACAGGATACACAACCTTTTGACAAATGTCCCTCTTGTTCAGTATTGCTGGGGTAAATTATACACCTTTATGTAGTGTAAAATATCTTATTTCTATAATTAAATCATCTTCTCAATTTTTAATTAAAGATTTTTCTAATCTATTGAATTCAACTAAAAATGTAATTTCAGAAATAATTTGAGCAATTAATTCCTGAGGATTACATTGATTTGTAATTACTAAAGGATTACACATACTTTGATTATAGTATTGAGAAGTTTTCAGTGGAAATTGATATTTTATTTTAATTAGATAAGTTTGATTATCTGCTAATTTATTTAGGAAATTAGTTTTAATATCGTTCAATCCATCTAAACTAAAAAATTTAGTTCTTTCATTCTGAACATAGCTTTGTTTTCTATATTTATAATCTCTAAAAGAAATTATTCAGGTGAAAGATAATACATATAAATCAGTTGTAAGTTGAATTAAAGTAAAGAAGATAAATAATATAATATAAAATAAAGAAATTAATTGAATTAATCTACTAATAAAGTTATTTCTATCAGTGATTAAATTCAAAGAAGCTAATATAAAATTACAAATAGCTAAAATAAACGGAATTAAATTAGTAAAACTAGTTATAGTAATTACGAAAAATAAAATCGATAATATTATTATAAATAACATTTTTTTTTTAATAAAGATTATATATTAACCTCAAAATTTATTTAATATCTTAAAATTAAGAGTTAATATTTTCTCTTTATGAAAATCAAGTCAATACTTGAAACATATCTATTAATAAATTAATAGTAAAATTATTTTATAAATTGATGTGAAAATTATATTTTCAATGAAATATTGTGACAATAAAATTATTTGAAGGATCAAATCTAAGCTCCTCAAATTTAAATATAACATCATGACCTTCATTTGTGGTTAAATGAATGTTTTTTGTAATTCTTCAAATATCTTTGAAATCGATAGTAATTGAATTATTATTAATTAAGTTAACATCAACTTGATTTCAATTTAAATTAGGTGATGATAAGTTAATATTAGTATTATCAACTATATTTTCTGTATCAATATTGTCCTCATCAAATAAATCTAATGCACTATTTAAAATATTTTTAGGACTAGAATACTCATCTGTTAATGGTTTAGAAACAGATTTAGGTGTAAACACTGTTTTAATTTTATCCAATATCGGTGATAAACCTAATCGTGATGTATCAGTTACAATTGGTGTTAACTCAGATGTTGATTGTTTTTGTTCACTGAAATAGTGATCAATAGAATTCTCAGAACCAGAATTAACTTCAACTTCAGGTAATTCTGTATCATCTAAAGCCATACTTTTTCTTCTGTTTTTAATTTGTTCAAACAAACCAACAGACTCTGTTTTAAGTTCTTCAATGTTTTGTTTGATTATCGGTTGATTAGTTAAATTATCATCAGTTTTTAGTAATTCTTTATTATTTTCGTCAATAATATGAGAGTTATCTCTTCTAGATTTAATAGCATCAAATAAAGAATCAAACATACCTTTAGGTTTTTCCACTAAATTGTCTTTAATAGATTTTAATTTTAAAGGTTTATCTCTCATAGAATTTATTTGTGCTAATAAAGGATTAACTTGTGGTTTAACATCTGATACTACATTTTCAATTTCTATATTAGGTTTTTCTATTGAAGGATCACCTTCTAATTCTTTAATTAATTCATTAGCCATATCAAACATACCAGGTTTATTTTCTTCTGTAGCTAATTCTTGTTGTTGATAAGGAGAATGAATAGAAGTATTACTATCCTCAGATCATGCTTTTTGTTCTTCAATAGTTGCTAATGCAACTTCAGCTGTTGTATCAGATTGTGAATCTTTAACTATATTATTATCTTCAATTTTATCTTTTAAATTTAAGAATTTAGATATACTACTTGCAACACCAGTTTTACTTAATCAATCTTGATAGTATTTAGGTTTTAATACTGACATACCAACTATTTGAGCTTTAAGAACTTTATACATTCCTTGTTTAATTTCATCATTAGGGAAACTGTCAGTATTTTCATGTAACATAAATTGATTTACTTGGTTTAATAAATTTTCACTTTGATCATCAAACATAGTTTGTGATTGACCAGTAACATGTTCTAATACTCTTCTATTCACTTCAGTTTGAGATAAATTAGAAGTATCGATTCCTTTACCTTTATCTAATGGAAAATAATGTTCCATAGAACTATTAGATGGAGATTTTATATCACCTAAATTTTTAACAGATGTATCAATATCTGGTGAAGATGGCGAAGGTGTAGTAAAATGAGTACCAGTTTGATTTGATGTGGAAGCAACAGCTTGTGTTTTATCAATTAACTTTATATCAGAACTATCATTAACATTTTCTGCAGGTTTAATATTATGTTTATCCGTTAAATCTTTAAATCTAGTTTTTAAATCAGATTTATTAGTTATTGGGAGAGTTGTTTCTGTTATATTACCAGGAATGTTACTTGGATTTCCACCAGAATTATTATTAGGTCTTACTGTACCATAATAATATCAAGCTAATAAAGATAATATTCATATAGCATACGCAATTACTTTCTTTGATGGTAAAAATACTTCTTCTTATTATTTATCAGATTATAAAAATTCTGAAAGTATGATCATTGATTGTATTAAAGAACTTATGGTTAGAGAATATGATAATTGAAAAATTTATATTCATAATTTGTCTGGATTTGATGCTAACTTCTTACTAAAAATATTAGTTAATCTAGGAGATGTAAAACCGATAATTCATGAAAATAAAATTATCTCTATCACATTTAAAATGAATGGATACGTAGTTACATTTAAAGATTCTCAACAAATGTTAATAGGTTCTTTGAGAAATCTAGGTAAATCATTTGGAGTAGAAACTCTAAAATCTATATTTCCTTATAAATTTGTTAATGAAAATAGGTTAAATTATATTGGATGAATTCCGGACTTTAAATATTTTGATAAAATTTCTAAATCTGATTATTTGAATTATTTAAATGAATATAATAACTCATCTTAAAATTTAAGAAATGAAACAGTTAAATATTGTGAAAATGATTGTGTTTCATTATATCAAATTTTAATAAAATTTAATAGTTTAATTTTTGAAAGATTCGAAATGAATATCCATAAATATCCTACATTATCATCATTAGCATTTGCTATTTTTAGAACACATTTTATTAAAGAAGATACAATTCCCCAATTAACTGGACAAATTGCAAAAGATATCAGATTATCATATACAGGAGGTGCGGTAGATATGTACAAACCTAATAATGAAGATGAAAAAATATTTGCATATGATGTAAATTCATTGTACCCTTTCACTATGGATGATAAACCAATGCCTGTAGGAAATCCTATATTCTTTAAAGGAGATATAAGAAAAGTTGATCAAAACGCTTATGGATTCTTTTTCTGTAATATTGAAACTCCAACAGAATTATTACATCCTATTATTCAAACTCATATTAAAACTGATGCAGGTATAAGAACTATAGCTCCATTAGGAGAATGAAGTGATATGATATTTAGTGAAGAAATTAATAATGCAATTAAATTAGGTTATAAATTTGAAATTCTTTGAGGATATAAATTCGAAAAGGAAAATATTTTTAAAGATTATGTTCAAACTTTATATGATTTAAGAACAAAATATCCTAAATCTAATCCTTTAAACTTAATTGCTAAATTATTATTAAATTCATTATATGGTAGATTTGGAATGATTGATTCATTTCCTGATATTACTATATTTGAAGATAGAAATTCTTACGAAAAATTTCTTGATAATACATCTATCGATATTTTTGATACAATACAATTAGGAGATAAAACATTAGTAAAATATAGATCTGAAGATAAAGATCAACAAACCATGTTGTACGGTAATTTAGAAACTCATAATACAAATGTTGCTGTTGCATCTGCTATTACAGCTTATGCTAGAATTCATATGAGTCAATTTAAAAATAATTCTGATTATATTTTATATTATACAGATACTGATAGCGCTTTCACTGATTCAGAACTAGATGAAAATTTAATTGATCCTAAAGTTTTAGGTAAATTAAAATTAGAATATACTTGTGAAAAAGCTATTTCTAACTCCTAAAGTTTATTGTTTAGTAACTGACTCAGGAGAATTTATCCATAAAGTTAAAGGATTAAGTCATGATATTGAATTAACCTTTGAAGATTTTAGAAAACTATTAGTTAAAGATGTTTTCATTTAAAAATCGCAAACTAAATGATTTAGAAGTCTTAGTAACGGACAAATTAACTTACTAGAACAGATATATACTTTAAAGGTTAATGATAATAAAAGAGAATATTTACTATTCAGTTTTCGTTAATTTAATTTAATTAATTTTACGATTTTTAAATAAATGTATATATTTTAGCTTATAAATTTAATTTAAAATTTAAACAAATAATATTATTACATTTTAAAATTTTATTAAAAAAAATAAATATAAATTTATTATAAAATATTATAATAAAAATTCAAAATATTCTTTAATTAGAGTATTATATTTTTAGGTTAAACCTACATTAAATTATTAATAAATATAAAATTGAGTATATTTAAATTTTAATGTTTATAGCCTTTTTCGTTCAAATTTTAGATCGAATATTAATATTATAGGCTTATTTTATTATTTTAAATGAAATATATATTAATAAATATATTAAGTTTTACAACAATAATATCTAGTGTATTAGTAATAACTTCTCAAAATCCTGTAATATCAGTGGTATATTTAATTTCTGTATTTGTAAATGCAGCAGGTTATTTAATATTATCTGGTATAGGTTTTCTTGGTTTATCTTATATAATTGTATATGTAGGTGCTATAACTGTATTATTTTTATTTGTAATTATGATGATTAATATATCATTAACAGATATCATAGATACTGGAAAACAATATACTAAAAATTTACCTTTAGCTTTTGTAGTTGCTTCTTTATTCATGTTTGAAATGTTTAATATTTTACCATTTAGTTTTAATAATGTATCTGGTTTAAACTTTATTTTTGATACTATAACTAATTTAAATTTATTTATTTGAAATAATAATGAATTAAATTTTGTTAATAATATTCATACTACTTATCAATCTAATATTGCAGATACTACATTTATTTCATTTAGTCAAATTGAAGCTATAGGACAATTAATTTATACTTATGCTGCTATATTATTAATAATTTGTAGTATTATTTTATTATTATCTATGATTGCACCTATATTCATATCATTAAATAAAAAATAAATTATTTAATTTATTCTAATTATTATTTAAAAAAAATTTACCCCTTTTCTAATCTATTTAAACTATAAATATTTATTATAATGATATTTTTCAATTATGATTAATATTTATAAATTTTAAATATAATCAAATAAATAATTATTAATTAAAGTAATATAATTTAGATAATTAAATATATTAAATTTTGTTTTTATAAGTAGATAAATAAGAATAAAATTTAAATATTAAATAAATAAATTTGAAATAATAAAATAGAGTTAAGTTTACAGATGGTTTCTGTAGTAGATCTGCAAAATCTATAAATTTAGGGTTCAATTCCCTCTTAACTCTAATTTAATTTTTATGATTTTAATTAAAAGAAATCTATTAATTATAAATTAAAAATTAATAACTAAATAAAATAATTTAAATATAATAAATTCTCTTAGTTCAATGGTAGAACTGCATTCTTCTAAAGTGTTAATTTTGGTTCGAATCCAAAAGAGAATAAAATTTAATTTACCAAAATAACTTAAATATATTTTATTAAACTTTTAAATAATTTATAGAAAATATTTTTGTTATTTCATTATTACTATTTAAATTATTTTATTTTAAATAATATTAGTTTAAATCCTTATTAAATTAAGTTGATTATATAATTTTATTGTTACAGTGTCTGTTACTTATATTTGATTATTACTTATTGAAATTAAATATTTTTAATTATAATATTATTATACAATTATTTAAAATTACTTATAAAAAAAAAATATTATATTTTATTATTAAATATAATATAAATATTTTTATAAGTTATGTTGTTAATTTTAATTAACAATTTTAATCAATATTTATATTTATTAAATTATATGAAAATTGTAATTTAAGATTATGATTTTATTATATATACTTTAATTAAAAAAATTATATAAAAAAAATTAAAGTAAATAATTATTTTATAATTATAAATAGAGATGATAATTATGTCTATCTATGAATACAAATAATTTAATATTAACTTTATTAAATGTATTAATTAATTTATTAGATGTATTATTAGTAATATTACCAATATTATTATCTGTAGCTTTTATGACTATGATAGAAAGAAAACAATTAGCAGCTCATCAAAGAAGAGTTGGTCCTAATACTACAGGATATTATGGTTTATTACAACCTTTTAGTGATGCTCTTAAATTAATAGTTAAAGAAACTGTAATACCTTCTCAATCAAATAAAATTTTATTTTATTTAGCACCTGTATTTTCATTAATATTTAGTTTATTAGGATGAGGTATAATTCCTTTTGGACAAGGATTAGCATTATCTGATTTTTCATTAGGAATATTATATACTGTAGCTTTATCTTCATTAGGAGTATATGGAATATTATTTGCTGGTTGATCAGCTAATTCTACTTATGCTTTTTTAGGTTCTTTAAGAAGTACAGCTGCTATGATAAGTTATGAATTAATATTAAGTTCTGCTATATTAATTATAATTATATTAACTGGTTCATTTAATTTTACAACTATCATTGAAAATCAACAAGCTATTTGATATATAATACCATTATTTCCAATATTTATATTTTATTTCATATCTATATTAGCTGAGACATCTAGAACACCTTTTGATCTACAAGAAGCTGAATCTGAATTAGTAGCTGGTTTCTTTACTGAACATTCTAGTGTTCCTTTTGTTTTCTTCTTTTTAGCTGAATATGCTTCAATTGTTTTATTTAGTTGTATTACTTCTATTTTATTTTTAGGAGGATACCATATGCCTGAATTATTTGTTAATGATTCTTTAATTAATTTACAATCTATAATATTAGGATTAAAAACATGTATATTCTGTTTTATGTTTGTATGATTTAGAGCCACTTTACCTAGAATGAGATATGATGCTTTAATTGATTTATGTTGATTAAATTTATTACCTGTTTGTGTAGCTTTTATTATTTTAGTACCTAGTATTTTAATAGCATTCAATATATCACCTTATTAATTTATTATTTATAATTATAATATTAATTTATTAAAATTATAGATGATTATTATCAAAATAAAATGTTTATATATTTATAAATAATATATTTAATTAATTTTATTTTCTTACCCCATTAAAAATTTTTGTTTTAAGTAATAAATTAAACTAAATATTCAATTTATATAAAATTTTATAGATTAATTTAGACTTTAATATTTAAAACATGATAAAATTTATATAATTAATTTATAATTAGCTTTTAGTTTTAAAATAATTTTTATTTATTTATACAGATAGTTTTAAATTAAAAATAAAAATTAAAAGAGATACTAAAGATTGCAATTAATGCATATAAAATACGACAATAAATATAATATTAATTTATTGTTTAAATATAATAAGAATTTAATTTTGGTTCTGATTGAACGTTGTTCAGTAGTTTAAGACATGCAAATCATTGTTACTGATAATATAACATATAATTATAAATTATATAAATATAGTAAAGTAATAAGGTGTAAAGGTGAGGATAAATAAATAAGTTACTTTATAATTTCCATAAATAGGAAATAATTTTAATTATTAATAAATTTAATAATTAAATAAATTAAATGAAATATTTAGTTTATATTAAAGGAAATTTTCTGTTATAAAATACTATTTATTTTGATTAGGTAGTTGGTAGGGTAAATGCCTACCAAGCCGACGATCAATAGCTATGTTTGAGAGAACAAATGGCCACATTGGGAATGAAATCTCCCAAGTAGTTTAATACTACCAGCAGTCGAGAATATTAGTCAATGCTCGAAAGAGTGAACTAGCTAACTGAAATCAATTAAAAAAATTGATAACATAAGGGAAAATAATGATATTACCTTATTATTAGTGTCGTCCAAAACTGGTGCCAGAAGACTCGGTAAGGCCAGAGACACAAACGTTAATCGTCTTAATCAGGCGTAAAGGGTTTGTAGGCGGCTTTTAATTTACTTATAAAATTTTAATAAAATAAGTAAAGAATAAAAGCTAGAATCAAATAGAGGATATATCAAATAATGCTTAGAGTAGGTCTGATATCCTTAGATACTAAGTAGAATATTAAAGGCGAAAGCTTTTTTCCATAAATGATTGACGCTCAGAAACGAAGGTGAGGATAGGAAATAGGATTAGATACCCAAAATACCCCTCTCTGTCAACGATGAATGGTAACTATTAATAACAATTTTATTATTGATGGTAATGTTAACACGATAACCATTCCGCCTTGTGAGTACAACTGCAAAGTTGAAAACAAAAAAATTAGTCGGTTTCGGAGCAAACGAAGTGAAGCATGTTATTTAATACGATAATCCGCGTAAAACCTTACCAGTTCTTGAATAAAAACTTTTATATTTTATATATTTATATAAATTATATAAAGGAATGTTTAAAATTAAAAACTAAAAATTTTAAATTATAATTAAACATTTAATACAGGTGTTGCATGGCTGTCTTCAGTCCGTATCGTGAGAACTGAGGTTAATTCCGCTAACGGACGAAATCCCTATTGTTAATTAAAAATATTAATTATATACTTAACAATTAATGAATCTTATAGAGTTTCATTTGGGGCTAAGACAAGTCGTTATGGCCCTTATGAACTGGGCTATAGACGTGCCACAAAAACTTTTACAAAGTGATGCTAAACTTTTTTCTTAAAGGAATTAAATATTTATTTATTTTTAATAAAGATAAAATTTTTTTTATTAAAATAATAAATAATCGAAAGATTAATAATTCATTTAATTTTAATTTTTATAGAAAAAGTTAAAATTGGAAAATAGGAAGAGCTAATCATTAAAAAAAGTTAAAATATAAATTTAGACGGATTGTTTTCTGCAATTCGGGAACATGAAGAAGGAATTTCGAGTAATCGTTGATAATAAGCGCAACGGTGAAACTAGCATCCGTGATGAACTAACTGTCTGTCGCTGGGAAGAAGCTTATATTGATGGAAATAGGATTATAATTATAAACTTTTCATAGTTAAATTTAAATTTATATTTATTATAAGTTTAAATAGTTATTTTATTATTTAAATATTATAACGGCTATGTTAGACTAATTAGTTTTTATTAATTCAATTGAGTAACATCTCAAAAGTCATAGCAAGGTAGCCGTACTGGAAAGTGCTGCTGGAAAATAAATTAATTTTACCCCCTTTTTATATAATAGTAAGAGATTAGTTGAGTGGTTTAACAGCATATTTACACTATGCAGACAGAGTTTCGATTACTCTATCTCTTATTTTTAATTATTTTATTTATAAAAATTTATTAAAATTAAATTTTATAAATATTCTAGAATTATATTATAAATTATGTAATATTTGATATTACACTTATAAAATTACGAGTGTGCCGAAATTTGGTAGCCGGGTAAATCTTAGGAATTTATGAGTTTATATTCGTAAGAGTTCAAGTCTCTTTACTCGTATAATATTTATATATATATACATAAAAAATTAAATAATGTTCTATTTAAATTAATAAAATAAAATTAAGTAAAATAATATATATTAAAATTCTTTTTTATATTAGCTAATATTATATCCTTTTTATAAAATTATAATTTAATTAAATTATGATCTAAAGTTTAATACAAATTTATAATTTTGTAACATCTTTAGCTAAATTGGAAAAGCGTTTGCTTTCGGAGCATTTAATTATTGGTTCAAATCCAATAGGATGTAATAAAGTTAATTTTATAAAATAATAAATTTTAATTAAATTAATTTAGAATAATAAAAAAAACAAAAATTCAAAGTAATGATGTTTATTAGTATCATGATTCTTATAGTGGCAATAGCCCTACCTTCAATAAATAGAAATATTTCACCAAATTTATATTTAAGAATATCTTCATTATTATTACTTTATACTGGAGCATTAGCTTTTAATGCTTTTTATATTCAGTCAATTGGATCAGGTATAGGAATATATAATGGTTTATTTCAAATAACTTTATTTACACAATTATTTGATATAGTTATAGTTTTAACAGGTTCTGTAATACTAATAGCTTGACCTTTAATTAATCATAAATTTATAGATAATAATCTAGAATTAAATGAAAAAAGTCATAAAATATTAGCAATAAACAACTATAGAATAAAATATTCAATAATAGTATTGATATCAACTTTAGGTTCTTTATTATTAGTATCTTCTTCTAATTTAATAACATTATATTTAAGTTTAGAATTACAATCTTTTGGAGTATATATATTAGCTTCTTTATATAGACATTCAGAATTAGCAATATCTGCAGGTTTAAAATATTTTTTATTAGGTAGTTTAGCTTCTTGTATTATATTATTAGGTTGTGGATTAATATATACTTTCACAGGATTAACTAATTTAGATTCAATTTATAGTATGATATCAGTAGTTGATAATAATAATATTTTATTAGGTTTTAGTTTAGGTTTAATATTAATTTTTATAGGATTATTATTTAAAATAGCAGCAGCACCTTTACATAATTGAGCACCTGATGTATATGCAGATAGTGCTACAATAATAACTACATGATTAACTATTATACCAAAAATATCAATTTTATTAATATTATTTGAAATACAAACTCATATTAATTTAATAGATAATATTAATATAATATTAGAATTAAATCCTTTAAATAACATATTAAATAGTAATATATTAAGTTTTAATAATAATTATTTATGAAGTAAAAATTTATTATTAATAAGTTCATTATTATCATTATTAATAGGTACAATATTAGGTTTAGCTCAATCTAAAATAAAAAGATTATTAGCTTATAGTACTATATCACATGTAGGATTTATTTTATTAGCATTAGCTATTAATTCTGAACAATCTATAGAAGCTTTAATATTTTATATTATACAATATACTATTACAAATTTAAATACTTTTTTAATAATAATATTATTTGGATATATAATAAAAAATTCATATAAAGATTTAATACAAAGTATAATGGTTGAAGATGAAACAGGAACAGAAAATGATATTAATAATATTTCAGAATTGAAAGGTCAATTTTTCTTAAATCCTGTATTATCAATAACTTTAACAATTTGTTTATTTAGTATGGCTGGTATACCTCCTTTAATAGGATTTTTCTCAAAACAATTTGTATTATATTCAGCAATTCAAAATGGATATTACTTTATGTCTATAATAGCTATTATTGTAAGTATAATAAGTGCTTCTTATTATTTAAAAATAATAAAAATATTATTTACAGAAGTAGAAAATATCTCTGAATATAGTGATAAAGAATTAAAAATAATTAATAATTTAAATTCTAATTCAGAAATAGAAATAAGTAGTACTAATAGTTTTATTATTTCTACTTTAACATTATCTATTTTATTATTTGTTCTTAAACCATCGATTTTATTAAATAGTACAACAATACTTTCTTTATCTTTATTTAATTGTTAATGAATAATTTATTAATGTTATTTATTTTTGTTCCTATATTAGCTTTTGTTTTATTATTTTTAAATTTCTTATTTTCAGTACATAGACCTGATGAATCTAAAATATCAGCTTATGAATGTGGATATTCAGCTATTAGAAAACAAAATAGAACTGATTTCCAAATTCAATTTTATGTAGTAGCTATGTTATTTTTAATTTTTGATTTAGAAATATTATTATTATTCCCTATAGCTGTTACTTTATATAAAGTAAGTACTTTTGGATTTAGTATAGCTTTAATTTTCTTTGTAGTTTTAACAATAGGATTTATATTAGAAATTGGTTCTGGTGCTATCTCTATTACTACACAAAATAATAATAAATAATTAATATTATTATTATTTATTTTTTAATTGCTTATTATATTTTATTTTAATTACCCCACTTTATTACTTAATTTTAGTTTATAAAAGTATTAGACTAATAGTATTTCTTTACATAATTTAATTTTAAATGAGTAAATAATTTATGTTATAGAATTAATAATAATCTTAATCATTTTTTTAAGTTTAGTGATTTATTAATAGTAATATTATATTTTAATTAATAAAATAAATTATTTATAAGTACTATTTAGATTAAACAAAACTTAAATTTAAAAATTTATAAGATAGAAGATAAATCAATTTTAATTTTAAATAACTAGAAATAATCTCTAAATATAAAATTAAAGAAATTTAATTAAACCAAAGAATTAAAAATAATTAATAATTTAAAAGAATATAAAGTAAGGGGAAATCTGATAATTGGTAATCAATTGTATTTGCATTACAAAAATGATAGTTCAAGTCTATCTTTCTCCATTTAATTTATTATAGTTTATTAATTATATTAAAGTAATTTAAATTATAAGCCTCGATTGCTTAGTGGTCAAAGCGCTATTCTGAAGATATAGAAATGTGAGTTCAATTCTCTCTCGAGGCAAATTTATTATTAATTAAATAACAAATAATTTTTGATATTTAAGCCGAAATAGTTTAATTGGTAAAACGAATTCCTTGTAAGACTTTGATATTGGTTCGATTCCAGTTTTTGGCAATATTAATTTTAATAAATTTTTGTTTTTTGTTTTGTTTGTTTACAAAACAAAATAATATGAGTTGTAGTTTAATTTGGAAAAACATCATTTTTTGGTAATGAATAATATCAGTTCGAATCTGGTCGACTCAGTATGTTATATAAATAATTTATTATAGTATATAATTTTAATTTTAATTAATTAAAATAATTATAAGAAAGCAGAACTTGAGTGGTTGAGTGTCTCCCTTTTAAGGAGAAAGTCCTGGTTCAAGTCCAGGTGCTTTCAATATTAAATATATAATTTATCTTAAATTTATCTTAAAATTAGATTGAATAAAAATTCTTTTAAAATTCAATGTTATATGTTTAATAATAAATTATTAAACTAATATTTATAAAAATTAAGGGCAGGTGATCCGATTGGTAATGGTGATTCTCTGTAAAAGAATTGGTTAGCGCCGTAAAAGGTTCGATTCCTTTACTGCTCAATATAAAATTTAAAATGGTAGATGACAAATTGGTCAGTCGCTCCTTTTGGGTAGGAGACATACAGCATGTTCGAATCGTGCCTACCATATTTATTATATTAGTATATTAAAATTTTAACTAAATATTAATATAAATATTTTGGTGTTATGGCAGAGAGGTTATTGCGGAGTACTGTTAATACTTTATTCATAGGTTCGATTCCTATTAACGCCTTTAATATAATTTATAAATACTTAAACCTTATAAATATATACACTTAATCTTTCTTTAAAAAGTTTAGCTAATTATTTTTTTATAAATTTATTTATAATTTTTGTTTTTTTTTTTATGATATTATATGCATATTTATTTTCAAATCAAATGAAGTTAAAATTGTT
>Ga0070732_10000926_pt1 | contig 16614 bp, 10 predicted proteins | sample Coa_R1_5_FD_66449 | JGI IMG/M metagenome (GOLD analysis project Ga0070732, IMG submission 66449) | Surface soil microbial communities from Centralia Pennsylvania, which are recovering from an underground coalmine fire - Coalmine... | ecosystem: Environmental > Terrestrial > Soil > Unclassified ...
CGGGCGGCGTTTTTGAATTTCCTGCGCGAGCACGGCGAAGCGGCGCTGCGCGTCGCCGAACTGATGGGTGAGGTCGTCCACACGACCTATGACGAAGTGCGGAGTCTTGGGCTCTCGCGCTCGACCGAAGAAAAACTCGCCACCTTCCTCCTCGACTGGTGGGACCGGCACGTCAAGAAGCGCGGCCCACAGCGGGTGAAACTGACGCTGACGCAGGAGGAAATCGCTGAGGCCATCGGGGCGACCCGCGAAACCGTGACGCGTCTGCTCGCCGATTTCCGCCGCAGGAAGGTCATCGATATTCAAGGCGCCACCCTGACGATTGCCGACCGTGCGGCCCTCGAGCAGTTGATCGGCACGCGGCCGCGGACCTGAAGGCTCGGCCCGGGCACGACCCGGGAGAATCCAAAATTTCTCTGATTCACGTGGTCCACCGAGAGGGAGACGAGTGTATACTTTTGGACGGCGGAATTCGCAAGACCAATTCATAGGGAGGGAGTTTGCACCATGAGAAGAATGGCGCGCGGTGTCGCAGTGGTTGGAATACTTCTTCTAACAGTGTGGGGGGCGCCCCTCTGGGGCCAGACCGGCGCGAGCGCCCAGATCTCGGGTTTGGTTTCCGACCCGAGCGGCGCCATCGTGCCCAACGCGAAAGTAACCGCGACGCACGTCACCACGGGATTGGTGCGCACCACGCTCAGTGGCTCTGACGGGCTGTACGAACTTCCGAATCTTCCCGTCGGATCTTACCGGCTCGAAGTGCAAGCCGCCGGTTTTGAAACCTACGTCCAGACCGGGATCCAGCTCGAGGTCAGCAACAACGTTGGCATTAACGTGAAGCTGCAGGTTGGGGAAACCAGACAGCAGGTTGAAGTGGCTGCCAACGCCGGCATGATGGAGACTCAGACAACCTCCCTCGCCTCGGTTATCGACAACGCGCGCGTTCTGGATCTGCCTTTGAACGGCCGCCAAGCCACGGATCTGATCATGCTCATGGGCGCGGCCACGAACACGACAGACTCCAATCTGACCGACATCAAAACCAGCAAGAACTATTTCAGTTCCGACAGCATCTCGGTTGCCGGAGGGCAGTCGACCGCGACGAGTTACCGTCTGGACGGCGGCACGCACATGGACAACTTCTCCGACGTCAATCTCCCCTTTCCCTTCCCCGATGCCATCCAGGAATTCAGCGTTGAGACCAGCAGCCTTACGGCGCAGGCGGGGCTTCACCCAGGGGCTCAGGTCGAGGTCGTCACCAAGTCCGGCACCAACCAGTTTCACGGGGACGCATTCGAATTCGTGCGCAACGGCGACCTCAACGCGCGCGATTTCTTCGCCGCCACCCAGGACACCCTGAAGCGAAACCAATTCGGCGGTACGGTCGGAGGACCGATCAAAAAGAACAAGGTATTCGGTTTCTTCGGCTACCAGGGCACCCGCATCCGGACCGCCCCGCCCTCTTCCATCACCTTCGTCCCCACCCAAGCCGTGCTCAATGGAGACTGGAGCCAGATTGAATCCGCCGGCTGCCAATCCAGCGGCGTGGCGCGCACCATCGTCAACCCTGCCACCGGCGCGCCCTTTGCCAACGATCAGGTCAGTCCGTCAATGTACAATCAGCAGGCGCTGAATATGCTCAAATTCGTTCCTCTCACGAGCAATCCCTGCGGCCAGATCACGTTCGCGATTCCGACGCCGCAGCGGGAAGACCAATATATCGGCCGGGTGGACTGGAACCAGAGCTCCAAGAACAATTTCTTTGGGCGGTATTTCTTCGCGGATTACAAGAGTCCGGCCGCTTTTGGCGGCAACTTCCTGGTGACCACTCAGCGCGGAGTTCTTGACCGCAGCCAGTCGATTACCCTGGGGGACACTTATTCGATTACGCCCAGCACGCTCAATTCCACCCATCTTACCTGGACGCGCCTGGCCATCACACGCGGACCGGCGGCGGACATGAAAAATCTGGGCGATTTTGGGGTCAATGCCTTTCAGACCGTGCCCAATGCCATGAATGTGGGGATTACGGGATATTTCGGCATCGGCTGCGGCACTTGCGCTCCGGCCCTCTTCAAGAACAACGTGGCGGAGATTTCGGACGGCGTGGACGTGATCCGCGGCAAGCACCACGTGGCGCTTGGCGCGGATTGGATCCACTTCGAATATCCCTATATGAACAACTACGTCGCCAACGGCGCCGTTTCATTCTCCGGGCAATTCACCAACGACGGACTGCTGGATTTCCTGTTGGGTGACTCCAGCTCTTGGAGTCAGGGAAATCCCACGGTGTACAGTGGCCGCCAGAACTACGTGGGCGCCTATTTCAACGATAACGTTCGGCTGAATAAAAGACTTACCGTCAATCTGGGTTTGCGGTGGGAGCCCAACCTGTCCGTCACCGAAACGAACAACGCGGTGGATCACTTCTCTGAGGCCGCGTACATCGCCGGCACAAAAACCACCAAGTACGTCAACGCTCCGCCAGGACTGTTTTATCCCGGTGATTCCGGCATACCCCGCACCTACACGTACAGCAAACTGGCGGCTCTCGGGCCCCGCGTGGGGATCGTCTGGGACCCGACCGGGAGCGGGCGCCAAGTCATACGGCTCGGCTATGGGCTTTTCTATGACACGGTACCGACCGCCTACTTCGAGGACCAGACTCAGGGCGCTCCGTGGGGAAGCGTGGTTAACCTGCCCAGCCCGGCAGGAGGTTTGACGAATCCTTGGCAGGGATACCCCGGCGGTAACCCCTTCCCGTTGCCTTATCCCCCGGGCAAGAATGCGGTTTACCCGGCCGAAAGCAGTTTCTATGACTATCCCTTGAATTCACAACCGATGTACGTGAATCAGTGGAATCTCAGCTATCAGCTCCAGTTGACGAGCAACTGGCTCTTGGAGGCAAATTATCTCGGCAACAAATCGACTCACATCTGGACTGGAGAGGATATAAACCCCGCCGTCTTTATCCCGGGAATGTGCAGCGGCGCACCCTGTTCGACCTCGGGCAATGAAAACCAGAGGCGGGTGCTCTATCTCATCAATCCCGTCGCTGGCTCCGCGATTTCGGATATTTTTCACCTCGATAGTGGCTCCAACGGAGAGTATGAGGCGCTCTTCTTTAAGGCGCAGCACCGGTTCAGCAACCATTATACCGTAGTGGGGAATTACACCTGGTCCCACTGCATCAGTGAAGGGGATTTCCAGGGCGACATGGGAGGTCCTTACACCCAGAATCCGTTTAATCGCAACGCCGAGCGCGGCAATTGCAGTTTCGACCTCCGCCAGATCTTCAATTTAACCTTCATTGCCCAGGCGCCCCATTTTGCGAATCCCTGGACCAACCGGCTGCTCGGCAACTGGCAGCTATCCCCGATTGTTTCCGCTCACACCGGAAGCTGGTTCTATCCTCTCGACGGCTTCGATAATTCTTTGAGCGGAGTCGGGCTGGATCGCCCGGACGTGATTGGCAACCCTTATGTCCGGAGCACCACGGGGTTGCGCCAGTGGCTGAACCCCAATGCCTTTGCCATCAGCGCGCCCGGCACCTACGGCAACGCGGGGAGGTCTGCGCTGGAAGCGCCCGGCTACTTTGATATCGACGCCGCGGTGAGCCGATACTTCAATATCACCGAGCGCCAGCGTGTGGAGTTGCGGTTCGAATTCTTTAACCTGGCGAACCACGTCAATTTCAGCGCTCCCGATCCCGTCGTCTCGGATGCGACGTTCGGGCAGCTTTTTGGCGACGCCGGCCCGCGCATTCTCCAGTTTGCGCTGAAATATACGTTCTGATTCGGAGCTTGATGATGATCCTTTCGAAATCCGGGTTTTGGCCGGCGGCGATCGCCGGGCTGCTCGTGGCCTCCACAGCTTGGGCCGCGGGAGACGCGGTCGAACTTCGCCGGCAAGGCGACCGCATTGAAGTGCGCGTTCAAGGGCAGCCCTTCACGACCTACTATTTTCCCGCCGACATCGCCAAGCCCTACTTTCAGCCCCTGCGCAGCGCGCAAGGCACGGTGGTGACGCGCGACTTTCCCATCGGAAACACTATTCCGCCCGAGCATCTGAAGGACCGGGGTCTGGAGCCGCATCAGCGCCCCATGTTCTTCGGCCACGGAGATATCGACGGCATCGATTTCTGGGGCGAGGCGGTGTTTCCGAAATACAGCGATGACACAGTTTTCGGACGGGCGGTATTCAAGAAGTTGGACAATATGAAGAGCGGCTCTGATTCCGGCGCGCTTCAGGCCACTTTCGACCTCACGGGTCCGCGCGGCAGGGTGATTGCCGAGGAGATCCAATCGTTCGTTTTCGGAGGCGACTCGAGTACCCGCTGGATCGACTGTAAAATCACCCTGGTCGCCAATCACGGCTCGGACGTGGTGCTGGGTGACACCAAGGAAGGCACCTTCGGCATCCGCTTGGCCAAAGAGCTGAATTCGCCCCCCGGCCACATGGTCAACTCGGCGGGCGCGGAAGGGGAAAAACAGGTTTGGGGAAAACCGGCGGATTGGGTCGACTATGACGGGACAATCAGCGGAGAAGAGCTGGGCATCGCGGTATTCGATAGCCCGAGGAGTTTCCGGCATCCGACCACCTGGCACGCGCGCGCTTACGGCCTGCTCGCCGCCAATCCCTTCGGCTGGAGAGAGTTTTATAATGATCCTCAGAAGGACGGGAGCTGGACCATCCAGCAAGGCAAGACATTGCAGTTCCGCTACCGCGTCTTCATTCATCATGGTGACTACAAACAAGCCAAGGTTGCTCAGGCCTACCAGGAATACGCAGCCCACGAGAGATAGGCAGGGCAATTCCCGGCGAAGGAGGACATTTTCATGTCTGATGATTCGCAATTAAGCCGTCGGAGTTTCTTAAAGGGCGGCGCAGCGGGCCTGGCTGCCGTCGGCAGTACGGCGTTTCTCAGCCGGCCCGAACGCATCCTTGGCGCGAACGATCGCGTCCGCGTGGCGGTCTGCGGCGTACACGGACGCGGCATGGATCACGTCAGAAACTACGCGAAGATTCCTAACGTGGAGATCGCCGCCGTGTGCGACATCGATGAGAACATCATGCGGGAGCGCGTCGCCACGATGGAGAAACGTGGGATTCCGAAACCGGCGACGTTCTTCGACATCCGCAAGCTGCTGGAGGACAAATCGATCGACGCCATTTCCATTGCCACTCCGAACCACTGGCACTCCTTAATGGGCATCTGGGCCTGCCAGGCCGGCAAGGACGTCTACGTGGAGAAGCCGTGCTCCCACAATCTGTGGGAAGGCAAACAGTTCGTGGCCGCCGCGCAGCGCTACAACCGGGTGGTCCAGCATGGCACGCAAATCCGCTCCGCGACGGCGATCCGCGACGGAATCAAAAAAGTTCACGAAGGACTGATCGGCGACGTCTACATGGCCCGCGGGCTTTGCTACAAATGGCGCAACACCATCGGCCGCGCACCCGTCGGGCCTGTGCCCGCCGGAGTGCACTACGATCTCTGGACCGGCCCTGCGCCCCTGCACGAGTTCACGCACAATCGCTTTCACTACAACTGGCATTGGTTCTGGTATTACGGCAACGGCGACATGGGCAATCAGGGCACGCATCAGATGGACGTGGCGCGCTGGGGGCTGGGCGTAGGATTTCCCAACAAGGTGAGCGCCATCGGCGGCCACTTCATGTTTGACGACGACCAGGAAACGCCCAACGACTTGGTCTGCACCTTCGAGTTCGACCCGCCGGACGGCAAGCGCAAGATGCTGACCTTTGAAGTCCGCCACTGGATCACCAACCATGAAGCGGAGATTGGCACCGTGGTCATGGGGACTCCGGAGCCCAAGCGCAAGGCTGGACTTCCGGCGCTCGGGCCGCTGTCGGGTGGACACAACACCATCGGCGACATTTTTTACGGCTCGAAAGGGTACTTCGCCACCGGCGATGAGGACGCGGATACCTACGGGGTGTGGCTCGGCCCCGACCAGGAACCCCAGCCCAAGGTTCACGCCGGCACGGAGCTGGCTCACTTTCAGAATTTCATTGATTGCGTCGTGAGCCGGAAGAAAGAGAACCTGAATGCGCCCATCGAGGAAGCGAATATGTCGATGGCGCTGATGCACCTTGCCAATGCTTCCTACCGCCTGGGCCGGACGTTGAACTTCAACCCCGACACTCAACAGGTCATCGACGACGCCGAGGCCGATACGATGCTCCGCGACGGCGATCGCGGCTATCGGGCGCCTTTCACGGTGCCGGAAGAAGTCTGAAGCCAAAGGAACCCTACCGTGAAGACCTCAAGGCAACCATCCGGATAAGTACCGAGACAAAAAGCCGCCGCCAGATTGCTTGACGCCAGTGAGACCCGATGGGAGAATCGGCCTTATCGGACCAGAATCGATCTGGGCCGAAAGGAAGAATTGTGCCGACACCCAGCCCTGGTGAAAAGCAGCGACGGTGGGAACCCTTGACGCTCGAGGTCTCTGGGAATCCGGCAGTCTCTGCTGAGACTAAGGTATCGCCGCGGGAAGCCGGCGATGGCGGCGACGCTTGGTCACCCGAACTGCTCGAGGCTAGCGAAACCCTCAGAAGACACGCCCAACTTCTCGATCTCGCCCATGACGCCATCATCGTGCGCACGCCTGACAGCGCAATTACCTTCTGGAACCGCGGTGCGGAGGCCAAGTACGGCTGGACCAAGGAGGAGGCGGAAGGTCAAAACACCCACGATCTGCTTCGGACCGAGTTCCCTGAGCCTTTTGACGAGGTTCAGCGCCGACTCGTTCAGGACGGGCACTGGGAAGGGGAACTGGTCCACACCTGTCGTGACGGCAACCGCATTATCGTCGCCAGCCGTCAGGTCCTGCAACGGGATGACAAGGGACAACCCGTGGCCATCCTGGAGATCAACCGCGACATTACGCGCCGCAAGCGTGCAGAGGAGGCGCTGAAGGAGAGCGAGCAGCGCCTTCTTTCGATCATGGACAGCAGCCCCTCGATCATGTTCCTTAAGGACCGCCAGGGCCGGTACCTCTACGTCAACCCGTCGTTCCAGACTCTCTGTGGGTTGACGCCCGCAGAAGTGGTTGGTAAGAAAGACAGCGAGCTCTTTCCCCTTCCGCAAGCGGACGCATTTCGTTCCAATGACCTCAACGTATTCCTGTCGGAGATGCCTATTGAGTTCGAGGAAACGGCTATCCATGACGACGGCCTCCACACCAGCATCGTCACCAAGTTTCCGCTGCGGGATACTCAAAGTAACGTCTACGCCCTTTGCGGCATTGTCACGGACATCACGGAGCGCAAACGTGCTGAGGAGGCTCTGCGGCGCAGCGAAGCCAGGCTACAGGCCGTCATCGAATCGATGGACGACATTGTTTTGGAAATCGATGACCAGGGCGTCTACGTGAACGTCTGGACCACCAACGATAAACTACTGCCGCGGCCGAAGATTGAAATCATTGGCCAGCGCGTCGGTTTTGCCTTCGGCGAAGGATTTACCTCTCCAATCCTTGAGGCGATTCCCCGCGTGATCGCCAACGGTCGCGCCGAAAGTCTCGAGTTTACGATGGGCAGCTCCGAGAGACAGCGCTGGTTCCTCGGACGGATGAGCGCCATCCGTCCAGAGGCCGGCGCCCGCAAGTCCGTTTGCTTTCTCATTCGGGACATCACGAACCTCAAACGGACGGAACTGGCGTTGCGTGAGAATCAGGCGCTTTTCGAGGGCCTCTTCGAGTCATCGCCGGATGCCATCTTGACGACGACGCCGGAGGGCACGATCGCCCGGCTGAACGCCCAGACCGAAAAGCTCTTTGGGTATCGTCGGGAGGAACTTGTCGGCAAGTCGATTGAGGTTTTGGTGCCAGAACGTTTCCGTGACCACCATGCCGCGCACCGCGAGGCTTATCGCGCCCAGCCGCGCGTGCGGCCCATGGGCGCCGGTCTCGAGCTCTTCGGCCGTCGTAAGGATGGGAGCGAGTTTCCGATCGACATCCTGCTGGGTCCGATCGCCAAGGACAAGGATCCCGTGGTTGTGGCCGTGGTCCGGGACATCACCGACCGCAAGCGCGCCGAAGAATCGGTGCGCGAGCTTTCGGCCAGGCTATTGCAGTTGCAGGACGAAGAGCGACGCCGTTTGGCTCGTGAACTTCACGACAGCACGGCGCAGACGCTATCGGCCATCACTCTCAACCTCAGCGTCGTGAAGCGCTATGCGAGCTTTGAAAAGAATACCCGGGCCTCCAAGGCGCTGGCGGAAAGCGTGGAACTGGCGCGGGACGCGGCCCGGGAACTCCGCACGTTTTCCTACCTCCTGCATCCTCCGCTGCTCGATGAGATCGGACTCGCACAGGCGCTGCGCTGGTACGTGGATGGGTTCGTTAAGCGAACCAGAATTCGGGTCAACTTGGAAATGGCGGAGAACCCCGGCCGGCTGCCGCGCGAAATTGAAATCGCGCTGTTTCGCATCGTGCAGGAGTGCCTGACCAATATCCACCGCCACTCGGAAAGCTCGACGGCCGAGATTCGCCTCTTTCAAAACGACCAAAGGGTCGTGCTGGAAGTGCGTGACCGTGGCAAAGGAATCCTGTCAGCATCCCTCGTGCAAGCCAACGCTGCCGGCTCCAAACTGGGCGTGGGGATCCGAGGAATGCGGGAGCGGGTGAGGCAGTTGGGCGGCCAAATCGAGTTTACGCCCGCCGACCCTGGTACCCTCGTCCGCACCGTTATACCCCTCACGCGCAGCAATAACCCAACCCAAGGTTCGAGCGCGGGGAGGTGACATCGATAAGGTGAACAACCCATGGCAACCCTTCGTATCCTGATTGCCGAAGATAACCGCGCCGTTCGCGAAGGCTTGCGGGAATTCTTGGAAGCCCAACCGGAGTGGCAGGTGGTTGGAGAGGCAGTGAACGGGATGGAAGCGGTCGAGAAGGCCCGCGAACTTCAACCTGAAGTGGTGATTCTCGACTATAGCATGCCTCAGCTCGACGGGATCAGCGCCGCCGCCCGCATCCGGCAGGCATCCCCGCAAACCGAGTTGCTGGTCCTGACCCAGCATGACGCCCCCTACACGGCTCGCCGGGCGCTGGATGCTGGCGTGCGCGGCTACGTGGTAAAGTCCGACGCCGATCGAGATCTGCTGGCTGCCGTCGAGGCCGTAAGCCGCCACAAGGTCTTCGTCAGCTCCTCCATCGCCCAAGACGTTTCGCTCGAACGGGGCCGGTCATCGAACGCCTGAGTGCTTCTGGATTCCTGATACTCCCCTGGTAGGTTCACCAACCCTAACAAAATACTCAGTCTGACGCGTTTTTCCCTCGAGTGGATGCCGGGTCAAATGGGATACCGATTGAACTGCGTCTTGCGGGGGCCGAAAAGCGGCCAGGAGGCCTGGAGAACCATTTTGGCCAGTGTAGATCTTGACAAGTGCTCTGGAGGTGGCGTAGGTTGTTCCTCGACGCCGTGCCAGGGACCAGGCTCTTGCCTTGGGGAGGTACACAAGTTCCAGTGAGCCCGTTCCCAGCGAGGTGATGGTTCGGAGTCTGGACCGCTTCGCTGCAAGGGAAGAGAGGACCCTATCCCATGTCGCGCGGAGCCCACAACGGCACCCCCCAAGTTACCTTATTGCAGCGGAGCCTACTCAGGCGGCAGTGTCTGTTGGATCTGCCACCGGGAGGTTCCTTGCTTCATGTTGCCCGATGCGGGAAGCTTCAGAAATCTCCGCCCATGATCGGTTACTTGACCCGAGTGGAAGCAGCCAGATTCCGCGTCAGGAGAGTGAGCTATGCCTACGAAGCGGATCGTCGGTCCCGCCGGACGCCTTTTTGCGGAGCTTCAGCCCAGTCCCGACGAAACGGGCTTCCGTCAGGATAACACCAGCGCGGCGTACTATAACTCCCCGTATTTCCTTGCGCACCAGAAACAAGTGCAGCCTATCCCGCCGCCTCGGCCTGGAACGCTCCCCTACCTGAATCTGGCAGACTTCGTCCCTGCGGAGGTCATGGCGGCGATCAATGGGGCCGGCCAGATCAGCTTTCACTCCGTGGGAGACACTGGAGCGGCGAAGGTAAGCCGTTCGCAGGGCGCGGCAACCGCCATCGGCCATGAAGGTGCCGTTGCTGACGCCATGGCCGCCGAGACTCAAGGCTTGAACGGGCCCGCGTTCTTCTTCCACTTGGGCGACATCATCTATAACTTTGGCGAGGGCCAGTACTATTACGATCAGTTCTACGAGCCCTTTCGGGCGTACGATCGTCCCATCTTCGCCATCCCGGGAAATCACGACGGAATGGTGTTCGGCCCCGAGTCAACCGCACCCCAGGTCCCGACGCTGGCGGCGTTCCTGGTCAACTTCTGCGCTGCCGCTGGCGGACCGTCTCCTGACGCCTGCGGCCTGGTGCGAAGCGTGATGACGCAATCAGGAGCGTACTTCACGCTCGACGCGCCTTTTGTGTCGGTCATCGGACTCTACAGCAACGTGCTCGATGGTCCGGGAGTGCTGACTTCCCAGCGGGGTCATTTTCCGATCAGTGATGAGCAGATCCCTTTTCTGGAGAAGGAACTGGGCCGCTTGAAGCCCGACCGTGATGCGGGCAAGCGCGCCGTGGTTCTCGCCGTGCACCATCCGCCGTTGTCCGCTGACGCCCGGCACGGCGGCTCGACCGGCGTGCTGGCGGACATTGACGCCGCTTGCCAGGCGGCCGGCCTGTGGCCGGACCTCGTACTCTCGGGTCATGCCCATCTCTATCAGAGGTTCACCCGGGTGGTGAATGCAAAGGAAACTCCGTACATTGTCGCCGGCAGCGGAGGCTTCTCCGCCACGGCGCCGCGCCAGCAGGCGCCCCCGGCGGGTACGACGGTGGATGACCACACGCTCGAAATCGATCCACTGATGGACTTCGGGTACCTCACAATCACCACCAACGCGAAAACGCTCTCCGTGACTTTCCGTTCCGCGGACAAGAGTGGAGTCTCTCAGAAAGACTCGGTGAAGGTGGATTTGCAAACCGGCAAGATTCTGGAGGGGCGCTACGCTCGAGGCAAGGCTGGAGGAGCGGGCGGCGGACAAGCTGGCGGCCAGGCTGGGGGAAAGAGCAAGCGGAAACCACGAGAGTAACCGGTAACGGGCAGGGGGGCACATCTCGGACGAGAGAGGAGCTTCGACATGCCTAGAGACCAAAAACCAGTTGCCGGGAGCCATCGGACACCCTTCCGCAATGCCAAAGCCGTCGGCGAGATCGCTGCCGGCCAACGGATTGAGGTGACCGTGCGGGTGCGTCCAGCCCAGCCGGATGTGGGCGAGACCGCAAGAGTTATGGAAATGGGCGCAAAACGTCCCAGTGAGCGTACCTATCTCAGCCGGGAGGATCTCGCCGCAACCCGGGGCGCCGATCCTGAAGACCTGGCCAAAATCGACCAGTTCGCGCACTCCTACAATCTTACAGTGGTGGAAACAAGTGCCCCGAAGCGGATGGTCCGGTTGTCAGGAACGGTGGCCGACCTCTGCCAAGCGTTCGGCGTGCAGTTGCAGAAGTACAAATCGAAAGAACTTGTCTACCGCGGGCGCACCGGGTCGGTGTACGTGCCCAGCGAGCTCTCGGACATTGTGGAAGGCGTTTTCGGCCTTGATAACCGCCCCGTCGCTAGGCCTCATTTCCGGCGGCTTCAGTGTCCCACGCGCCAGAAGACTCAGCGTGGCGTGAGACGCGGACCAGGCAAGGGCAAGCCCGCCAAGACATTGAGCGCCGGCCCCGCCGCAGCTCCTCGCAATGCTGCGGACGGCAGCTTCAGCGTTCCTGAAGTAGCGCAACTCTACAATTTCCCGAGCGGTCTCGACGGCACGGGGCAATGCATCGCCATCATTGAACTGAACGACTTCGACCAGAACGGAAACATCACGGGCACGGGCTACAGTGTTTCGGATCTCGGGACCTTCTTTGGCAACTTGGGTTTGTCGATGCCCGATGTATCCGCGATCGGCGTGGATGGCGGGGCGAATATGCCCGGTCCGGATTCCAATTCCGATGGCGAGGTAACCTTGGACATCGAGGTGGCAGGCGCCGTCGCTCCCGGGGCCAAGATAGCCGTCTACTTCGCACCCAACACTGATGCGGGCTTTATCGATGCGGTGAACGCGGCGCTCCACGACACCGTGCGGAAGCCTTCGGTGATTTCCATCAGTTGGGGCGGCCCGGAGGATGCTTCCACCGATCAGTTCTTGAACGGGTTGAATCAGGCCTTCCAGGATGCTGCGACCGTTGGCGTAACGGTCTGCTGTGCGGCGGGCGACAACGGATCCTCCGATGAACCGCCTGACACAAGGGACGGCCAACCTCACGCGGATTTTCCTTCCAGCAGCCCTTTTGCGCTTGCCTGCGGCGGGACAAAGCTGACAGGCACGGGGACCACCATCAGCAGCGAGCTGGTTTGGAACGAAGGAGACGGCCCGGGCAACGGCGCCGGCGGTGGCGGCGTGAGTAACAAGTTTTCCCGTCCGAGTTATCAGAACAACTCGAGCGTGCCCGTCTCTCCCCTGGGCAACACGGGCCGCGGCGTCCCCGATGTCGCCGGAAACGCCGACCCGCATACTGGCTATCGCGTGATCGTCGGTGGCCAGGGATTTCCCGTTGGCGGTACCAGCGCGGTAGCGCCACTCTGGGCCGGGTTGATCGCGTTACTTAACCAGAGCCTGACCGGCAAAGGCGGAAACACCGTCGGCTTCTGGAACCCGTTGATTTACGGCTCGCTGGCCAGCACGGCGGCATTCCACGACATCACTCAAGGGAATAATGATATCGACGGCGCGCTTCACAAATATTCCGCCGGACCGGGCTGGGATGCCTGCACTGGAATAGGTTCGCCAAACGGCGCGCAAATCTTGCAGGAGCTGTAGGATACAGAGGGTTGTCTGGTGAGGGTCGAGTTCCTCCGGCCACGGATCTCGGCTGAAGTTCCGGGATCAGCGCGTATAGCGAAATTCCCGGAACCTGGGTTTGGGACTCTCGCGTCCGTCGGCACCCACCGCCCATACTCTCCAGCGGCCCGGGACAGCGCCGACAAAGTCAAAGGTGTAGAAAGTCGAAGTGAGACCCGTCACCAGCTTTAGAGATCGAGCCGTGGCGTCCTGGCATCCGCTCGACTCACAATACTCAATCTTGACACTGTAACTCGCCGCGCCGGGGACCGGCGTCCAGCGCAAAGTCGTCTGGCGTGGATGGTTGGCAAGCACCGCCCCCTCAGCCGGCTCGAGCATGATTGGCTCTCTAAGCTGAATGGTTGGCCCTTTAAGCTGCGCAGGCGGTCTACCGCGGGAGGTCGTCGCGCCTCGCTGCATTCTGAGTCCTGCAACCACCAGAATCAAACCGAGGACGGCCGAGGCGACGCGGCCCCACTTGCCGGGGTCAATCTTGTCCCGGATTCTCCCCACCACGGCGATGCCGAGAAAGATGAGGCCACCCAGGATGAACAGTTTGGGCACCGGCGCTGTGACGGCGGATTTCACGAGGTCGCCCATGTGATGCGTCTCCCAGCGCCAGAATTGGCAACACGGCTACCGAAATTCGGAAGGCGGCGCGGACCTTCGTGCTGACGCTCTAGTCTTGCACGATCGAGTCGGGGGTGGCCTGTGGACCCTCAGCACATCATTGCTCTCTGCGATGCAAATTGGGACGCAAACAAATCCGATTGCAGCGGGTTTGTCAAAGCCGTCGCCAATGCGCTTCAAGTCAGCACGTTTGCGCCTGGCGACGATGCCAATTCGATCGTGGATAAACTGCACGCGGCCACAGACTGGGTGGCACTCGCCCCCGGTGACGGTCCTGCGGCCAAGGCGCAAGCCGACGCGGGTTGGTTCGTGATCGCGGGTCTTAAAGGGTCCAACCAGATTAGTCCCGACCCCCATGGCCACGTGGTCGTGATCGTCACAGGACCACTCGACTCGATTCACGGCGAATACCCGACGGCCTACTGGGGCCGGCTGGGCGGTGTCGGCGCCAAAGCGCAAACCATCAACTGGGCGTGGCGAGCAGGAGATCGCGATCAGGTGGCTTATTTCGCGAAGTCCTGGAGTTAAGCCGGCTCCGACTCGGTACAACGTACTCCGGACGGGCCCAACGGACTTGAGGCGCGAGCCCCGCGACACCGCGCATCTTCTCACTCCTCGGTAGACTGCCGCGTGTTCACCGATAACCGCTTGATGCTCTGTTCGATTTCGTTCCGCATAGCGGAATCTCGCGTAAGCTTGGGGCGCACGGAGAGAAGGGTCTGTAATGCCGGCGTGCGCTGACCAGCCGCTTCCTCGAGGATGGCGCGGTAAAACTCGCGGCTCACGAACCTCGACTGATCGAAATCCGGAACATCGAAGAGAGAACTGAACGTCGCCAATTGGTCGGCGGGCGGCACCGCGGCCAGCAATTGCTGGCGCCTCGCTTCGTCAGAGTCGAAATGAAACGAGTAAATGGCCCATAGAGCGCTGCGGTTTTCCGGATCAACTCGATCGCCTTTGATCACCATATCGCCGACCACCCTGACGAGCTCCACATCGGCTTCATCGTTGCGGACATTCTCGTATCCGCTCAGTTGCATCGCCCGCACGTAATCGTGATGAGATCCACCGGCCAACGCGAGCGAGAATTGCTCTCGGGCGTCGGTGACCTTTCCGCCGTGCCAAAGAATCCAGTGTCCGAGCATGGCGTGGGCGTACACATTCTGAGGGTCGGTTTTCAATGCTTCCTTGTAGTAGTGGTCGGGTGCGAGCGTCGCGACCCCGTCCCGGGACCGGAGAAACTCGGCCCAGCCAAGATGCGCCAGGAGATCGGCTTTCCGTGCTCTCTGAGCAGTCGAAGCCGCTCGGTCAAGGATTGGCGCAACCTTACCCACAATGTCGCTAAACCTCTGTTGATCCGGGCCGAGACGCGCGTGTTCGAGCCAATCCATGGCCAGAGACTCTTGCGCAATCCGGACTTCGCGACGTCCGTTCGTCAGGCGGTCGGCCTCGGCCATACTGTCCCATGCGGCGGGATAATCGCGGGCTGCCTCCTGCATCTGGCTGGTCCTCAACAGTTCCTTAGTTTGGCGATCCCGCTGACGAAGTGCGGAGACGCTTTCCGCAAGCTGCTGAACCCCGAAGATGAGGGACAAAACGGCAGTAAATCCGCCGACCCACTTGAGCGCTGTGGGAATGAGCCGACGTCTGGCTGGAGTCCCCATCTCTTCGCCAGTGACTCTTCTTCTGCTCTCCCGCATTGCAACCTTGCCGTCTCTATCGCTGCCTGACCGTGTTCCGGTGCTCCGAAAGCCCAACTTCTAGGCGGGCCCTGCCATGGTGGGCCTTTCGAACTGAAGAGCCAGACGAACCGCAACAATCCGCACCATCGCCGCGGCTCGGCCACCCGAAGCCCGGTCCATCGCCAAAAGCCCCCAGGGATGGCCAAACTCGTCCCGCGTGTTCTGTGCGACCGAGGCCATATGCGCGGCGAGATTCCGACGCAGATTCTGTAACCCGACGTCTTGGGGGTTGGGGTTCGGGTTTTGCACAAAGAAACTTCGCACCTCGGCCAGCTTCTCCCCCATTCCGCGCATGGCTTGCGACCACCATCGGATGACCACGTAGTCCGTCTCCACGACCGCAACCTGGGCGGACGTCAAGCCCGAGAGCACCGTGCTGAGAGCAGCGGGACCCGCGTCCGTCATCTGCTTCCAGAGCGTGTCATCCTGGAGAGGAGGCAGGCGAAACGCGTCGGCGTCGCCCGAGTGGATCAGGCATGCCAGCACTTCGCGGCCGATAGCGTCATAGTCACTTTCGTCGCGAGGGTGCCCTGCTTGGTCGAGGAAGAGGGCGGTCGTAAGATTATCGTCGTAGCTCGTCTCGGCATAGAACGTGGACCGCCCAAAGTCGTCAATGCCGCCCAATATCTGCGTCTTCTCCGCGTCGGAAATAAGTCCCAAAGCCTGGGGCACATCCAAGTTGTCTCTCATGGCTTCCCGATTGGTACTGGAGCGTAACTCGAAATACCAATTCGAGGACTTGAACTGGGGCGCTCGCGCGACCAGACGCGTGTCTCGATACGCCGCGGTGATCAGGAAACTCTCCGCCAGCACCCTCCGCAACTTTCCACTGTCGGCGCCGTAGTTGACGCTCGAGCTCCGGATACGCTGGGCGTTGGCCGCGTCGGTGATCACCAAATCCCCGCTCGCCGGGTCAAAGAGAACACTGCCTTGAACCGCCAGCCGGCTTACCGAGGAATAGTTGTAGATGCCGAGCAGGTTCACCTTCAGCGTGTGCTTGCCCTCTCGAATCGAGGTGAGGATGCTGCGCGCGAGCTGAACCCCGGGCGGCAACGAAGCCTCGTTGCCCGTCAGCAGGCTGAGATCACCCGTGAGAGCAGCTTGCAAAGCCTGCCGGCCTGTCGGGTCCAAGGCCTTCAGGTCGATATCGTAGAGAAAGGCCGCCGACCGCTCCTGAGCCGCCAGGCTCAACTCCGTAGTGATCGCGAGCTCCAGCTTTCTCTGGACAGCGGCTTTGATGGCCGCGGCGATAGCCGCAATCTGCTCGTCGTTGAGTCCGGCATTCTTGAGTTCGGCAACGTCCGCGGCCGGATTGCTGCTGATGACGCCGAGCACGGCTGA
>Ga0070732_10000928_pt1 | contig 16593 bp, 15 predicted proteins | sample Coa_R1_5_FD_66449 | JGI IMG/M metagenome (GOLD analysis project Ga0070732, IMG submission 66449) | Surface soil microbial communities from Centralia Pennsylvania, which are recovering from an underground coalmine fire - Coalmine... | ecosystem: Environmental > Terrestrial > Soil > Unclassified ...
GCTCGGCTATCTCGAATTCCTGTGCTTGATGGACCACGCACGCCTGGTGCTCACTGACTCGGGCGGCGTGCAGGAGGAGACGACTGCGCTCGGCGTCCCGTGCCTGACGCTGCGCGAGAATACCGAGCGGCCGGCGACCATCGAGCAGGGGACGAATCAACTGGTGGGCTCTGACCCCGCCCGCCTGACCTCGGCCGCACGCCAGGTCCTCGGGGACGAGCGACGGCCCGGAAGCTTGCCGCCCTTGTGGGACGGACGCGCCGCGCCGCGCATTGTCGGGATTATCCTTGAGCGTTTCGGCGTTCACCGGTAGAGTCGTCAAGCCGATGCTGCGCGAACTCCACATCCAAAACTACGCCGTCATCGAGAACCTCTCGCTCGAGTTCCACGCCGGACTCAATCTGCTCTCGGGCGAGACGGGCTCAGGCAAGTCGATCCTCGTCGACGCGTTCGTGCTGACGCTGGGCGGCCGCGCGTCGCCCGAGATCATCCGCACGGGAGCGGAGCGCGCGAGCGTCACGGCGGTATTCACGGCGGACGGCGAGCCGCGCGACAACGGCTCGCGAACTGCGCGTCGGCCGGGCACGGGCGCTCTTCCCTGGACTGCGTGGTTCCGCGCCAACGGCCTCGAGGGCGGGGAAGAGCCCGAGGTCGTCCTGCGGCGCGAGATTCACTCGAGCGGCCGGAGCCGGCTGCTGGTGAACGACCAGACGGTGACGGCGGCGGCCGTGCGTGCCCTGGCGCGCGAGCTGGTTGAGGTCCACAGCCAGGGTGAACACGTGGCGCTCTACCAGCGCGAGGCGCAACTCGAGCTGCTCGACCAGTTCGCGGAACTGGAGGCTGCGGTCGAAGAAGTCGGCAGGCTCTTCGGCAATCAGAGCCGGCTCGATCGTGAACTCGCGAGTCTCAGTCAAAGCGAGCAGGAGCGGCTGCGAGCCATCGACCTGCTGAGCTTCCAGGTCAAGGAGATCGAACAGGCGCGGCTCGAACCCGGCGAGGACGCGCAGCTCGAGGACGAGAAGCGCATCTTGAGCAACCTCGAGAAGGTCCGCGCCGCCGCTTCGACTGCGTTCGGCCAGCTCTATGAGGACGAAGGTGCGGCATGCGCGCGGTTGGGTGTAGTCGAGCGGGCGCTCGAGGAACTCGCCCGCTACGACGCGACGTTCGCCTCGTACAACGAGCCGCTCTCGGGAGCTCGCGCCGCGCTCGACGACCTGGCGCGCGCGCTGCGCGACTATCTCGGCAAGCTCGACGCCAACCCGCGTCGCCTCGACGAGATTGAAGATCGCCTGGCGCTCATCGACCGGCTCAAGCGGAAGTACGGCGCGACGATTCACGATATCGTTGCCTATGGACGTAAGACCTGCGAACAGCTTGCGAGCCTCGAGCACGCTGACCAGCGCCGCGCCCAAGTGGGCGAGGAGCTCCGCCAGGCGACGGCGGAGTACGATCGCGCCGCGCAGACGCTCTCGAGCGAGCGGCGCACGGCGGCGAGGAAGTTCGAGAAGCGCGTGCGCGACGAGCTCGCCCAGGTGGGCATGGAGAAGACGCGCTTCGAAGTCCACTTCGCAAGCGGAACGCGTGGCTTGCGCGGCACGGACGAGATCGAGCTTCGCATCTCGCCCAATCCCGGCGAGGAGACGCGTCCGCTCGAGAAGATCGCCTCGGGCGGGGAGCTCTCGCGCCTGATGCTGGCGCTCAAGACGGCGGCGGGCATCGGCCGCCCGGGAACGTCCGCCGGGGCGGTGGCGCGGCTCGCGCCGACCTTCATCTTCGACGAGGTGGACGCCGGCATCGGCGGGCGCGTCGCCGAGTCGGTCGGCCAGCGCCTGAAGCGTCTGGCGCGCGACGCTCAAGTCCTCTGCGTCACCCACTTGCCGCAGATTGCCTGCTTCGCCGATCACCACTACTACGTGGAGAAGTTCGAGCGCAACGGCCGCACCGTGACCGCGGTGAGGTATCTCGACACTCCGAAGGAGCGCGCGGCGGAGCTGGCGCGCATGCTCTCCGGCAGCCAGATTACTGACGCCGTCCTGAAGCACGCCGCCGCCATGCTCAAGCAGGCCTCGGCATTGTCCTAGGCACTAAATGAGGTCTAGCCCATGGCCTGCGGCACGGACTGGCGCTTCAATAGACTGCGGTCAAGAAAAACTGGCTGTTTCGCAACCCTAGGAAGTTGTGATGTTTCAAGTTATACTCAGTTAGGAGTTAGGACCAACTGATGGGGAACGACCTCGTCCAACTTTCATTGCTGCCGAAAACTCAGACTTCAGAATCGCTGCCCGGCACCGTCAATCCGCAACCGGAAATCGGGCCGCAGTTAACAACGAAGCCGCAATCGGCAATCCGTCCGCAGACAATGACGAGTCCACACCTGACGATGGGTTCCGAAATCCCCGGGGCAGGGAAGACGTTTTACATCGAGACCTTCGGCTGCCAGATGAACGTCCACGACTCGGAGAAGGTCGCAGGCGTGCTCATGTCGCGAGGCTACCGGCTGGTCTCGAGCCACGAGGAAGCGGACCTGGTGTTCTACAACACTTGCAGCATCCGCGAAAAGGCGGCGCAGAAAGTCTTCTCGCGCCTGGGGGCGTTCAAGAAAGGACGCGCGACTGGGCCGAAGGTGATCGGCGTACTCGGCTGTGTCGCCCAGCAGGAAGGCGAACGCTTTTTCGAGCGCGCGCCGCAAGTAAACCTCGTCTGCGGGTCGGCGAGCTATTCGAAGCTGCCCGAACTGCTGGCGCAGATCGAAGCTGGCGGACGCCGCGTCACGGGGCTTTCGCTCGATACCGACGAGTGCTTTGAAACAGAGGTCACCCGCCGCGACAGTCCTTATCGCGCCTATCTGACCATCATCGAAGGGTGCGACAAGGACTGCGCCTACTGCGTGGTCCCCAGGACGCGCGGCCCCGAGCGCAGCCGCCCGAGCGACCAGATCCTGGAGGAGTGCCGCCGCCTCGCCGACCAAGGCTACACGGAGATTCAGTTTCTCGGTCAGAACGTGAATTCTTATTCTGACCCGGCTTCGGCGCGCCTGAGCTTCGCCGAACTCCTGTCGCGGACGGCGTCGCTCGAGGGCATTCGCCGGGTGCGCTTCACCACGTCCCACCCCCGCGACTTCACGCCGGACATCGTCGAAGCGATCGACCGGTATCCGGCGCTCTGCGACCACGTCCACCTGCCGGTGCAGTCGGGTTCGAGCCGGGTGCTGGCGCGGATGCTCCGCGGGTACACGCGGGACGAGTACCTTGAAAAAATTGATTGCATCCGGCGCGCCAAGCGTGCTATTAGCATTTCGACGGACGTGATTGTCGGGTTTTGCGACGAAACGCCCGTAGATTTCGAGCAGACCCTCTCGCTTCTTGACGAGGTCGGCTACGACCAGATTTTCTCCTTCAAGTATTCCCCGCGGCCGGGGACGGCGGCGGGCGGCTGGACGGACGCAGTCTCCGAAGACGAAAAAGGTGAGCGGCTGGCAGAGTTGCAGGAGCGGCAGCGGCAGATCCAGGTGCGGCAGAATCAGCGCCTGGTAGGCTCCGAATTCGAAGTGCTGGTCGAGGGATTCCAGCCGCGACTCGGGCAGGCGGTCGGGCGTACGACAAGCAATCGCATCATCAACTTTCCGGGCGAGCCGGATTGCGTCGGGAGTTATGAAACCGTCCGAGTGACGGCCGCCGGGCCCAACAGCCTGGTGGGCGTGCGGATGGCGTAACTCGAGAAGGGGGTCGCTGGGGCAGGACGAAGGGGGCTAGGAGCGAGGGAGTTCGCATGGAAGTCGAGATGAAAATTCGAGGGTTGATGATGGACCCCGTCACCAACATGCCCATCGTCATTCTGAAAGACATCAACGGCGCCTCGGTTTTGCCCATTTGGGTGGGAATCTACGAGGCCAACGCCATCGCCCTCGAGATCGAGAAGGTCGCAACCCCGCGTCCCATGACCCACGACCTGATCAAGAACCTGCTGCTCGGACTCGAGACGCACGTCCACAAGGTGGTGGTGACGGAGCTGCGCGACGATACGTTCTACGCCGTCATCTGGCTCGAGCGCGACGGCCAAACGATCTCGATCGACTCTCGCCCGTCCGACGCCCTGGCGCTGGCGCTGCGCACGGATTGCCCGATTTTCGTGGAGGACGAAGTCCTGAAGAGTTCCAAGATTTCGAGCGCCGCTTCCGACAAGGTGAGCAACGAAGAGTTGCGCAAGTGGCTCGAAAACCTTGGCGACGAGGACATGGGTCGTTACAAAATGTGAAGTTGCCCCGCGACCGGACGGCCGTCTGGATCGACGGCCCGGCGACGCGAGGGTTCCTGCCTAGGCCGGAGATCTGAGTGGCCACGGTCATTGCGATAGCAAACCAGAAGGGCGGGGTCGGCAAGACCACTACAGCCATCAATCTCGCTGCCGCCTTCGCGCGCAAAAAGAAGCGAACCCTCCTCATCGACCTTGATCCGCAGGCCAACAGCACCCTGACGTTTCTCCCGCTCGAAGAAGTGACCCACTCGATTTACGAAGTACTGGCCGACCACCAGATGCAGCTCGCGGACGTCGTGAAGCCCACCAAGTTCGCCAACCTGTGCGTCGCGCCCGCCAAGATCGCGCTTGCCAAGCTCGAAGCAAACCTCGTCGGGCAGTTCGACGCGCCCTTCCGCCTGAAGGACGCGCTCGCTCCCAGCCGCGACAACTTCGACATGATCGTGATCGATACGCCGCCCGCCCTGGGCATCATCACCGTCAACGCGCTGGTGGCCGCGAACTATCTGCTCGTGCCCATCCAGGCCGCGTACTACGCGCTCGAAGGCACCGACGATTTCCTCGAGACGTTCGAGCGCATCCGGGCGCGGCCCAATCCCGAGCTCCAGCTCGTGGGCGTCGCGCTGACGCTCTTCGACAAGCGCACCAATCTGGCGCGCGACATCCACAAGCAGGTGCGCTCCGTCTTCGGCGACAAGGTGTTCAAGACCGTGATCGGCAAGAACGTGCGCCTGGAGGAAAGCCCGGCCTACAAGGAGACCATTTTCAGCTTTGCCCCCGACTCCCCTGGAGCCAACGACTACGAGCGCTTAGCGCGGGAGGTACTGCAACGTGTCAGTTAGACGCCCCGGCCTGCCCATGGTGGTGAAGATGCGGCACGACGCGCATTACGTGGAAGAGATGATCTCGCGCAGCGGCGCCGCCATCGGCAGGATGATCCCTGTCGAAGAGGTGCAGCCCAACGCCGAGCAGCCGCGCAAGGATCACGGCGACCTTGCCGGGCTCACGGAGTCGGTGCGCGAACACGGGGTGCTCGAGCCGCTGCTGGTGCGCCACGTTCCCGAGTCGGGTAAGTACATGATCATCTCCGGCGAGCGCCGCTATCATGCCGCGTGCCGCGCCGGACTGCGCGAGGTCCCGTGCATCGAGAAGGACGTGGGCGATGCGGAGACGCTCGAGCTCGCGCTCATCGAGAACTTGCAACGTAAGGACCTGACGCCGTTCGAGGAAGCGGACGGCGTCCAGGCGCTGGGCGAGCGCTTTGGCCTGACGCACGAGGAGATCGCGCGCAAGATCTCGAAGGGCCGGTCGTCAATCACGGAGCTCTTGACGTTGCGCTCGATTCCCGACGAAATCAAAGCGACCTGCATCGCCGAGGGCGTCTTCTCGAAGTCGCAACTCCTCCAGGTGGCCCGCCAGCCGAGTGAAGCCCGGATGCGCGACCTCATCCGGCGGTTCGCCGCGGGTCTGGTGAATCGCGACGAGGCGCGCGCCGAGCGCCAGCCCGACAAGCGTCCGCGCAACGCTATTTTTCGCTTTGCCTCTCCCACCAAAGACTTCAAGCTCGTCCTCAAGTTTCGCCGCAGCAGCGTCCCGCGCGCCGAGGTGATCCAGGCGCTGAGGCGAATCCTCGAGACGCTGGAGAGCAGTGACGAGTGACGAGCGCTTGCCCCCGCGTTCCGTAGCGCCGGGCTTCAGCCCGGCACCGTCGAGAATGCCGACCTGACGGTCGGCGCTACGAATTCTATTCATTCCTACTTCCGGGTGTCATTAATCGCTTGTCATCCGTCACTCGCACTTCCTCGCTGCTTTTCGTGTATGGAACGCTGCGGCGCGGCGGCAAGCGCCACGACATACTCCGGCAGCTCCACGCCGTGTACGTAGGGAAGGGAAGTGTCGCGGGTGAGTTGTTTGACCTGGGCGAATATCCGGGTGCCGTCAGGTCCAATGCGACCGCGGCGCACGTCATCGGCGAAGTTTACCGGCTCCCAAAGTTGAAGGCAGCCCTCACGACCCTCGACGAGTACGAAGGCGTCGGAGTGGCGACCAGTCTGTATCACCGCGAGATCGCCGAGGTAACGCGCGAGAGCGGTGGGCATCTTAAGGCGTGGATTTACTGGCTGACCCAGCCGCCGCGCCATGGACGAAGGATCGAGTCGGGCGACTACGCCAGCCGGCGGAAGCAGTAATTCGGATCGGCGCAGGCAGTCAGCGCGCTGAGCGGGCGCCGAAGGCGTGGTGGGGAAGTCTTACTCCACCCCTCACCCGGCGCTCGCGCGCCACTCCTTCGCCATGCTCAGGACAAGCTCTCTCCCGCAAGGGGAGAGGGGCTAGTATCGGATTGATTCTCTCCCGTCCCCTTTGCGGGGGAGGGGCAGGGGGGTGAGGGGTTAAGTGCCGGCCCGATGTTCTGTCGGAGATCAAACCCCGAGCCCTTTGCCCGCCACGGAAGGCCGACCATTCAAACAAATCGGGCGGCAAAACACTAAGTCGTGACACGCGACCGCGCGACGCGCTATTCTGGAGAGCAGGCGAAATCGGACAAGGATTGAGCTGGGTATGGCGGATTTGCTCGACATCCTGGTGGTGGGCGGCGGACCGACGGGACTCGCGTGCGGCATCGAGGCGGTGCGCGCGGGCCTGAAGCTCCTGATCCTGGAGAAAGGCTGTCTCGTCAACTCGCTCTACAGCTATCCCGCCAACATGACGTTCTTCACCACGCGCGAACGCCTGGAAATCGGCGACATCCCTTTTAGCAGCGTCAACGTGAAGCCCACGCGTGCCGAGGCGCTCGAGTATTACCGGGGCGCCGCGAGTTTCTACAAGCTGCCCATCCAGTTCGAGACGCGGGTGACCGCGATTGACCGCGCGGACGGCGTCTTCCAGGTGAGTTCAGAGAAAGCCTCCGGGAAGCGCCGTACGTACGCGGCTCGGAAGGTCATCGTCGCCACCGGATACTACGACCTGCCCAACTTCATGGGCATCCCCGGCGAGGACCTTTCCAAAGTGTCACACTACGCGCTCGAGGGTCATGCGTTCTATGGACGCAAGGTCGCGGTGATTGGCGGCGCGAACTCGGCCGCGGTGACGGCGCTTGACCTCTTCCGTCATGGCGCCCAAGTGACGGTGATCCATCACCAGCCGGAGCTGAGCCGCCACATCAAGTACTGGATCAAGCCCGACCTCGAGAACCGCATCAAGGAAGGCTCGATCAAGGCTTTGCTTTCTTCCGAAGTCAAAGAAATCAGCGACGAATGGATCTGCATCAAGAACGCGGCGGGCGAGACGGTGCGCCTCGAGAACGACTTTGTGTTCGCGCTGACGGGCTACCATCCTGACGTCGACCTGCTACGGCGCGCCGGCGTCGAAGTCGACCCGAAAAGCTATCGCCCGGCGTGCAATCCGAAGACGCTGGAGAGCAATGTACCGGGCTTGTATATGGCGGGCGTGGTGATTTCCGGGCGGCACACCAACGAAATCTTCATCGAGAACGGACGCTTCCACGGCAAGCAGATTATTGCGGACATCGTGAAGCCGGCGGGATCGAAGGACTGAGGCTTACGCGGAGCAGGTCGGGCAGACCATTGTGTTCGACGGGTGGGCAACCTTCTTGGCCGTGGTGGCGCGGCTGAGGACGAAACTCAGTTCAGTCCCTGACGGAACCACGATATCCTTGTGGCGCTTGACGACGTTGCGGATGACTGCCGCCGCGGCGCCGATGCCGGCACCCTCGAGCGCTCCCGCGCCGCCGCCCGCAATCGCGCCGATCCCCGCGCCCGCGCCCGCGCCGATTCCGGTCTCCTCCGCCGTTCGCTTCTTGCTCTTGCCTTGTCCTTCGAGCGTACCTTCGTCGTCTTTCACTCTGACGCCCGGCCCGTCTTGCGCGTCCTCAAGCGAGGCGGCAATCGAATACGTCGTGCCGTCGGGCGTCCGTATGGTCTCGGGGGTCAGGCGGATTTCGGCGATGCCTTTGGCGCGGCCCGGCTTCTTGACCATCGAGACGCGCCCCTCCACCGTGCTCCCTCCGGGAATCACTTCCTCACCGTGCACGAAGATCGGCTCAGTGACGTCGGCCGTGAACCGGTCGCCCGTCTCGTTGGCTTTCGAGCTCAAGCTGTTGTCGAGTTGGACGCGAATCGTCGTCCCAGCAGGCAAGGTGATGGCATTGTCGGCGGCGCGGAGCAGGGCAGGAAACACCGCGGCGGCTAACACGCCGGCCATGACGACAGCGATCCGCTTCATGATTCCTTCCTGATGGCTCTCTTCGTTGCTTCAGTACACGAGGCCCAGCGGTTGATTCGCGGGATTGCGGACGGAACTCCGGCCCGGGGGTTTATTGAGAGCCGCTGGCGACGTTCTCTGCCGCCGGCGGCGCCTGCTCTCCGCTCGACGTGCGGTTGACGACGAACGTCATATCGCTGCCCTCGATCAGAATCACGTCTTTCTGCTTCTTAAAGAGCGTATAGATCAAAACCGTGCCCGCACCGATACCGGCGCCAGCGAGCACATCGGTGCCCATCCCCGGCCCTCCGCACGCTCCGTAGTAATCGCACTCGATGGTATGCGCCATGCCCACCGAGGCTCCGGCGCCTGCGCCCATCGCTCCGCCGAGCGCGGCGTTCTTGGCAGCATCCTTCTTGCTCTTGCCGCAGCCCTTGATCGTGCCCTCTTCGTCGGTCCCCGTCTTGGCGCACGGACCTGCCTGCCCGTCGTCCAGGGCGGCGTTGAGGCTGTACTTGACGTCGTCAGGAGTCACGACGTGGTCGAGGACGACGCGCATTTCTGCCTTGCCCTTGATGCGGCCAGGCGCTTTGACGAAAGCCACGTGGCCGTCCACCAGGCTGCCGGCCGGGATGATCTCCTTGCCGTCGGCGGTGATGGGCTTCGTGACTTCGCCGGTGAACGGATCGCCCGTCTTGTTGGTCTTGGACGTAAGTGTGGTTGTCAAGCGGATATGGAGCAGGCTCCCGGCAGGTATCTTGGCGAACTTAGTGGCCGAAGCAGGGGGCGGGGCCTGGTCGGCCCACGCAGCGAGCGCCGGCAGGACCGCAGCCGCGAGCACGCCGATCAGCGTTATCCTCAGGGTTCGCTTTAGCATTGTCTTCCTCCCCGGCACGGGCCGCCCCAAGGCGTCGCGGGATACCTTCCCTCTGAGCTCAGAATACACGTTGTCTCTGGGCTTTACAAGCACGCGCTTGCGGGCTGACACGACGGGTTGGATTCTCATTAGGAGGCTGCGGTTGTATGTCTTGGAAGCCGCATTCATCTCTTTCAACCGGAGCCTGAGCGGCACCCTCTCTCCCAACGAGTCTGTGTGAAGGACTCGTTGCCGACCCGCCGTAGAGGCCACCTTTAGGCGGGCAAACTGTGAGCCTTTCGATGCCGCCCTGAAGGGCGCCTCTACGGTCGGCGCTATTGTGACACCGGGGTCGAGCAGGTTTACGCGGTCCAAACCAAGAGGCTGCTCACGCGCGGTCAAGCTGCAAATAGGTGCGCAGTGAGGGGTCGGAGCGGACCTTCCAGATGTGCCCGTCGATCCAGTAGTGCAGCAGGCCGGGAGCGGCAAAGAAGGAGAAGATAATCTCGTTGCGAGTCCCGACGTTCATCAGGCCGACTTGCGTCTTGAGAACGAAGCGCGGCACCACGTCGAAGACGATGGCGTAAAGCGCGGCGGCGCCCACGTAGAAGAGCCAGCGGCTGTTCACCAGCGTCGCCAGGCCGAACTTCCGGGCGCGTTCAGGCGCGTGGCCGTACTTGTTCTGGTTGTAGAACCACACCAGCCGGTGATATTGAACATTGTGGAAAATTGTGACGGCGGCGTAGACGCCAAGCAGCGGCATGTGGCTGCGAAAGAGCAGGTAGTTGATCGGAATCGCCGCGGCAAAGAGCAACAATTTCGGAGCGTTGAGCGGCAAGCCCGTACGCCACTTGGTGAACTGGCGGGCGACGTAGACCACGGTGATGAGCAGCAGCCCGAACAGTAGCACGTCCTCGAGGATCGCCGCCGCGCGCGGCGGTATCGGGAAGGGAAGCAGCTCCGCTGCCTCTTTGTCGTGGAACGGATAAGTGATGAACGGGAAGTAGAACGCCACGGTGAAGAAGAGCTTGTCGAGACGCGTATCGACGGGGTTGAAGTCGCGGTTCTTCTTCTTGTACATCATCATGAAGCCGTAGTGCTGGCGGTAGATGTGGAAGTATCCCCAAAGTTCGGTGGCGAGTTCGAGCCAGTCGCCCAGCCCGAGCAGGATCATGACGGGGCCGATGGCCAGGAAGAACGCCAGGCTGCCCCACAGCCAGCGTCCGTGCCGGGCGCGTTCCTCGGCGTCAAAGTAAGTGCGGGAAATGGTGGCGAAGCCGTGCGTCTCGTCAAAGACGATGGCCCAGATGGCCACCAGCAGCAGCAGCGGCACGTGCGCGAACTTCCAGAGCGCCCAGAACGCGTACCCGGTCGCCGCACCACCGAGCGTGAACCATAAGAGGTCGGTGCGCACGGAAACGATCCAACTCGCCCGACGCGCAGTCGCCGGTACTTCCAGGGCCGTGGTTGCCATCTCTGATTCGTCTCCGTTAGCTCCGGCTCGGTACTTGGATGTTGAAAAGCGCTTCCGGGTTCTCGAATCGGAGCGGTCGAGGATTCTATTTTTACTGTCTGGGACCTGATTGTCCTGGGACCTGATCCACACGCCCGGGCTGGCGCACAGCGCTAGCTGTGCGTTTTGCAAGAAACCGCAGAGCTTCGCTCTGCGCCAGCCGCGAAGGAAGAATCTCGCAATGCAGGGCCAGAGCGAGGTTCGCCGCGTTCATTTGCCCGACACGCGTGCAAGCTCAAGTTGGTAGAATCTCTTCCGGCGAATGCGAACCACGAGGATACGATGACACATGGAGGCGAGCCAATGAGTCCCTTGACACGACGGCAGGCGTTACGGCGCACCGGAAAGGCCGCGGCCGCTTTGACGATTGGACTCCCGGCGACAAGCGCCGTGAGCGAGAGTCAACCTGCCTTGCAAGCCGGAACCAAGCGCCTGAAGATCATCGTGGCCGGCGGACATCCTGGCGATCCCGAATACGGCTGCGGCGGGACCATCACGCGCTACACGAGTCAGGGCCACGAGGTCATCCTGCTTTACCTGAACAACGGCGAGTGGCCGCCGTCCAAGGGCGGAGCGCCGGCCGCCACGCGTACCGCCGAGGCCGCGAAGGCCTGCCAAATTCTCAAGGCGCAGCCTGCTTATGCAGGCCAGGTGAACGGCAGGGCCGTCCTCGATGCCGCCCACTTCGACGACTTCCGGAAGATTCTGGAGGCGGAGCAGCCGGACGTGGTCTTCACCCAGTGGCCGATTGACGCGCACCGCGACCATCGTGCAACGTCAGCGCTCGCCTTCGATGCCTGGCTCGCCATGCACAAGCGGTTCGCGCTCTACTACTACGAAGTATCGAACGGGGAGGACACGCTACAATTCGCTCCGACGCACTACGTGGACATCAGTGCGATGGAATCCACCAAGCGCGCCGCCTGCTACGCCCATGCGTCGCAGACGCCCGACCGGTTCTACGCCTTGCAAGACCAGGTCGCGAGGTTTCGCGGCATCGAGAGCGGATATCAACGCGCCGAAGCTTTTGTTCTTCAGCCGCAGAGCCCCTATGAAGCGCTGCCGGCGTCCGGCGTCTGAAATCTGAAATCTGAAATTGGGAATCTGAGATCGGGAAACTCGATGGATATGAAGTGGAAGCTCTTGTATCATTGCCGGGCATGAAGAAAACGAAATCAGGGAAGGGAACTCCCGCCCAGGGTGCCGGCGCTCCGAAGACGGTGGACGAATATCTCGCCAGTGTCCCGGAACCCGCCCGCCGCATTCTGAACAAGCTGCGCGCCACGATCCGCTCCGTCGTCCCCGCTGACTCGACCGAGACCATCAGCTACCGGATGCCGGCGTTCCGGTCCAATGAAGGAGTCCTGGTATGGTTCGCCACGTTTTCGGACCATTGCAGCTTGTTCCCCACCGCCGCGGTGATTGAAGCGTTCAAGAAGGAACTCAAGGGCTTCTCGACCTCCAAAGGAACCATCCATTTCCCCCTCGACAAGCCGTTGCCCACGGCGCTGATCAAGAGAATCGTCAAGGCACGCGTCACGCAGAACGAAAGCAAGAAACGGCGCCGAGGGGTTACCCGCAGGTCTCATCGAAGACGAGGGCCCACAACCAGCAGCGGCACGGGCGCGAATTTCCACAGCGCCGAGAGCCTGCCAGGCCGTCACGTCGCCTTCGCGCGAAATTGGCGCTAACCGCCATCGCGCAGGCTCGTCTAAAGGGACAAGTGCTGATACCACATCAGGTGGGTTACAAAGCGAAAGAGCGGCATCGCGAGGCGCGCGGACTGCCGGTGCTCGACGTCTTGATGCAGGATCTGCGTTACGCGTTTCGCACCCTGCGGCGCGATCGCGCCTTCACCCTGATCGCGGTGTTGATTCTTGGGCTCGGCATTGGAACAAACGTTGCCGTTTTCAGTGTGGTCAACACCATCCTGCTGCGGCCTCTCCCCTTCCAAGATCCGCAGCGGCTGGTGTGGATTGAAGGGCCGCCAAAACAGTGTGGTCTCTCGTGCGTGACGTATTCTGTGGGTGCGTTTGAGGAGTATCAGCAGCGCAACCAATCCCTCGAAAGCGTGACAGGCTACATGCCCTTCTATGGCCCTTCCGATTACAAGCTGACGGGGCGCGGCGAGCCGCAGCCGGTCTCGGGTGTCTGGGTAGCCTGCAATTTTTTTCAGACCTTAGGGGTCCATCCGATCCTGGGGCGGCCGTTCTCACCGGATGAGTGCCGCAAGAACGCTTCGCCTGCGGTGCTGTTGAGTTACTTTTTCTGGAAGCGCCAGTTTGCGGAGGACCGCTCCATTGTAGGGCAGGCAATCACCCTGAATAATGCTTCGGTGACGGTGGCCGGAGTGCTTCCGCCAAGTTTTGATTTCGGCTCGGTGTTTGCGCCCGGCACCAAAATGGACATCCTGGTTCCCGCGGTCTACGACATGCGCAACTGGGGAAACACGCTTCTGCTGATCGGCCGTCTGAAGCCGGGCATGACCGTGGGGCAGACGCAGGCCGAGGCCAATCTCTTGTTTCCCACGTTCTGGTTCAACGCGGCGCATCCGGAATGGGGTCACGGGTACCAGGCACGGGTGCAGTCGCTGAAGGACCACGTCAGCGGCAAGTTGCGGCGGTCGCTCATCGTGCTCTGGTGCGCCGTCGGTCTCATCCTGCTGATCGTCTGCGTGAACCTTTCGAACCTGGCGCTCGCCCGAGCGGCGGCGCGGGGCAAAGAATTCGCGATGCGGAGCGCGCTCGGCGCGGGGCGAGCGAGACTCATCCGCCAATTACTGACCGAAAGTATGGTGCTTTCCTTGGCAGGCGCGGCACTGGGACTAGGCTTCGCTTTTCTGATGACGTTTTATCTCGCCCACCAAGGGTCCATAGCGCTGCCTTTGCTTGCCAGCCTGCGCGTGGACGGCGCGGCGCTGGCCTGGACGCTATTTGTGGCGACGGCCAGCGCCGTGCTTTTTGGTCTTGCGGCGGCTTTCAGGATGTCAGGCAGTAACATCCAAGAGGCCCTGAAAGATTCCGGCCATGGAACCACCGAGGGCCGCCGGCACGACCGCTTGCGCGCCACGCTGGTGGTCTCCGAAGTCGCGCTGGCCTGTATGCTGCTGATCGGAGCGGGGCTCCTGCTGCGCAGCTTTCTGCGCGTGCTCGACGTCGATCTGGGATTTCAGCCCGACCACGCGGCTGCCTTGCGCGTGGATTACGACGACAGCGGGGCAAATGCAGCCCAGGTGGGAGCCCGAAGGGGCGCCATCCTCGAGGAGATGCTGCGCCAGGTGAAGGCCATCCCCGGAATCGAAGATGCCGGCATAACGGACATGTTGCCGCTTGACCGGAACCGGAGCTGGGGACTCGGCGCGAAAGGCGTGGTCTATCAAAAGGATAAATACCCTGACGCGTTTGTTTACGTCGTGACACCCGGTTACCTCGCAGCGATGGGCATGCACCTGCGCGAAGGCCGCGACCTGAGCTGGGCAGATACGCCGAGCAACGATCGAGTGGTGATCCTGAACGAGGCAGCGGCGAAGAGGCTGTGGCCGGGTGAAGATCCGTTGGGGCGCATCGCCGTGGTCGCTGGAGTTGACTCGAAGGTGGTAGGTGTGGTTTCAAATGTTCGCGAAACGAGCGTGGAAGAATCATCGGGTCCCGAGGTCTATCTGCCGGCAACACAGGCGGGGCCTGTGGGCGCGGAAATGGTGGTGCGCACAAAACTGCCGCCGGATGCACTGGCTTCGAGCGTTATGAAAACGCTGCGCGCGCTTAATCCTGGCCAGCGCGCTGCCGAGTTTCGCCCCATTCGGCAGATTGTAGACCACGCCATTTCGCCCCGCCGCTTCTTCGTGCTGCTGGTCTCCGCGTTTGCCTCGCTGGGTCTTCTGCTGGCCGCGCTCGGCATCTATGGTGTGATCTCTTACTCGGTCACGCGCCAGACGCAGGAAATCGGCATCCGCATGGCGCTCGGCGCAACGCAGGGGCACGTCCTGCTGGGCGTGCTGACCAGAACCATGCGGCTGACGCTGATGGGTCTCGCTCTTGGGATCATCGCCTCATTGGCCGTCGCGCGGCTGATCGCGTCGCTGCTCTTCGGGACCACGTCAACCGATCCCGCGACGTTCGCGGGCATGGCCGCCCTGCTCTGCGCGGTGGCGCTGCTCGCCGGATTTGTTCCCGCCCATCGAGCCTCGCGCATCGACCCGATGATCGCGCTCCGCAGCAATTGACGGGACGTTCGCAATCCAGCCAGCAAGGGAGGCGCTGAATGTCGCCCGCACGGGGAGGGGCGACGGCAGATCGCGCAGGCGGGGAGCAAGAAGCGGCGCTGACGTCTGGCGAGTTCCGATCGCCTAGCTATCGTTTCCTAAGCAGCGGAGCGAGTTTGGCAAGCGGGATGACGACACTCTGATCCCCGGCGGCGCCGAGAGCCAGGCCGAGCGCCACGACTTGGTACTCCGTATCGCGGCCGTTAACACGGCCTGACGCCGCAAAGTTTGCGTAGAACCAAACCGACGAGCCTGGCATCTTATATGAGTGGAGGTTCGAAAAAGGCAGGCAGCCATGTTCTACATCGCACTTGAGTATCTCGCTTACGTTCTCGTGGTGGTCCTGCTCGGCGCCGTGCTGTTCGGAACCTCGGCTCTCATTCTTGTCAGCCAGGAGGGCGCCAAGCACCTCGCTGCCAGTTCCCACAAGGTCGCCGAACGCACCGTTCAGTTGGCATACGCCATCAAGTCCGCCGCGACGGATGTGTCGCGCCCTGACCGCTAACCGCGGACGACATCCCTTCCAACCCACAGCGGCTTTCTTTCCCAGCGGCCTCGCGGACGCGTCTTTAGGGAAGGGCGTCGCCGTCCGGGAGCCGCATTTTCATTGGGTTCAGGGCGGTTTTGTTAGCGATATTATAGGTCTGATAAGATATATTATGTTAACTACAGGAAGGATCTCAGAAACCTGCGCAGTCGGGCCAAATCCAAAGGGCGATGGCCCGATCCTAAGAGGCAGTGGGGTCTAAGGCGAACTTAGGGCTGCGTGGAGGACGCGGCGGCTTTCTTGCCTTCCCACGTACCCTTATGGTCGGCGTCGGTCGACCACTCCCCAGTGAGCTGACCCTTCTTGTAGTCGGCGGTCAGCAGATACTTGGTGTCCGGCGTGTCGATGCGGATTTCGAGTTTGTTTTTCTTGAAGGTTGCGGAAGTAAGGTCCGCGGAACCGAGCGGTGAATCGACCGAACCCGTCACGTCTTCGCTGTTCTGCTCGAGCTGAAGGGTGAACTGCATGTCGCCGCTCGGGCCGCCGTGGGACGTACACTGCCAGGTTCCGGTGAGCGGCGCCGGCTTCGGCTTGGCGTCGGATGCGAGGCTGAGGCTGGCGAAGCCGAGGAGCGCCAGGGAAATCGCAAGGACAAGTGAATTACGCTTCATGGTCGAATCTCCTTGTAAGGTCAAAGTCTCTTCGTCCTCTTGCGGCCGGCGGATCGCCGCCACAGCGGGGCTAATTTCCGGTTTTCTCGCCCGACGCTGCCGACTTCTTGCCTTCCCACGTGCCCATGGGATTGCCGTCGTGGGTGGTCGAACCCTTAAGTTCCCCGTCCTTGAGCGCCGCCTTGAGGACGTACAAGCCGTCGGGAGTGTCGAGGTGAATCTCGAGCACGTTGTCCTTGAACGTCGCCGACGTAATATCCGTTCCGCCTTCCGGCGAGGATACCGAGCCCGTCACCGTCTCGCCGTCCTGCTGAAGATCGAGCGTGAAGG
>Ga0070732_10000929_pt1 | contig 16589 bp, 17 predicted proteins | sample Coa_R1_5_FD_66449 | JGI IMG/M metagenome (GOLD analysis project Ga0070732, IMG submission 66449) | Surface soil microbial communities from Centralia Pennsylvania, which are recovering from an underground coalmine fire - Coalmine... | ecosystem: Environmental > Terrestrial > Soil > Unclassified ...
GTCGGCATCGCCAGCACCCTGGTCATGTTCGTGAGCGTCTTCGTCCTGATCGCGGCGCTCTATGCGACCGTGGAGCCTGTCAACCGGAACCTCGCAATGTTGGGCGTGGTGCTGCGCCTGCCTGAGGCGATGTTTGGTCTCGTCAGCCTGGTGTTCACCTTGATCATCTCTCAGCTCGCCACCGGCGAGGCGCCCGTGGCCGGATCCGGGCCGCAGCAGGCGCTCGTGCAGCTCGCCATGGAGGGAGCGAACACTGCCGGAACGCTGAACCTGATCTTCATGGCCCTCGGATCGCTGCCGTTCCTGTACCTGTTCTGGATCGCGAGGTACGCGCCCCAACCGCTGGTGGGCTTTGGCATGCTGGCCTACGTGCTTGCGCTTGTGAGCGGCTTCATGTCGATCCTGGCGCCGGGCAGCGCGGTTGCGGGGATGCAGATGATCATGGCGGCACCGGTCATGCTGTTCGAGCTGGTGTTCGGCCTGTGGTTGGTAATCAGAAGCGTCGGAGTGCCGTTGGCGGAACATCCCGAAGGCCGAGAGACAATGCCGACCGGACTGACACAGCGCACCGCCGTCGCGCGCACGTCGATGTGATCCGAGGTCATCGCAGAGCGCGCACCCCGGTTGTGCGGCCAAATAAAGTGCCGACACCGCCCCACGTGCCGGCCCGCTGTTCCGTGATTGACTGAAGGTCGCGAATGCGCCTGGCCCTGCGTAATGTACTCTTCACGCTCGTCGTGCCCGGCGCCGGCGCCGTCTACGGGCCCTGGCTGATCCTCACGATGGACGGGTCGAACGCGCGGCCGGTGGCGTGGCCCGCTCTCGCGCTCATCATCGGCGGCGTGCTGTTGTATGGCATATGCCAGTGGGCGTTTGCAGCGGTCGGTCGCGGCACGCCGGGGCCGTGGGATGCGCCGACGCGGTTCGTCGCGGTCGGCCCCTATCGCTGGGTGCGTAATCCGATATACATCGCGGCGGTGATGGTCCTGCTCGGCGAAGCGTGGCTGTTCATGTCCCTCGCGCTGCTCGTGTACGCGATGTTTGCCGCAGTTGGATGTCACCTCTTCGTGGTGCTGTACGAGGAGCCGACATTGCGCAGACGCTTCGGCGCCGAGTACGAGCTATATGGACGCAAGGTGCGGCGCTGGATTCCCGGTGCGCCTAGAACGGCCAATTTATCGCTCGAGTGTCCACGCATCGGCAGACGGACGTGAACATTGACTTCATGGTTGTGACGGCCTTGGTTGTCTGCCTTTGGAACGATAGGGTTGCCGCGAGTTCATCGACCACGCGATTAAGTGATCAGCGTATACCTCAGATGCCTTTCCACGTGTTCCGCATCCATTCGATATGGAGGGCATCCAGATAGGCGAGGTTCTGTGGACGCTGCGCGGCCAGAAACACGTCGTACAAGGTGTCTGGGAGAATCGGCGTCCCCGGCAGGTCATTTACGCCAGCGAACGCCAGAAGCCCGTCACCGATCCAAAGCCGGTGCTCCGGTCCTGGCCACCTCCACGGCACCATATCGACAGGGCGGAGCCGTTCGACAATCCTGTCGAGCTGTTCGTGAGTTAGATCCACGGCGGTGGCACATTCATCTGCCGACAACACTGCCTCGAAGACCGTCAACTCATAGACAAATCTGCTGAGCCTGGTTCGCGTCGACTCCCATCTGGTCCGCCGCTCGTTCTCCCGGTCGAAGACAATCGGGTCCTCGCCGACCTCCTCGTAGGCCCACAGCCACACGCCCTGGTTCTCGACGTAGAAGACGACCTTGTTGTCCTCACGGGTAAGCTCATTGACGGTTCGGACATGGTTCTGCCTCGCCAGGGGCCGTCCCCAAAGTCCAGCCATTCTGTGCCAGCTCGCTAAGGGTTGCGGAAGCCTATCGTCCTCTGGCTCCGGCCCACCCTGGCTATGGGGTGGTGGACCGTACCAGCCAACCAGGAACCCATGCAGTTCGGTGAGCGCGTCTTCCACTTCAGGGTTCAACGTTGTCCTCTGCGCGCTTGCTGTCCAGGGGCCCGGCCCGAGTCACCCCCAAACCGCCTGACGCCTGTGCACGCCAGCGTGTCCGCGACCGTGCGCTGAAGTCGGATTGTTGGTCGTCGCTCTCTCAGGACAACCAGGTGGAACGGAGCAGGTAGCGCGGCTGCATATCCCACGTTAGGCCATGCACTCTGGCCGTTGTAATCCCAATAGTAGGGGTGAGCGATAGCGGCATGGTGAACGATTGGTCCAGGATGTAATCGTTGAGTTGAGCGTAGAGCTGTTTGCGCTTTGCGGCGTCCGGCTCCGTGGAGGCTGTGTTGAACAACTGCGTGTAATCCGGACTCTTGAACCCGGCGCTGTTATTGTCGAAGTTGAATGAGCGCGTACCCGCGATACCCGTTGCTGCCTCGTACAGGTGCGCCTGCGAGCCGAGACCGTACATCAGGCCGTTATAGCTCACCTTCACCTGGTGTTCGGTGTAGATCGCTTGCTCGGTCGGCTTGATGATGGCATTCACGCCGATCGAGGCCAGATCAGCCTGGTAAATCTGCGCGAATTTCGTCGCTTCGTTGCTGGGGACGAACTCCAGGTCCAGTTGGAGTCCGCTGACGCCGGCAGCGCTGAGCAACGATTTTGCCTTTTCCAGGTCGAACGCGTACAGCGCGTTCTTCGGCTGGTCGTAGGCTGGCGAAAACGAGGTCCACGGCAGGTCCTGGGGTCCGCTCCCCAGACCCATCAGCACAGTATCGGTAAAGCGTTTGCGGTCGATCGCGTAATTGAGCGCCTGCCGCACCTGTTTGTTGTCCAGCGGCGGAAAGGTCGTGTTGGCCACCACGTAGTTGAACTGGCCGCGGTTGTAATTGAGGATGACCTGATACTTTGGATCCGCTTTCAATCGCAGGGCGTCCTGGAGCGTCGGCGCATCCGCTAGCTCGAGCGCGCCACCTTCGAGCTGCGCGATCATCGACTGCTGATCGCGTAAAATCGTGACCTGTACCCCGTCCAGGTGGGGCTCATCGGTACGCCAGTAGTTCTTGTTTTTGAGTAGCGTCAGGTGGTCGCCCTGGACATATTCCACAAACGTGAATGGTCCCGTCCCAACGGCTCTGGTCCTGGAGTCGGGTCCCTCCATCGTATCGCGGTCAGCCATGTTGAAGTAGACGAGGAAGTCAAAAACACCGGGGCGGGGCTGGTCCGATCCGAGGATGACGGTGTACTTGTCAGGGGTCTCGATTGAAGTCCACCATTTGGCCTGGGGCGCCAGTTTGCCGGTGGTCGCGACGTTTTTGGGATCGACCAGTCGTTGCAGGTTGTAGCGAACGTCATCGCTCGTGAATTCCCGTCCGGAGTGAAACTGGACACCCTTGCGCAGGTTCAGTTTGATCTGCCGAGCATCACTGCTCTGCTCCCAACTTTCGGCAAGCTCCGGTTGCGTCTGCAACTGCTCATCGTAGCTCACCAGTGGGTCGTACACCTGCCAGATCGTGCTGGCGCCCGTCGGCGAAGAGAAATGCGGGTCCAGCGTGGAAAGATCATTGGCAAGGGCCATGCGCAGGGTCCCGCCACTGCGTGGAGTCCCGCCGGCGGCAGCCGGTACCGCGGTCGGGGCGGCGGCCAGCGTGCTGGTTGGTGCAGGTGGAGCCGACGTGGGCAAGGATTGGCCGCCAGGCGCCGTGGCCGGACTGACGGGTCCGCACGCCGCGATGAGGGCGGCTGCACCGCTCATACCCAGCAGGCGCAGCGCGGCTCGCCGCGTGACGGTGTGCGCCGTCAGTTGTCGCGCGTCAGTCGGGCCACTTCCATCCCTCCCCACCCAGAACGCAACGGTCTATCGCGCGGCCGCGGCCAGCGTTTGCTGATGTGCGCGTTGCCAGATTTCACGCACATACATGGGAACTCCAATGACCAGCAGCTCCGCTCCACCCCGACTCTCGAGGGGCTGCGTCTCGACTCCGTCCGGAATGTATAGACAGCTGTACTGGGGCAACTCCTTGCCCGCGTAGATCACTTCACCACGCAGGACGAAGCGAAATTCCGGGGCTTCCAGCCGCTCTCCCGCAAGGACGGTTCCTGGTTGCAAACGCCATTCCGCGAGGCTGGTACGGTACTCATTGAATGTACCCAGGTGCTTGATCTCCACGCCTGGTCGCCGGGCATCAGGTAGCCACCTGAAGGCCGCGGTCTTCATCATGACGGGATCCTTGTAGCGCTGGTCGGAATATCTGACCGGCTGCCCGTTGTGCGCTTCCCAGACCGCCTCGAAGCCATCTTTGTTTGAGGCACGTCCGTCCGGTCCGGTGAAGCGGTATGCGCCGTTTTCGAACACACCACCGGCGGCGACCAGCTTCTCGGAGGCCGCCCGCGACTCGCCGCCGAGCATGTAGTAGGCGGCTTCGGGTCCAGGGAATTGCATGACCAGCTGGACGCCTTCACCTTTCTGATCTTGCGGCCCGTAGTACGTGCCCTCCGGAAAGTAGCCGCATTCGCCCTCGACCAGATCGATGTTCTTGCCGATGTTGATCGACCCCGAGAGCACGTACCGGAACTGATCGAAATTGTGGTGGTGGCGTGGCGAGAAGAAGCCATCATGCACGCGGTCGTAACTGAAGCGGATGTTGAGGCCGGGAATGCCCAGGTCGAACGGATACATGCTCGCCTGAACGACGCCACCGTCCTGACCGTTGACGCCGCGACCCCTGACGCTCACGCCGCCACGTGACGGTGAGACCGTTTCGTCGAATCGGTACATCTGAACTTGCCCACTCATGCGTCTGCGCTCCTGGTTAGAAGATTTGCGTATCGGCGAACGTCAGGCGCTCGGATCCTCGAGACTGGATAGCCGATGGGCGAGCCCCTGATCGATATCGAGCTCCATCAAGCGTTGCGCCTCCGCGGCGTCACGGAGTCGAATCGCGTCGACAATGGCGTGATGCAGCTGGTGTGACTGGTTGCGCGAGGTCTCGTTCAACGCTGCGACGGGTCGGTAGCGTTCGAAGATGCCCCGGATGTTGGCCAGCATCGCCTGCGCGTAGCTGTTGCGGCTGGCGACGGCAATGGTTTCGTGGAACTGACTGCTCACCTCCGCATGTCGGAGCGTGTCGGCGTGTTCAATGGCCTGGTCCATCGCCTCCAGCACGTCCTCCATGTAGGCCAGATCGGCGCGCGTACGACGTTCGGCAGCCAGTCGCGCCGCGAGTCCCTCCAGATGACGCCGGACGGCGAAGACATCCACGAAGTCGGCTGCTGAAAGCTCGGGTATGAGAAAGCCGCCGCGCGGCAACAAGGAAACGAAGCCGCTGGCCTCGAGGCGACGCAGGGCTTCGCGGATGGGAGTGCGGCTGATCCCCATGCGCCGAGCGAGCTCGGCGTCGTGGAGGATGGTGCCTGAGGGCAGCTCGCCTTGAACGATCAGCGCACGCAGCGAGCGATATGCGTGCTCGCTGCGCGTGGTGGGTCCCTCGGCCACGCTGAGGTCGCGCCCATCGGGCATGCATGCACTGTATGCGCTGTCGACACGCCTGTCCAGAGCTGGATTATCTATCCGGTGGCGGGCACACGCTGCTGATGGGCTGCCGCGCTTGATGCTGGGACACGCAGGACCTCAGCCGGGAGCAAGTGGCACCATTCACGCTCGTCTTCTCGGTGATCTGGCCGTCCGTTGTAGAGTGGCGCGAGCGGGAAAGAAACGTGAACTCAACGAATCGTCCGGGCGAAAGACCAGTCGCGGCGTGGGTTCATACGCGCGACGAGCCTGCTCGGTGCGGCCGTCCTCGGGGCGGCGTGTACGCCTGCGCCAAGCGCACCAGCAGCCAATGTGACGACAATTGGCGCGAAGCCCGCCAGCGCCGCACCCACTGCCCCGATTGGTATCGAGGACGCAACCTTCGGTCTGTACTCCGCGACCAATGCCTCGAAGGGAGCCCAACTGAACCTCGCCTTCTACGACGGCTTATCAGACCCGGTGCAGGGCAGGCGACCGATGAGCGACTATGATGGGCTGGTGCGCGACTGGCTCGCCAACGGAGGCGAGCAGATTCGCAACGAATACACTGAAGCGCTCGCGAACTCCGCCTGGTACGGCTCAGAATTTCGCAACGGAGGTTAACGCAATGCTATCCAAAGAACACAACGAGATTCTGTACAAAGCCGGTCCGGGCACACCGATGGGCGAGCTGCTACGCCGCTACTGGACGCCGATCGGCGCCGCCGCCGAATTCGACGACATTCCCATGAAACCGATCACGCTGATGAACGAGGACCTGGTGCTCTATAGGGACCAGTCCGGCCACTACGGGCTCGTCGATCGTCACTGCCCACATCGGCGCGCCGATATGTCGTACGGCTGGGTGGAGGAGTGCGGCATCCGCTGCAATTATCACGGCTGGAAGTTCGACGAGAGCGGCGCCTGTGTCCACCAGCCATTCGAGGAGATCGCCCACCCGGACGCCCGCTTCAAGGACCGCATCACGATCAAGGCGTACCCGGTGGAAGAAAAGGCTGGGCTGCTGTGGGCGTATATGGGTCCGCCGGACAAAAAACCGCTGGTGCCGAACTACGAGCCCTTCCTGCGTCCCAACGCCTTCGTGCAGATCGTGCTCGCGGATGTCCCTTGCAACTGGTACCAGTGCCACGAAAACACGATCGACCCGGTCCATTTCGAGTGGCTGCACGACACCTGGGGGCAAATCCTGCGCGGCACGACGAACGGCACGCCGCCGCCAACCCATTTACGACTGAATTTCCAGGAGTTCGAGCACGGCTTCCAGTACCAGCGCATCCGTGAAGGCCAGTCGGAGGAAGACGAGCTGTGGACCGTTGGACGGGTTTCGCTGTGGCCGCATGGGTTCTACCTCGGCTCACACTTCGAGTGGCGGATTCCAGTGGATGACGAGAACTGCCTGAATATCTGCTGGTTCTTTACACATGTGCCGAAGGAACGTGAACCGTATCATCAGGAACGCATTCCGTACTGGTACGCACCGCTGAAGGACGAAAAGACCGGCCGCTGGATCACCAGCCACGTGGTTAACCAGGACTTCGTCGGGTGGGTTGGCCAGGGCGCGATTGCCGATCGCACACTGGAGCATCTTGGTGAAAGCGACCGCGGCATTATCATGTTGCGGCGTCGAATGCTCGAAGAAGCGCAGAAGGTCGAACAGGGACACGACCCGAAGGGACTGATCTACGATCCTGCGCAGAACGAGTGCGTTCCACTACCGACGGTGGGGCTGGAGTCCGTACGCACGGGCATACCCATGGAGCAGTTTGTCAAAGTCCAGCAACGTTTTCGGCAGCCGGGCCGCAAGCTCGGTGAATTACCCTTTTTCGCGCACCAGCCTGAGGAGATCCGTCAACAGTGGCTGGATGCCATGGGGCTGCGCGACTCCGACAGCACCAGTGTGAACGGAACGTCAGCCGCGGCGGTCGCCCGGAGAGGGAGTCGCTGATGCAACGACGCACGCTTGGGGAATCCACGGCGGAGTTTTATCTGGAGCTCCTGGCGGCTCGCGGTATCCGCTATTTCTTTGGCAACGGGGGCACTGATTTCGGACCCATCGTCGATGCATACGCCAAACGACTCAGCTCAGAAGCGCCGGTGCCTACTCCGATTACCGTTCCCCATGAAATTACCGCGATGGCCATGGCCCACGGCTTCACGATGGTTTCAGGCGAGCCGCAGGTCGTCATGGTGCACACCATCGCGGGTACCGCCAACGCAACCGGCGGACTGATCAATGCCACTCGCGCCGGCGTGCCGATGCTGTTTTCGGCCGGGCGCACGCCGTTGACCGAAGGCGCCGCCAGAGGCTCGCGCGATGGCGGCATCCACTGGGCGCAGGAGTCGTTCGACCAGGGCAGCATGGTACGTGAGTGGGTCAAATGGGACTACGAGCTGCGACATGGCGCCGACCTGGAGGGCGTGGTGGACCGCGCGCTGGCCATCACACGGACGGAGCCGTGTGCGCCGGTATATCTCACGCTCCCGCGTGAAGTGCTGGCGGAGCCAGTGAGCTCGATTTCATATAGCGATGCACCGCGCATGCAACCGAGTCGCAGCGTTCCGTCGCCAGAGGACGTGGCTCGCGCAGCGCAAATTCTCGCATCAGCCCGACGGCCGGTCCTCATTACGCGCTCGGCAGGACGCGACCCGAGTGCCGTACAGCATCTGGTGCAACTGTGCGAACGGCTTGGCATGCCGGTGTTCGAACCGGGGCCGACGCATATGAATTTCCCGGGTGGACATGGGCTTCATCAGGGCGGCGACGTGGCTCCAGTCCTGGAGACTGCCGACGTTATCGTCGTGGTCGAGGCCGATGTGCCCTGGCAGCCAAAGCGAGCCCAGCCCAGTGCGGACGCCGTCGTCATCGGCATTGCGGCCGATCCGCTGTACTCGCGCTATCCGGTCCGTGGGTTTCCGTCGCATCTCAACCTGGCGGGGGACGTCGCCGCATCCCTGCGATTGCTGGTCGAGGCGCTGTCGGCGCAGTCTATCGATGCTTCCGCGGTTCGCGAGCGGACGGCTGAATGGGAGGCGCGCCACAAGCAAGTGCGCGCGGAGGTAGCTGCCAAAGCCCAGGCCGGCCGCACCCGGACTCCGCTGGACAAGTCGTGGGTGGCCCGGTGTCTGGAGCAGTTCCGCGACAGCGACACGATTGTCCTCAACGAGATCGGCCTGGACACCACCCAGTTCGAGTTGAATACACCAGGTACGTACTTCACCGTATCTCAGGCGGGCGTTCTGGGCTGGGGCATCGGCGCGGCGCTCGGCGCACGACTCGCCGCGCCCGACAGGACAGTGGTCGCCTGCGTCGGCGATGGCTCCTACATATTCGGTGTACCATCCGCCGCGCACTGGGCGGCCCGTCGCTACAACCTGCCGGTGCTGATCATCGTCTGGAACAACGCGAAGTGGTCGGCCGTGGAAATGGCCACGCGCAATGTGTATCCCGAAGGTTGGGCAGCCCGCACGCGGTCGTTCCCATTTTCCGATCTCTCACCTGCGCTGGATTTCGAGCAGGATGTCCGCGCCGCGGGTGGTTACGGTGAGCGGGTGGAGTCGCCAGATCAAGTCGAGGGTGCGGTGGAACGCGCACTCCACGCCGTGCGATCTGAGGGACGACTTGCCCTGCTCAATATGGTCTCGTGATGCAGATGGACCGCCGCTCCGTCCTGCGCGTTGGGGCCATCGGCGGATTGACCTCGCTTGTGGCTTCGTGCTCGCCCGTTCCGGCGCCCGCTGCCCCGAGCGTGGCGGCCACGCCGATGCAACAGAGCTTGCACCTGCCGTCGTATATGCCTTTCAGTGGTCCGCCTCCGGATCAGCCGGGCAACGGACAGGGCGTCCAACCGGTCTATATCCATTACCCGAAGAACCCGGTGAAGTCAGTGTCGGCTCCGCCTGGCAAAGGCTCTCAGATCTCCGCGTTGACGAACACCGTCAATGCGCCTCCCGCGCCGATGGACCAGAATCCAGCCTGGCAGGCCGTCAACAAGCAGCTCGGCAGCACCCTGAATATCAACGTCGTCGCGGCCTCGGACTATCCGGCCAAATTGGCAACGGTCATGGCTGGAAATGACTTGCCCGATCTGCTGTATATCTACCAGGGTGGACCTTCCCCAGTACCAAACCTGCTGCAGTTCCTGCAGTCGCGCTGCGTTGACCTTACGCCCTATATCTCCGGTGATGCCGTAAAAGACTATCCAAACCTGGCCAATTTTCCCACCTATAATTGGCAGGGCACCGGGACGACGTACGGCTCGAGCATCTGGGGAATTCCCATCCCCCGCTCAGTGCTTGCCTCCTCGATGTACGTGCACCAGGAGTTGTTGGACACAGTCGGCGGGGCGTTGCCGAAAAGCTCTGACGAATTCAAACGCCTGCTTGTCGGCCTCACTCGACCGCAGGAGAACCAGTGGGGCATCGGTTCTTCGTCCACGCAGGCGTTCTTCGTCAGCAGCATGTTCTTGCAGATCTTTGGCGGACCCAACAACTGGCGCCAGGATTCATCTGGCAAGCTGATCAAAGACTACGAAACGGAGGAATTCAAAGCCGCGGTCGGCTATGTGCGCGACCTGGTTCAGGCAGGTGTATTTCATCCCAACTCCGCGTCAGCGGGTGTGCTCGGCGCCGACGGCGATTTTACCGCCGGTCGCTATGCGTTCTATTACAGCACGTGGCTGGCGCTGAGCACCGTGTTCTGGCCTCAGGCAGCGCGGCTCGGCCCGAGCGTGCGCATCCGCGGTGTGGATCCATTCGGCGCTGACGGAAAAGGCAAACCGATCTTCTTCCTTGGGATCGGCAATTTCGGCAACACGTACGTTCCCAAAGCCTCGCCGGACCGCGTCAAGGAGCTGCTCGGCGTGCTGAATTATGTCGCGGCTCCATTTGGTGCGCAGGAGCAGATGCTGATGAGCTACGGCTTGCCGGAGGTGGACTACACAATCAGCCCCGATGGTGATCCGTTACCGATGGCCGCCAACAGCTACGTGTACAACCCGGTGCCATTCCGATATCTGACGCAGTACCCGGGCGTTCAATACAACACGACAAATCCCGCCGACTATGCCGCGCTGGTACACCCGACCGAACTGGCGATGGCTGCCGCTGGGATACAGGACCCGACGCTCAGTGTGTACTCGCCGTCATTCGCCAATCTCAATGCTTCGCTGAAGCAGGCGGTCAACGACGGTGTATCGGATATTGTGCAGGGTCGTCGGCCGTTCAGCGATCTGGATGGCATCGTCGGAACCTGGCGCAGCAACGGCGGTGAGACAATCCGCCAGGAATATCAGAGCGCGCTGGCCGCGCGCGGTTGAGGACCTCCGACTCATCGTAGTGCGCAATCTTTACCGGACGGAGCCATAGCCTCTTGACGCGATCAACCGGAAACGGGGCCGGAGCCCGGTCGGGGCCATCGAAGTACAGCAATGGTTCGCCGTTACGCGCGCCGCCAGCCTGGACCAGACCTATGAACAGGGTGTCATCGCCCGCCTCAATGGCGTTGTGCAGCAGGCAGTCGAAATACACCAGGCATCCCTCGTGAGTCGTGAGACGTGAATGCCGAAAAACCACCCCAACAGGGGGGTCGGCGCCTGCGGCCAACTGCCATACTCAAACCATAGAGGTGAGTCGAAAGGAGCGGTTGGAGGATATGGCCCGGTTACTTCTTCCGATTGGACCTCTGGGAGAGACGCGAGCTGGCGGGTAGCACCTCCGGCGCAGTAAGTAAGGCAGCGGTTCTCCTCGATCGCGGAGGCACCGAAGGACTAGCCATTGGCGATCACGCGCGTGGTCGTCGCGGGCGCCGTCGTGCTCAACGGCCAGGTGGGCGTGGCGTTTTGGTGGCTGTACTGGCGTGAGAGCATTCGGGCTGTACATCGGTCCATTCGGCAAATGTGCGGATGGGGATCTGGCGTTTGAGCAGCGTGCCAGTCGTGGTGGTACTGAGGCAGGAACGGCGCCAGACACCTGGAACAGATGCCATCGGTCACCAGCCAGCACAGCGGCAACAACTCCTGAGCAGCGTCAGCGCGTGCTTCCGCGTGTAGTCCGTCACCCGCACACGTGGTCGAGAATCTGGCCCTTCTCGCTCTTCCTCACGTGCCCATGCCGCCGGACTTCTTGCTTGGTGGCACGCACCAGCACGCCACGTTTCGTCAGCCAGAGCGGCAATTCAGCGGTTTCGGCGCGAGCGGTGGGGATGTAGTTGTGGCGACAGTAGGCGCGAACTTCCTCGCGGGTTTGCAGCGGAAAGAAGCGTTCATCCCAACCCTGGACCTCCACATGATCAAACACAGAACCAACGATCGCGCCGGCTTCTTCAGCGTCAAATGTCGTCGGCGGGTATCCCTCCCACATGATCTCAGGATCGTTGTTTCGCGCTGCTGTACACGCGTAATAGCGACCACCGGGTCGGAGCACGCGCCACGCCTCGCGTACGGCGACCACTGGATCCTCGATGTGATACAGACACCAGAGGTGGGTGACCTCCGCGAACACCGCATCGCGGAATGGCAGCCTCCGCATGTCCGCGCGAACCACCGGCCGGTATGGATTGCTCTCCAGTTGTGCAGGCGACGAGTCGAGTCCGATCCAGCTCACGGCAGGATTGCGCAAGGAAGCCAGACGACCATCGCCGCAGCCGACATCCAGGACCGGTCCAATCAGCTCCGGCGCGACGATCTCATGCACATCCCGCGGCGCTCGCCATGACCGCCAGCGCTGTGGATCGTTGTCGTAGTCCGGAGTCATCGCGCCCATGCCAGACGTGATTCTGCCACTCTCTCGTCCGCATGGCCGCGCACCTCTCACGCAGCGTCGGGGTGCGAGGCGCTCCGTGCCGCGTGGCCATGCGTCGTGGACTGCTGGTTAGACCGGCGGCCGCAAGTGTGGCCCACCCTGCGTCAGCACTTGGAGGATCTCGCGCCGAAGCGCCGAGAGATTCCCACACTCGCGGCGCCGTAGCTCGTCGGCCGCGATTCCCTCCCCTTGCGCCACCAGCCCCAGCAACAGGTGCTCGGTTCCGACGTAGTGGTGTTTCAGACGGTTGGCTTCGGCGACGCTCAGTTCGATGGCGCGTTTGGCGAGTTCGCTGAGACCGATCGCCCGCGCCGCGGTTTCACCCGGCGGCTGTAAGCGACCAAGAAGCGCTGCGCGCAACTCCGCGAGTTCAATCCCGTGCTGCAGGAGGACGTGCGCCGCCACACTATCCCCATCCTCCAGCAAACCCAGCAGGAGGTGCTCCGGTCCAATCTGGGCACTCCTCAGGCGAATGGCTTCACGATGTGCGAGGTCCAGCGCGGTCCGCGAGCGCTGCGTGAACTTATCAAAGCGGCCTCCTCGGGCACGTGGCGCCACAGCCGGTTGCAACGCGTTGGATGCATCGACGAGGTCCGGATGAAGCCACGCATCCAGCACGCTCCGCAAAACGTCGTAACCCGTGGCCAGCGACCACCCGCGGTCCTGGATCAGCGTTGCGAATTCTTCCCCGTACCGTCCTCGCCAGCGCCTTGGGTACAGCCGCAGCCACCACGTCATGCCGGCACCTGCAGGCGGCGTAATCCGGTCGAGGCCAGGTTCTGCCACGTCGCCAATTCGGAGCGCAGGACACCGACTCCTGCTTGAGTCAACTCGTAGGGGCGGCGCCGCTCCACCGGAGCGAGCGGGGTAATCAGTCCAAGGCGCTCCAGTCGCGCGAGTGCGCCGTACAGCGTGCCTGGACCGAGTCGCACCCCCGCGAGGGTTTCGATGTCCTCGAGCATCGCGTAGCCGTGCTTCGGCCCATCAGCCAGGCTGATCATGACGAGAAGACCGGGCTCGGAGAAGCGCCCGAGTTGGCGAAGAGAGGCAAGCGGCTCGACCATGCGGGGGACCTCCAACCGTGTGTCCTGGTACGCTCTACGTTATAACGCACGACGTAGTAATGTCGCCACTCATCACTCGGTCGCGCCAGCAGCTTGCTCACGATGTGGCGACGGAGGCGTGCCGTCCCGCGTTAGCGCCTCCTGCTGATCTGGGTGCCCGCGGCGATGAGCCTCAAGTAGCGGGCCAGACTTTCGAGCTCCACCACGGTGCGCGCTCGCCAGAAAGCCAGCTGATGATGAACTCGCCGGAAGGATGGTGCGCGCGCTTGACTGCAGCTATGGCGCCGGCGCGGTCGTAATCCACGCGGAGGTGTTGCACCTCGTAACCGGATTCATCAGCCTCGATCAGGACGTAGCTGGCGCGGAGGTCGGGCGACCACGGATTACTGAGGCTGCCATCGTTGATCAGGCGGACGGTGCCAATCTGTCGTTGGAGCGGCCAGTGCGTATGGCCGACGCACACCAGTTCGGCATCAATTCCCCCGACGATTCCCGTGAGCACGTCATCCGAAAGCCCAGGATGAATCCCCGGCCCGTCGTTGAGCCCGGGCGCCACATGTGTCAGGAGAACTCGGGTTCCATCAGGCAGGGTTGTGCGCTGTTCGACCGGTACGGCTGCGAGCCAGTCGCGCCAGCCGGAGTGCGTGACCGCGCCAAGGGTCCAGGCGAATGAGTGCGCGACCTCCACCAGTCGTGGCAGCAGTTCAGGCCGCGAGCGCGCATCCTGGATCGACGGGTAGGGTCGCTCGCCGGTGAGAAGATACCGTTCGGTGTTTCCCTGAACGAAGGTTGCATTCGGCAACGTCGCGAGTCGCTCCAGGGTTGCGACCGGTTCGGCGCCGATTGCCACCAGATCTCCGAGCACCCAGTATGCATCTGCGCCACCGTGAGCGGCGATGTCCGCAAGAGTCGCGTCCAGGGCGATGCGATTGCCGTGGATGTCGGAGAAGACCGCGACGCGCATCAGTATTCCGTTGAACGGACCAGGACTAAAAACGCTACCGTTTGCTCCAGGCTCTCGCCGCCGGCGCCGTACGATTTTTTTTGCACCAGGCGTGGAGGCTGCACGTTCGCCTACAAGCTGCGGAGGTGGGTGGCAGGCTCGTCCGGCCGCCGTACTTCCTTCGTCGGCGCGCAGGTTTGCGTGACATCGCGCGCGTCTGTCCGTCTTCACTCCAGGTGCGACTGGTATTCCTGTACGGGCCACCGGGCGTCGGCAAATACACCGTTGGCGTGCAGCTCGCAGCGCGGACAGGACTTCGGCTGCTGCACAACCACCTGACCGTCAATCTCGTCAGTGCGGTCTTCGAGCGCGACTCGGACGTCTGGCTGCGCATGTTGCGAAAGATACGGTGCGACATGCCTGCAGAGGCAGCTCACCACAACGTCGACCTTATTTTGACCGGCGTGTTCAACGGTACGCAGGAAACCGTGAACGCCTGGCGCGAAATGCTGGAGCCAGTCGAGGCCCACGGCGGCTCGGTCCTGTGGGTCCAGCTGACCTGTGAGCGCGAAGAACTGTTTCGACGTCTCCCGCACGAGCAGCGCAGAAGGCTGGACAAGCTCGTCGATACGGCGCGGATGAGCGCATTGCTGGAGCGCTTCGACATGTTCTCACCTGTACCGTTCGGTCGGCAATTGTGTCTGGACATCACCCACGTCGCTCCACCCGAGGCGGCAACAGCAATTATCCAGCACTACGCGATCGACACCGTATGAGTGGAACAATCCCACCCGACGCGGTGCGCGCCGCCGTGGCCTGCGCGCTCGGCCGACCAGCCACACACGGCGAGATCAGGCTCCGGCCGGCGGCGGCGCACCAGTCCAACCGGCTGTACGACGTGTATGTGAAAGGCGAACACCTTATCGCCAAGGAGTATCTGCGAGAAGAAGTTCCCGATGCAGCCCAGCGTGAATACGCTGCGCTGCGCCACGTTGAGTCACTGCACCTGGCGCCGGAACCGGTGTTCTTCGATCCCAGCGTCAGTCCGGTGGTGGTGTACCGCTACATGGAGGGTGAGATGTGGGACCGCCGCGTGCCGACCGCCCGCGAGCTGGGTGATTTGGCCGAGCTGTGGCTTCGGTTCCACTGGTTGGATAGCGCCGGACTCTGGATCGCTCGCGGATCGAGGGGGTCCTGGGTGGACATCGTGACCGTATTGCGCACACGCCTGGAGGCGTACGCCCGCTGGGCCGATCATCGCTCCTCGCAATCTCGAGCCAGCGCGCGGTTGTGCCTGGAAGCGCTTGAGCGATGCGTCACAGCGGCAGCGCCGTTGATCCGGACTGAGGCGCCTCCGCTGTGTTTCTGTCGATCCGATACGCGCTTTGCAAACGTTATCACCCGATCCGATGGCCGGCTGGGTCTGGTGGATTGGGAAGATAGCGGCTTGCGCGATCCGGCGCGCGAGGTCGCCGACTTGTTCACGCACCCCAATCAGGAAGACCTGCTGGATGTCTCCGCATGGCAGCCGTTCCTGTCCCTCTACATGAAGAGTCGCCGCGATGATGTTGATTTCGAGCAACGTCTCCGGGGATACCTGGCGATATTTCCGGTGTTCTGGCTCGGCATCTTGCTCGCCGACAGTATGCGGCGTATTGCTGACGGCGAGTTCGATACGTGGAGGATCAACGAGATGGAACCGAACGCTCGCCTCCGCCGCTATCTGGCACGTGCGCGGGCATGGCCCGAGCCAGACCCGACCGTGGCGCTTGCGAAGCTCGGCGACGTGGAGTTCTTCTAAACACGTGAGGTCGCGCTACGTGACGGAGAGAGCCGCCCGGCCCGTCGCTCGCCTGCGATACTGACTCGTGAGTGCTTTTCTGGTTACGGGCAACCCGGGCTCGGGAAGGACTACGCTCGCTGCTGACGCCAGCAATTCACCAGGCCGTAATGAAGCGGGCCGACAGCAAATCCGAGATGGCCGCCTCATGTTCGAGGCGCAGATGCTGGAGTTGGGAGCCATGCCCCTGGACGGAACACTGCCGACCGAGACGGTGGCGGATCAGTTACTCGCGGTTGTCTCCGCCGCACGCGGTCCACTCGCGCAGGATGGATTGCACCTGGCGCAAGGTCGTCACGCTCACGTCGGCGCATGATGCCGTGGGCGGCTCCTCGATACTGACGCGTATCACGCGCATCCCGAGGCGGCGGGCGGGCTCCATGTCTTTGACTTCCGAATCGCCAACCATGACGCATTCGGCAGGCGAACAGCCCGCGACAGCTACCCCAG
>Ga0070732_10000931_pt1 | contig 16561 bp, 16 predicted proteins | sample Coa_R1_5_FD_66449 | JGI IMG/M metagenome (GOLD analysis project Ga0070732, IMG submission 66449) | Surface soil microbial communities from Centralia Pennsylvania, which are recovering from an underground coalmine fire - Coalmine... | ecosystem: Environmental > Terrestrial > Soil > Unclassified ...
CGATTAGATATGCGGCAGCGCATGTCGGGCTCAGACCAATCCCGTTAGTGCAGTGAAGGACAACCTTCTTTCCCGAATCCACATTGTCTCCGATCACGCCAGAAACTACCTTGAGACGGCTTAGCGGAATAGCCTGCTTCGTCTCGTCTAGCATGGGAGTCCTCTCGTCATAAGCGATGCCAAGTTCTCTACACCATGATCTTTCTTCCGGGCTGCTGGTTAGGTCCATTATGACCAGTTCTGACCCGTGCTGACGTTTGAGCTCCATTAGGTCGTTCCTTGATGGAGAAGCGCCAATCCATAGTCTTTCAGGGATAATCTCTGTAAAGTCCAATTCATCCGCATCGTCGATTTCCATCAGTTATTAGGGTGACGCATTACGGAAGAACGTCCGATGAGATCCAAAAAGCTGAATCTTCTCGTAGGCACAGACGTCGTCGATAAGTCAAACATTGAGAAGCTCGCAAAGCTCTCAGCTGTCCATTTTCTCTCAGACATTCCAGAAGACCGGTTAGCGGGGATCTTGCCAGAGATCGACGTTCTCCTCATTTTCTCCTGGCCAAAACAGTTGACACCCGATAACCTACAGAAGATGACCCGTCTCAAGTTCGTCCAAAGCATCCTCGCAGGAGTCAATCACATTCCCTTCGCCGCTTTGAATAGGGGAGTCACAGTCAGCAGCAACGCTGGGGCCTATTCAGACGAGGTCGCTGAATATGCCTGGGCTTTGCTCCTCGCAGCGGCAAAGAGGGTTGTACAACTCGATCTCTCTTTGAAAGAGGAAAAGTGGACTCTTAGACGGACCCTCGACGAGGGAACCGAGGTCACAATTCTCGAGAATAAGGTCCTAGGAATTCTCGGATTCGGAGGAATTGGTAGCTCCGTCGCCAAAATGGCTGTTGGCTTCGCGATGAGAGCTTACGCATATTCCCGTAGACCGAAACGTGTCAAGGGAGTCAGAACCCTCAGTGGCGAGAAGGGCCTCGAGCTTCTCTTGAGAAAGTCCGACGCAGTGGTCCTTGCTCTGCCTCTGACCAACCAAACAACCAAGCTCATCAATCGAGAAAGATTATCACAGATGAAGAGCTCCGCGATCCTCGTCAACATAGCTCGTGGAGAGCTCGTGGACGAGAAAGCCCTCTACGAACACCTTGTCGCGAACCCCAGGTTCAGATACGCAACTGACGTTTGGTGGTACAAGGAGTCGCGGGAGTCGCTGAAAACAGATTATCCCTTCTTGTCTTTGCCCAACTTCATCGGGACGCCCCACGTCTCGGGACCCTCGGGCAGCGCCACGGGACGACCAGCTCGGCTAGCGGTCGAAAACACGACAAGATTTCTGAAAGGGCTCAAACCCATGAACGTGGTAGATCCGAAAGAGTACTTGACAAGTTATCCGTACTAGGCTGCACTCATCGACGTCTGTTTCAATAGTATTCGGCTAAGAGTTTCCACCGACACGTTTCCTCCAGAGACTACCAATACTACTCTCCTACCGAATTTGCTCGAAACTTGGTTGTGCATCAGAGTAGCTAGTGGGGCGCACCCTGAGGGTTCAGGAAAGATATGGGCGTCGCGAACAAGGAGGGCCATTGCGGAGAGAATATCATCATCGGAAACATTGAGCATTTCATCCACATTGTTCCGGCACGCTTCCAGTGTGAGTTCTCCGACGGTCGAAGGGATGAGGCCGTCAGCAATCGATTTCGGCGCATCGAGCTTGACTAGTTTTCCAGCTTTCAGAGACAACATCATTTTGGGCGCTCCGTTCGGCTCGACGCCGAAAACTCTTGCTGAGGGTCTCGACGACTTTACAGCGATTGCAACTCCGGATATGAGTCCCCCTCCTCCAACAGGTACAATAACAGAGTCGAAGTTGTCAAGCTGTTCAACAATCTCAAGCCCACATGTTCCCTGCCCAGCAATGACCGCCGAATCGTTGAAAGGGTGTACAAAAGCTGCTTTGGTTCTGTTCGATATCTCCATCGCCTTCGACTCTCTTTCAACATGATACTTTCCAAATCTAACGACTTGCGCCCCATATTCGGCAATCGCGTGAGCCTTCTCCTTGATCGCGTTTTCTGGGATCACAACAGTACACTCTTTTCCTAACAGGTGTGAACTGTAGGCGACGGCTAGTCCATGATTACCTGAAGATGCGGCGACTACTTTCTTGTTTGATATCTGAGACAGCTTGTTGTAAGCGCCACGGATCTTGAAGACGCGTATCGGCTGGAAACATTCCAGTTTCAAGTATACCTCAAGTCCGAATCTCTTGGACAGCGCAGGGGATTCTACCAGCGGTGTTCGAGACGCGACTCCTGATATCCGACGTGCAGCTGTTCTGATATCTTCTATGGTCGGGAGGGTTGGTGAGCTCATCAGTCTTGACTGAGGGGAGTTGCGTTCTAAAGAACTCTTTCGAGTCTGCCGGTAACTTGGAAGCGAGCATAGTTCGGAAGCTCTTTAACCTGCAAGGAGAACCCTTCCGCCGTTCCGGGAATTGCTTCCGACTGCCGGCGTCAACAGAGTCTTCGGTCTCCTTGACCTTCTGCGGGCATACAATGGGAAGACTGACGTGGCGCATCTCACGATTGACTTGAGAATTGCCCTGGACGAACTACTGCCAATAATTGACACTGCTGAATACATGGGCCTAGTCGCTGTACAGCAAGGAGACATTTCGCTTACTGACTTGGGCAAGAAGGCGCTCAATGGAAAGATTCCGGAAAGGAAGACCCTCGTTCACGACAGGTTGGTCGGCCTTGAACCATTCGCGGATATCATCCGAATAACCCATGAGAAGAAACAGCTTAGCAGATTTGAATTAGCCCGGTTTGTGAGTTCGAAGTACGGCTACACAACTGAACTTCCCACGATCGTCAACGTGATAATCAGTTGGGGAGTGTTTACTGGATTGTTCAGATATGATGGACAGTCGGAGAGCCTACTGCCTAGAGAAAATGTGCCTTAGCTGATCTTCGAAATTATCCGATCGGCATAGTCGAACATTGCAGGGTCACGCGGGTTTCGGGGCCGTTCCAAAGTTATGGGGACGTCATCGAGAATCTTGGCTGGTCTGTGGTCCAGAACGATGACTCGGTCTGCCATATAGACGGCTTCCTGAACGTTGTGGGTTACCATCACTACACAGTTTGTAGCGTAGACCGGGTCCCGCCAGATTTCCAGCACCTCACGCCTAAGATTCTCGGCGGTGAGAGCGTCGAGGCTTGAGAAAGGCTCGTCCATCAGAAGCACTTCCGGTTGAAGCGCAAGCGCGCGTGCGATTCCGACCCGCTGTTTCATCCCTCCTGAAAGTTCCTTAGGATAGGCTGTTTCGAACCCTTCCAATCCCACGTCTTGAATATACTTCTCAGCTATCCGCAATTGCTCCTGTTTCGGAATTGCTGATCCAGAGAGGGCTAATTCGACATTGCCTAGGACAGTTTTCCAGGGTATCAGAGCGAACGTTTGGAAGATGACTCCGATCTTCGGGCTCGGCGAGCTGATGGGTTGGCCGTGAAAGAGGATTTGACCCGAGGTTGGTTTGTCGAGCCCGTCAATTATTCGGAGGAGTGTGCTCTTTCCACACCCTGAGGGACCGACGATGCAGAGGAATTCCTTCTGGACGCTGAAGCTGATGTGGTTTAGGACGGTTGTATTCTTTCCCTCCCCCGGATATGCTTTTACTATTTCTCTGATCTCCAGGAGAGGCGCGTTGCTCTGACTCAAAGACTGCTACGCCTCGAATTTGTATTTGTCAGATTTTCGCAGCAGCCTTCTCCAAACTAGCCGGTTAATCGTGAGCACGGTAGCTGTCATTACCAGTAGGGCAGCGAATATTTCTACGTTGGCCAAAGCGACCAGGGCCGTGTTGGTCTCGAGGTTGGTCGCTTTGACAAGGAAAGAGCCTAACCCTTGGACATTGGCGTCAGGGCTAATGTATTCTGACACTATGAGTGCATTCCATCCGCCGCCCCATGCCTGTATACTGCCGATGAGAATCGCCGGAAATGATGCCGGAATCAGAATTTCCCTGACATATCGCCTTCCTCTAACTCCATATGCGCCAGTCGCTTCGAGAATATCGTTAGGAACGCTGTTAACAGCCCCAACGATGTTGAAGAGCAGATACCATTGCATACCTGTCAGAATTAGTATTACGGAAGCAATGTTGAGTGTTAGCCCCAAGTAAGGCGTATTCCTGAAGGGGTCTACCAGCAGAATGACGACTAGCGGAAAGAGAGCTGTGGCTGGGATCGACTGTCCGATATCGAAAATAGGTACCAGCCATCGCGTTAGTCGAGGGCTTTTGGCGATCAGAATTCCAGCTCCGAGCGTCCAGGCTAGTGCTATACAATAAGCGGTCGCCAACCGGGACACAGAAAGAATTGTGCTTAGGAAGAGTTCCAGAGCGGTTACGTTCGAGGCTAAAAGCGAAAAATTGGTTGTTATAGAATTTGCGATTGATTGAGACTTTGGTGGAACTATGATCGCGAGCACGAGAGCGATTAGACCGAGGAAGATTGCATAACTGATCAGTTTGCCCCAGAAGGGAATCCTAGTGATTCGTTCGGGAAACCGTAGTTTTTCTCTGGCGTGGAACAGTCGCCTTAGGCGAGTTATCTCGACGACTCTGTTGAAATAGGATCTTTCCGATTTTAGAAAAGATGTGACAGGTGATACGAGGCGGCCCTCGTATCTCCTCACGCCTTCCGAAAGGATGCCTCTTTGAACCTCTGTTGTAGGCGATGCGACAGTTTCATACTTGTACTTGTCCGCTCGTCTACCGAGCGGTCGCCAGACTAGTTGGTCTATCGCGAAAATTATTCCCACAAGGATGATGAGTCCAAAAAGGGCGGAAGCTAGGTCTAGGTTCGCTCCAGCTACCGCGATGTATCTGCCTATGCCTGGGAGCTTGATGTTAGATCCAGGAATGAACTCTTCGATAGGTATGAGATACCAGCCTCCTCCCCACGCCAGAATACTGCTCCAGACCAGCTCAGGATAGACTGCGGGAAGAATGATCTGGCGGAGATATCTGAGCCCTCGGACCCCATACGCACGAGATGCTTCCTTAATGTCCGTGGGAATCGCGTTCACCCCTGCAATGACTCCAAACGTGGGGGCCCATGCCATTGCTGTGAAGATCATTATGATCGACGCGAGTTCTTGGCCAAAAATCCCGGGAAACCTGTTCAAGACGAGAAGAAACACGACGGGCAGGAATCCGAGAACCGGGACCGACTGGAAAATGTCGAGTAGGGGTAACAGAACGTGGGAGGCTCGGTGGCTCATAGCGGTGGAGATTCCGTACACTAGGGCAAACACTAGGCTGAGCCCGTAGGCAATGGTCATACGAGACAGCGTTCTGACAGCGAAGTAAGGAAGGCTAGAGGTCTCATTGTTGGCAACAATAGGAGTTGCAGCTCCACTCAGAAGTATAACGGCGATCAGAAGAGACAGAGCCGTTAGACCAACTGCAACCAGGACTATCCTTGTAATTCTGATCGCTGACTTGGCCGCGGATGAAGTGGAGTAACGTTCTCTTCTGAGAGGCATTCGCGGCAGAGGTAGATCCATCCCCTGATGAATTGCAACGGACGCCAATGTCATATTATAAAAGGGCAATCAACGAGATGCAAGAGCCGGCGACGCCTCGACTCCTTTTGCGACCGATTTGTTGATAATGGGCCCTATCACGTCGCGGTTTAGCGATTTCAATGGCTGAGGCAGTCGGCCACATCGAGACAAGGCAAAGCGACATTTTCACTTCTATCGACCGCAGTAAGGACGGGTTCGTTGAGATGTTGAGAACATTGTGCCAGCAACCCAGCGTCTCTGCTCAAAACCTAGGGCTGAAGGAAACTGCGGAGCTAGTTGGGAATCTTCTCAAGGTAACTGGATTCACAGTGGAATTCTTCTCGCCCTCACAGGGCCCTCCAATAATCTTCGGCGAGATACACTCCAAGCGAGGAGGAAGGACTCTACTAGTGTACAACCATTATGATGTTCAGCCGGTGGAGCCAGTCGAATTGTGGACCCACCCTCCATTTTTCGCCGTGGTCGCGGATGGGCGAATTTATGCTCGGGGAGCCAGTGACAACAAGGGCAACATCGTATCCCGGCTGATGGCGATGAGCGCTTTCCTACAGACCAGAGGAGAGGTTCCGTGCAACATCAAGTGGGTAATTGAAGGGGAGGAGGAAATTGGAAGCCCACACTTTCAGGAATTCATTACCAAGTACAAGGATAGACTGACTGCTGACTCAGCAATTTGGGAGTTCGGGGGACTCGATCATGACGACCGGCCAATGGTCACTCTGGGCCTCAAAGGAATGCTCTACGTCGAGTTCAAAGTACAGACCGCACTGAGGGACTCGCATTCTTCCTTGGCCGCGGTTGTTGAAAACCCGGCGCTTAGGCTGGTAAGAATGCTGGACACGATTCAGGACGAGGATGGTAGAATCCTGATAGAAGGATGGTACGATGATGTCAAACCATTCACGCATGAAGAATTGGAAGTTATCAGGGCGATGCCGCTTGAAGAACACAGCATTAGGGACGAACTCGGGGTCAAACACTTTCTCTACGGGTTAACCGGATTCGAATTCAAGAAGGCATTCTATGGAAATCCTACCGCCAACATTGCGGGTCTATGGTCAGGATACACTGGACCCGGACACAAGACAGTCCTCCCCTCCGTCGCACAGGCGAAGATGGATTTCCGCCTGGTTCCAGAGCAGGACCCAGTCAAATTGGCGGGCAAACTAAGACAACACTTGGTGAGGCACGGGTTCGGCGATGTTGAAGTCAACCTTCAAGCTGAGAATCCCGCGGCCCGAACACCCATTAGTTCACCAATCGCTAAGATCGCGGCCAAGACTGGGAAAGAAGTATTCCAGAGGGAGCCTGTGACACTGGTAACCTCTGCAGCTTCGGGTCCCATGCACTTCTTTACAAACACCTTGAAGCTTCCTACTGTTGCTATTGGCTGCAATCATGCTCGGAGCAACACTCATGCGCCTGATGAGAATCAGAGGATAGACGTGTTCGTTCAGGCTAGCAAGTGGATTTCGAGAGTCATTGAAGAGTTTTCAGTCAGCTAACTATCCATAGAGGTACGTATCTCGCGGAAAGAGCGCAGATTCCTATTCCTTTGCACCGAAATCTCTGAGAAGCTGAGCCATTCTCTCATCCTTACGTTCCAAGGCAACTGCCAAGGGCAGTTTTCCTTGGTAATTCTTTGAGCTGATATCTGGCTTAGCGTTCTCCAGTAGCCATCGCGTAATCTCATAATTCCCTTTCACTATGGAATTGTGCAGGGCTAGGGTTGATCCCAGTTTTGCACCATGTTCGAATACCATTTGGACGAGTTCGAGATTCCCACTCCAGACAGCATGAGGCAGCAACGGTATTCCATGAGCAGCAGTGGCAGTAGCACTTAGAGGATCCTCTCTTAGAAAACGCTCGACCTCATCCCAGTGCCCGAGCATCGCAGCGGTGCAAGTCTCTAGCGGTGCGCCCCTGTCAACTAGAAATCTAGCAATCTGAGCGTTACCAACTTGTGCCGCAGCCTGGATGGCCGTCTCCCTATCGTTCTCGTTCCATTGATGGGAAGCGTTCAACAGTAACGGATTCTCGGCGAGCATCTTTTTGACCTTCTCGAAGTTTCCATGCCCAGCTATTACGAATTCGCGGATCTGATCGGTTGAAGGCGGCTGTTGTTGGGTCTGCATGGGCTAGCGCCTTTCGAAGTCTGACATAATGTTTCTCGGAATTGCACCGATTTTAGAGATAGATGGTGGGGCCGGTGGGATTTGAACCCACGACCTCTGGCCCCGATCTTCTCGGAGTCACCAGCGCCCCAGGGTCACCGTCCAATTATTGGACTCTGGTATCCTCTGGGCGGGGTATAATCCCCTGGACCAAGCTAGACGACGGCCCCTAAACTTACCCCGACCTCGAACTGACGCTTTAGCTCTTACGCTGAGCACTTTCATCTTTGTGCGGTTCGCGTCCTGAATCGACCGCATCGAACCACCCAGCATCTTTCTAGCTTCTGAATGGAAACAACTCTATCTGACCACAAGGACTGAACAGTTTGCGTTGCTGACGACGCCGCCGGCAACGCTGCTGAAGAGCAGTCTCTTGACCCCGCCCAAGCCTCTCGTCCCCATGATTATGAGATCGATACCATTCTTGTCTGCATACTCTCTAATCCCTTCGGCCACGGAGCCCATGTGCCTCATGACCTTCTGATTTGCCTTGAGTCCCTTCAACTCGGCGAGTGAGGCTGCATTAGAAACCAGCTTTTCTCCCTCAGTCATCTCTCTCCCCTGTATCTTTTCAACGTCGACTTCAATCGGCTCGGGTGGGAAATAAATCGAAGTCGGAATCTCCACGATATGTAGAATTGTCAATTCAGCTTTGAGCATTATCGTAAAGTCAACTCCTACCTGAAATGCTCTGTTAGAACTCTCAGAGCCATCCATGGCAACCATTACATGTTGGAATCGCCTGGTTCCGAGAACGCTCATTGTACGGGCCCCTTTAGAGGACGGTAGTTATCAGGTAGATGTTGAGGGCTATTATGAACGCCGCTGAGAGTAGGCTAAGGATAGTTGTGATTCTGCGGTTCACGAATTCACCCATCAATCCTTTGTTTCTGGTGTAGATGACCAGGGGAATCATCGGCAGAGGTATCATAAGGCTGAGGATCACTTGGCTGTAGACGAGTAACGTGAAGGGACTGAGCCCTATCAAGATGGCGATGGTTGTGGGGAACACGTTGATGACTCTTGTTACGACTCTGCGCAGAGTCTTATTCACATGAGTGCCTAGGAGTCCATCCATTATGGCTTGGCCCGCCAGCGTACCGGTGGTTGAGGATGCGAGTCCAGAGGCGAGAAGTGTGATGGCGAATGCGACTCCTGCGAGATAACCATACAGCGGCTGCAATATCGCAACGTACTGATTCACGTTGACGTTTAGGGCGGTGTGATACTGTGGATAAATTACCGCTGCTGCCGAGACAAGTATTGCCACGTTGACAAGACTCGCTATGGTGAGGGTAAGGATTACTTCTTTGAGGTGGAGGCTCCTGTGACGCCTCTTCTCATCAATGGTCCCCGTGATCAGCTTGTTCTTCGTCAGCGAGGAGTGGACGAATAGAGCGTGGGGCATCACAGTGGCTCCCACGATCCCTACAACATAAAATACGGTAAGGCTGTTTACGGAAACCGCTACCGAATGATACGCAATGTTCGATAGGCTTGGTTGAATCAGAAGGATCTGATAGAGGAAGCCTATGCCGATGATGGAGACCATTACCATGAAAAAGTATTCTATGATTCGGAAACGCTCTTTGGTCAAGGCGAGCAGGATGATGACATCCAACGCGCCCAAAACGGCCGCATAGAGGAGAGGGATCTGGAAGAGGATGTTGAGGGCTATGACCGTGCCTAGATACTCTGCCAGGTCAGTTGCCGCTGCTGCGGATTCTGCGGCTAGCCAGTAGGGGACCGTAAACCTCCGCGACTTGAGAGATGCCTTTACTAGTTCAGGCAGTCCCTTTCCGGTGGCAATACCAAGTTTCCCAGAGAGGTATTGGAGGATCATGGCCATGAGGTTTGCTAGCCATACTGCCCAGAGAAGATCATAGGCAAAGTATTGGCCGCTCTGAATATCAGTGCCGTAGTTCCCTGGGTCCATGTAGGCCATACTAACGATTAACGAGGGTCCGAGGTAGAGGAATAGACTGCGTAGCGATAGTCGTCTGATCCCCCTGAGCGTAATTTCTTCAGGAGATCTCAATACTCGATGAGCGGCGTAGCGTAGCCTGGATCCCAAATCGGCTACACCCAAGGAGATCGTCCGTCAATTATATGATGTTTAGATTGGCTATATAAAGTTCGAGTGACCGAACAAAGTTCGAGAAAGCTAAGAAGTTAGGCTCCGAATCGAACCGCACGGCGCGAGGGGGCGGGGTTGCGGCAAAAGGATTGGAAGGGGCGCCGAAAACCTTTCGTCTTTGGGGTTGACTTCAGAGAGACCTCGAGACCCAGCCTCGGCCAACAAAGTTTGGACTGCTAGGAGCTAGAAATCGGATTCGCAGATTTGACCTGGCGTGCTACACGAGACTGATTTTTCTACTCGACCTGTAAGTTGAGAGTCCGCCGAGTCCGCTTGTTAGAAGCAGTACCGCAATCGGAAGGACAGGGACGATCAGAAGGGTAGATACGATTCTGTCAGTTGGGATGCTCACAATTCCGTTGTAAACGATTGAGAAGTGGAGAGGGAGCGACGTTAAGTCGTTCGCTTTGGCCGCATTTGCAATGCCACTCGCGTAGTATATTCCAATAATGAATGTGCCTAATGCACCAAGAATATTGATAGTGCCACCGGGTGCTGTGTAGGCAGCGAACATTAGTCCGCTCCCTAGCAAAGTGAAGAAAGCGAGGGCGACTTGTAGAAGCATCAAACTCTGAGATTGAGATGAGGTTACATTTACGGCACTGGGCAAGTTGTACGCAAAAAGCCCCCATCCCAACGAGAGAAAGCTGGTAAACACTCCCAGACCGCCCGACAGCATGGCCCGAGCGTGGGTCCCATGTTGCATGACGTTCTGGACACTAAGGCTTGACATCTTTCTCCTAGCCGCGAATACACAGCGTTCCAGCTGATAAATCTACCAATTGATCGGGTGAATCCCGCCTAAATTGACGCTAGTTTGGGCGGATAGTCCGACCATTTGACGTTGTCGAAAACTCAGGGTTTTCGCGTAATTATCTACGAATTCGAACGGAGTGATTCGAGAAGCTCGCCTAGGGTCATCTTCTGATTTTTGGCGTATTTGAGCAGGACTTTCTGCACCCCGGTTGAGTATTGCACGGCCTTTTTTGGCCGATCGACCACAGATTCAGGCAATTTCCAAGAGGCAGCAAGCCTCCTAAGAACATACTTTCGAACTACCCCAGTGCCGATAAGTCGTAACTTTAGTGAAATAGGAATGCTCAGTGCGTAATTGACGAGTGGAAGATAGGCGAATGGACATTCGAGTTCGAGCCGATGACAGACAGCTAGCTTGTCTCCAGGCTCAAAGTCGTTAGTCGATGCGGCCAGTACGCTCCTTAAGACTTCCTTCCTAGCGTCTGGAAAGTGGCGTTTCAAGGCTAACTCCTCAAACCTGTGGTATCCCGCGAATAGTTCGTCACTCAGTTGGCCAACCAGAAGGTGCCGGATTCCCATCTCCTCCGCTACTTCGCACACGAAGAAGAGCGGGACCGAATGGCCTACCAATGTGGAATCAGCACTCTCGACAGTCTCAACGACCTCTCCGAGGCGATCTATAATCTCTGATTGTGAGAGTTCTCGGACAGTAATTTCAAGCCCAAGTTCCTTTGCTACTCGTTGGGCGTGTTCTAGCTCGGCCTGACCCTTCAGCCCTACAGCGATTAACTCGGGTCGCAACTCGTTCTCTTTTGCGGCGTAGGCCATCAGTGTGCTATCTAGTCCACCGGAAAATGCCGCGGCATAGTCTTCCGGAGGTTTTTCAGCCAAAGATTCTAGGAGAAGTTGGCCAACTCTAGCTGCCGCGCCATCCTCAGTGACTTTCAATTCTTTAGAGCTTGACAGCGGGTCTTTTGCGAGAACCGTCGCTTGATTGTTTGACACTGCAATCAGGTGGCCTGGAGCAAGAGCCTTCGGGTTCCGGATGCCTATTCCGTATAGGCCTGCTTTGAGACTCGCGAATGCTAATGCTCCTTGCCAGTCTCGGCCGTAGTAGAGGGGTTTCAGCCCAAGAATGTCTCTGGCGGCCAAGAGCTTTCCCCTGGAGATTGCGAGTAGGGAGAATCCTCCGGGTTCTCGAATCGATTCCAAAAATGCTTCTTTTCCCCCTTCTCCACCAATCTCTTCAAGCTCCAGTGTGGCTGGGAGTGTTCCGTCCAAAGCGAAACTAGTTCTCTGGACGTTAATTTTCGAAGACTGTTCGAGTTGATGGGAGCATGATCCTAGCGCGATTGACTCGTGTTCCCCGTAGATCGCCATTGATTGAATCAAGGGTCCCCGGGTCTTCATGGCGTTGAGAACCAAGTCCAGCTTGGAAGCTACCTTACCCGCATCAGGTCCGATGATCCCTGCTATTCCGGTCAAGACCGGTGGAAGTGCTCGTAGCTGTTTAATATCAAGACGCTGCTATGTTTCGTTGATTTCGGTTGCCCATCCTTCCGATCGATACTGGGAGATACGGGAGTCCCGAGATGAGACGGATCTTTGACGAGGAGAGCAAGCTCCGAAAGTGGCTCGACGTAGAAGCCGCGGTTGCGGAAGCCCGGGCTGCTGTCGGGGACGTTCCAAAAGAGGCTGCGGAGGAGATAGCGAGGAATGCTAACACGAAGGCAGTTACATTGTCCCGGACGAAGGAGATTGAGAAAGAAACGCATCATGATCTGATGTCAATGGTCATGGCCCTGTCGGAAGCGTGCCAGGGTGAGGGCAAGAAGTACGTACACTACGGCTTAACTAGCATGGACGTGGAGGACACAACCACTGGTCTTCAGTTCAAGGAAGCCTTCGGTATCATTCAGAAGGAGCTTGACGACCTAGAGACGATTCTCGCCTCATTGGTTCGAAAGTATCGAGGACTAATCATGGTTGCACGGACCCACGGCAGACACGCCGGAGTGATTACTTTTGGACTGAAGCTGGCAGTATGGCTCTCTGAGATAAAACGGCAGAAAAAGCGTCTCAAACAAGTCCGCGAACGAGCCGAGGTCGGAAAGATCCTTGGCATCGTTGGAACTGGAGCTGGACTTGGAAAAAACGCTTTGAAAATTCAGGACAAGGCGCTTGCGAGTCTGGGCCTGAAGCCTGCTGGCCTAGTGACCCAGGTAATTCAGCGGGACATCCACGCCGAAGTCGTTTCGTATCTCGCTCTTCTTGGGTCCAGCTTGGACAAGTTCGCCACTGAGATTCGCAACCTTCAGAGAAGCGAGATTTCAGAGGCCTTGGAGCCTTTCGAGCGGAAGAAGCAAGTGGGAAGTTCAGCTTTGCCTTCAAAGCGCAACGGAACTCAGTGAGAGAGTCTCAAGCCTCGCCAAGCTTTTGAGAGGATTGTCACTTCCGGCCCTAGAGAACGTTCCCCTCTGGCATGAGAGGGATCTCTCAAACTCGGCTAACGAGAGGTTCCTGTTTCCGATGTCATTCATTCTGACTGATGAGATGTTGCGACTGGAGATACGGGTATTGAAAGGATTAGAGGTCATGCCTCGAAGCATGGAACGCAACCTAGAACTGTCCCAAGGAGCTGTCCTTGCAGAGAGAGTCGTCAATATGCTAGTAGAGAAAGGAGTCGCACGCCAAGAAGCTCATGACAGGGTCAGAAAGATTGCCCTAAAGTCAATTGACACAGACGTTCCGTTCGTAAAGGTCCTCCGAGAGGACGCGTTCGTATCCAAGCGGCTCAAGCCGAGGGAGATCAAGGAAGCCCTTGATTACGAAGGCTACCTCGGGTCAACGGCACAGCTCATCAATATGGCACTTAATGAATAAACAGGAAAGCGAATCATCATGAAATCCTGCTTGGGAAATGAGCTATCATTTTCTAAAGAGTAAGTCTTAATTCCGTTTCATCCAGACCTTGGGGTCAGTGGTATTCTCGTGCGGGAAGCGATGCTTACTTTGGGAACCTTGCTTCTGTTCGGCGGAGGACTCATGGCCATTGCCGCTACAACCCCGATGGGCGCGGGAGCTCTTATCACTCAAGCGGCGCTTGTGCAGATGGGCTGGTCGATTGGAATCGGCACAATCATCTCTCTCCTCGGCGCGGCTCTCATCCTTCGAAACCGTTAGCCTAGCTAGCTGAATTCCTCGGAAAACATCTCATCCAAATCATCCTTCGCTTTGAGCCAGCTCGCAATTTGCTCGAATCTTTCCGGGCTATGCTCGTGTTCGAACCTGATTAGTGGAAAGTATAGCTGTTGGGCTCGACGAACTGAAACGTGGGTCTTTTCACCGATCGCTCCCGCAATTCTCTTCCTAAGATCTCTGCTCCCCCTCGTTCTTGACATTGAACTTATTCTCTGTGGAAACCTCATCGGGACCCAGCCGCTAGTTGGCGATTGCTTCGCAATCGCTACGCCCGCAGTCATCAAGTCCAGCGCATATGACAGAAGATGCCATGACTGGGTCTTCTTTATTCTGGCAAAGTACATGTCAGCGTCGGCAAGCGCAGACACTGCTTGTTCAAGCTCGTGCGGGTTTGGGATCTGGTAGGGTGTATTCTCGAATATCCACTGGAACAGCATCTCTTGATCAACGTCCGAGATGGATAATGCTCTCCTGGCCGCGGCAACTGTTCGGCTGTTGAAGATCACTCGGAGTACTTCGAAGATGGATTCCGTCCTGTCCCGTCCGGAAAGGAGGCTGACGTCGTCCATTGTTAGGGTCTTGGCTTTGCTGCTGAGAACTTGGATGTCGTTGAGGATTGATCGAATATCGCCTCGGTCCTTGTCGATAATGTACTTTAACGCATCATCTGATGTCCTGATTTCTTCCTTGGCGAGGATAGTTTTCAGAAGGGGGAGTCCGTCTCGGATTCCAATCCTTTTCAGCTCGACCTGCAAGCATGCTTCGCGCAGAGGCCTCGTCTTTGGGTCCCACGGGTCGTTTGCGGTTAGTATCATCGGGTACTGCGTATTCTTAATGATGGCTAGAATCGTCGTTATAGCTCCTTGGTCTTCTCGAAGATTGATCCCGTCGACCTCGTCTAGGAGAATTAGCCTTCCTTTGCTGAAGAGCGTCGCTTGAGACGACGCGAGTCCGGCGATCTTGGAGAGAATTTCTCCGCTCCGCTTGTCGGATGCATTGATCTCGACTAGGTCCCATCCTCGTTCCGAGGCCAGTGCTTCGCTTACACTGGTCTTGCCGACGCCTGCAGGACCGTAAAGTAGCACAGCGCGCTTGCTCGGCGGACCCTCAACCCATGAGTCGATCCATCCACGAAGTTTCTCGACGGCCGTTTTGTTGCCCGCTACTTCCCTGCTAGTCTTGGGCCGATATTTGATCGTCCAAGGCTCAAAAGTCAACTCACAATCCTTCTTCTAGGCGTTGGAGGCAAGTTTTGCGAGTAGAGCGCTGAGCTGGACCTCTTCGTCCCCCCCTTGCACGAGGCGAAAGTCTGTTTCTCCTACCGCCTCTATCATGTCGATTCGCTTTTTCTCAGTGATGGCTAGTCGGAAGATTTCAGAATGTATCTGTCGGACAATCTCTGAGCCTGAGAGTCCATATTTCACCAGAAGGTGTCTGAGCTCCTCTCGAGCCTTGATGAAGTCACCCTTCATGGCATGATTCAGCATATCGTGAACATCAGTCGGCTTTGCTCTCCCGACAACTTGGTAGACCGATTCTTCTGTTATTCCTTTGGACATTGACGAGGCGGCTTGGAGAGTGTTTATCGCCTTCCTCAGGTCCCCCTCAGCTACCTCGACCACAGACTTTAGACCGGTCTCTGTAAACTTCAAACCTTCATTTTTCGCGATACGGTGGAGGTTCTCGACGATCCTCTCATCTGGCAGGGGGGTGAATCGGAAGAGAGCGCATCTCGACTGGATCGGCTCGATTATTCTACCGGAATAGTTGCAGCAGAGTACAAATCTGCACGTGTCCGAATACTTCTCCATCGTTCTTCTTAGCGCCCCTTGCGCGTCAGAGGTCATATTGTCCGCCTCGTCAAGGACAAGGATCTTGAACGGCACTGAGCTCAGCGAGGCCATGCGCGCAAACTCTTTGACTGTGGTCCGCACGACATCTATCCCTCTCTCGTCGCTCGCGTTGAGTTCCATGAACACGTCCTGAAACCTCTGTCCGAATAAGTCACGCGCGAGACAGAGAGCGGCGGTCGTCTTACCAGTCCCTGGAGGCCCTGCGAAAAGGCAATGAGGCATCGCAGCCCGATTTACGAACTCTTCTAAGCGAGAGACAATTTCTTCCTGATCAATGATATCGCTAAGAGACTTGGGTCTGTATTTCTCTGTCCAGAGCGCAGGCTCCGTTGATGTCAGCATTTACCGCTCGGGATTTGAGTCTGATACTAAAGACTGTTTCACTCACCTCTACACGAAATAACCTGAGGAACTGATCGTTCTTTCTGTTCAAGAACAAATATACTGGGGTCTCCGAACGATCGAATTCCCTTCTGGGGCGAACAACCTGCACGAAGAACCATCCATAGTCACAGTAGTCGACACGGAATTCGAAAACTCGCCCAGTCGGATCAATCTCCTCAAAGAGTTTCCAGAGACACGCATGGGAGACCGAGTACTCGGTCCTTACCGCCAGGGACAAGAAGTAGAACTTCCTCTATGGATCGCAACCCACTTTGTGCAGTTGGGTTATGCAAAATTCAGAGACGAGGACCAGCTCAGTCTCAACACCCTCTCAACCACGCACTACAAGGAGACCCTTCCGGGCTCACGTCAGATCCCGAAGCTTGGAAAGAACTTCTACTTCCAAGTACGCCGTCTCATCAAAGAGCTCAAGACTCAAGAGGCAAAGGACC
>Ga0070732_10000932_pt1 | contig 16555 bp, 13 predicted proteins | sample Coa_R1_5_FD_66449 | JGI IMG/M metagenome (GOLD analysis project Ga0070732, IMG submission 66449) | Surface soil microbial communities from Centralia Pennsylvania, which are recovering from an underground coalmine fire - Coalmine... | ecosystem: Environmental > Terrestrial > Soil > Unclassified ...
AACGGCAGCCCAGACGCGATCAGCCACAAACGAAGCGAGAACAAATAAGAGTGCGATGACCGGCACTTGGGCCATTTGCAAGACAAATGCCCGGTCGATGCCAAGGTCGTCGGCCTTGCTGGGGGAGGGAGGAGGCGAAACCAAAGCGGAATTGGACATGGGCGTATTCTCCAAAAATCGATTGGCGATTCTCACCGAAGGATCTGTAAACTCAGATGGGCCGCGCTCCCACCGCTGGTAGCACGGCCCATCCGCGGAGGCCAGGCAGTTGGAGTGACACGCCAACAGCGTCTGCTGCACGTGCCCTCCAACCGTGGTCAAGCCGTTTAGCTGGCGGTGCCAACGGCGTTGCCGACCGTGGTGAAGGTCGAGTTGGCGTTCTTGCCCAGCGTGGTGATGGCTGCAATGCAGACCACGATAATCAAGGCCAGCATCACGGCGTATTCAACCGCTGTCGGGCCATCTTCACGCTTCAGGAAATTCACAATGCTCTTCAACATTTCACACTCTCCAGATGAAAAACAGGTTACAGGTAAAGAACCGTCCGCCGTCGGGTCCCGCTAGGCGACGAGCGGGGAATTTCGTTGTTGGGCCGCCGCACTAGGAAGCTGTGGCGGTATTCAAGGCCACGTTGTTGAACACGGCCTTGGCGTTGTTGCCCAGCGTCGTGATGGCTGCGATGCACACCACAATAATGAGCGCTAGCATCACTGCATATTCCACGGCAGTGGGGCCATCTTCATGTTTCAGGAAGGCGATGGTCGATCGAGTCATCTTCCGCAGCATGATTTCCTCATGAACTTGTCGGCTCCGTAGTTCCTGAACCAGGACGCGTGAGCCGGTGTTGCAAAAATCAACTCCCAGACAGACTGCGCGAGCAGCCCGGCGTTCATCCACGATCCACGTGAATACCGTTCGTCTCGTTGCGGTTATGGCGCCCCAGTTGAGCGGGACCGGGGTGGGGCATTGGAGATGGTTGCGATTGGCATGCCGCTTGAACCACTCACGCCACAACCCTAGTTCGAGCGTGCCAATCTGTCAAATATTCCAGAGGATTTTTTTCGCCGAATCGCGAGGAAAGGTGCAATCGGAGAATCCGGAAAATGAGCTGCCCAATGACAGTACGCTGTCATTCTCGTTGCGCCTTGTCATTACGATTGACCGAGCCATACTAACCCGCAGGCATTCGATGAATTTGGAGCAGGATCATGAGTCGAACCGCTTACGCTCTCGCCATCTGGGGCCTAACTGCCAGTGCTGCTTGCGCTGGCGGATTTGAGTTTCACGACGGCGACCGTGTGGTGCTGATCGGCAGCACGCTAATCGAACGAGAGCAGTGCTATGGCTACTGGGAGACCGCGTTAACGACGCGAAATCCGGACAAGAACATCTCCTTTCGCAACCTGGGCTGGAGCGGCGACACGGTCTGGGGAGAAGCCCGGGCCGTCTTTGGCACCTCCGCCGACGGGTACAAGGCGCTGGTCGATCATGTGAAGGCGGAAAAGCCAACGGTCATCATTGTGGGCTATGGCACCAATGAATCTTTTGCCGGTGAAAAAGGACTGCCGAAGTTCAAGGAGCAATACAAGAGGTTGCTGGATGATTTGGCGGCAACAAAAGCGCGATTCGTGCTGCTCGCGCCACCGATGTTTGAAGAAAGCACTTGGAAAGGTTCCCGTTACCAAGAGTGCAAACAAAACCTGAAATATTACACGCGGGCCATCAAGGAGGTGGCAGCCGAATACAAAGCTCACTTTGTGGACGAGTTTGCGGAGCAGTTCGGTCCGGCACTGCCCTACACGGACAACGGCATGCACTTGAGTGCTTGGGGTTATCATTGGACAGCGGACAATATCCAAGTCTTCCTAAAGGCGAGTCCGTGGCTGAAACGCGAGCCGGTCGAACTTAGTGGCCAAACCGCAGTACGAGTACGCCAACAAATCCTGCCGCCCACTCCTTCGCCTCTGCGGCCGGGTGAAGGTGTACTAGACGGCGATAGCGCGGTTAAAGTAAAAGGGTTGAAACCGGGAAAATATATTCTTACGATTGATGGCAAACAAGTATCTACCTTCAACACCGACGCCTATTTGCGCAAGCCCGGGCCGGTCCAAGGGACGTTGGCGCATGACGCCGAAGAGTGGATTCGCGGCAGCACGCCTTTTGGACTCATGCTAGTTATGAATGGTCCCTCGCTTGATCAAGCCGAGCAAATCCGCAGGACCATCGTCGAAAAGAACGAACTCTACTTCCACCGCTGGCGGCCGCAGAATGTGACCTATCTCTTCCTGTTCCGCAAGCACGAGCAAGGAAACAACGCGGTGGAGATTCCGAAGTTCGACCCGCTGGTGGAGGCAAAGGAGAAAGAGATTGCCAAACTAAGGGTCCCGCGCGAGCATGTGTATGAGCTCGTGCCGGAAAAGAAGTAAGCGAATGATTCTTGTGCGCGTGGGTGAAACGTAAACGGGTTCTCTCTGCGCGCTTTTCCCACTAAGATTATTCTCTCCTGCCAACTAAATTGTTGAGAACCCACGCCATGCGATATACCGCTTTCCTCATACTCTTCCTCCTCGCGCTTCGTCCCGCGCTTGCCGGCGACAATTGGCCTCAGTTCCGTGGCCCGACCGGCGACGGTATCGCCGATACTAAGGGCCTGCCCATTACCTGGAGCGAAAACGAGAACATCCGCTGGAAGACGCCGATCCACGACAAAGGCTGGTCATCCCCGGTGATCTGGGGCGACCAGATTTGGCTCACAACCGCACGGGCCGACGGCCATGCCTTCTACGTGCTCTGTGTCGATCGCAAATCCGGGAAAATAATCCACGACATCAAGCTCTTCGATGTGCCAAACCCTGCTTTTTGCATTGAGAAGAACAGCTACGCCTCGCCCACTCCGGTAGTGGAAGAAGGCCGGGTTTACCTTCACTTCGGCGCGTACGGCACTTTCTGCCTCGATTCGGCCACGGCCAAGGTGCTATGGGAGCGCCGCGATTTGAAATGCGATCATTTCCGTGGCCCTGGCTCGTCGCCTATCATATTCGGCAATCTGATTATTCTCACCTTCGACGGCTACGACCAAGACTATTTGGCCGCCCTCGACAAGACCAGCGGCAAGACCGTGTGGCGAAAGGACCGCAATATCGCCTACCAGTCCGACAACGGCGATTATCACAAAGCGTACTCCACACCGAGCGTGATGATGGTCGACGGCAAACCGCAACTGGTGAGCCCTTCGGCCGAATGCACCATTGCTTATGACCCGCAAACCGGTAATGAACTCTGGCGCATCCATTACGGCGGCAAGAATAGCATGAACGCGGCGTGCAAACCGGTCTTCGGCCACGGTCTGGTCTTCCTTACCAGCGGTCACGATCGCATCCTGCTCGCCGTGCGGCAAGGCGACAGCGGCATGCTATCGCCGGAAAACGTGGCGTGGAAGGTAAGCAAGAACATCGTGCCCACCCGCCCTTCACTGCTGTTGGTAAATGATTTGCTGTTCCTGGTAAGCGACGACGGTGTGGCCTCCTGCCTCGACGCCGCCACCGGCAAGATGTATTGGAGCGAACGGCTCAACGCGCCCTTCTCCGCCTCCCCCATCTACGCCGAAGGCCGTATCTACGCCGCCGACGAGATTGGCAAAGTGTATGTGCTGGCCGCGGACAAATCGTTCAAGCTCCTCGCCACGAACAAGCTTGACGACGGCTGCATGGCCTCGCCGGCCGCCGTGGGCGATGCGCTGTACCTGCGAACCAAAACGCACTTGTATTGCATTGGAACGAAGTAGCGCCCAAGCCCGCACGCGAGTCTTCGAGCGTGCGGGCTTGATTGGCGCGCCCGCTTTTCGCTACATTTCCGGCTCTGATCCAATTGCATTTGCATTTCTTGGACATTATGCCATCCGGATCATATGCTTGTGCCGGCCCGTGGAATAGTGGTCATCAGTACATTCAGATGGTATGGCATATATTCTTTGGTGCAAGACATGAAAAACCGTGACTCCAGCTCTGTTGCCGCCAGCGCGCCGCCTAGTGCGCCGGCATTCATTCTCCAGCGCATTTACCAACCAACCGCGTACCTCACTCACTCATTCACTCTCTCACTCACTTACCTATTCACTCTGTTGACCATTTGTTTGAAGGCGACGTGCACACGGAATAATCTATGGTTCGCCAAAGACTTACGTCGATCATGCTCCTCGAGCCTCGAACGCGCGCGCAAAAAAGTCAACCTCCGCGCGCAAGAAATGCCGGTTCGGACTTATCGCTTTAAGGTGTCAATGCCGCGCCAAGCCGCCTTCCGTATTCTGTCTGGTACTCACTCCTCCGGATTTCACGAGATGACTGCCATGCAACGCACTCTCCTGTGCTTCTGCGAAGCGTCGCTTATCCTGCTGCTATTCGCCGTCCCCGCCTTCGCCCAGCGCGATGCCAAGGTGCCGGACCCCGATCCGGAGCTCGAGCGTAAGACCTTCCAGCTTCCGCCCGGCTTCGAGGTGAACCTGTACGCCGCCGATCCGCTGCTGGCCAAGCCGATTGGCATGAACTTCGACGCCCGCGGCCGGCTCTGGGTGGCGTGCAGCGAGACCTATCCGCAGATCGAGCCGGGCAAGAAGGCCAATGACAAAATCATCATCCTCGAAGACACGAAAGGCGTTGGGCGCGCGGATAAGACCACCGTGTTCATGGATGGTCTGCTCATTCCCACCGGCATCGCCCCGGGCGATGGCGGTTGCTACGTGGCCAACAGCACCGAACTTCTGCACGTCGAAGAGAAAGACGGCAAGGCCGGGAAGGTGCACGTGATGCTCTCCGGCTTCGGCACGGAAGATACGCACCACATTATCCACGCCTTCCGCTGGGGCGAAGACGGCTGTCTCTACTTCAATCAGTCGATTTACATCCACAGCCACATCGAAACGCCATGGGGCCCGCGGCACCTGAACGCGGGCGGCATCTGGCAGTACCGGCCCGAGACGCAGCAGCTTGAAGTCTTCGCTCGCGGCTGGGTCAATTCCTGGGGCCATGCCATCGACCGCTGGGGCCAATCATTTGCCACCGACGGGGCCTATGGCGAAGGGATCAACTACGTCGTGCCCGGTGCGTATTACGTGAGCGCCGTCGGTTCGCCGCGCTTGCTGCCGGGACTTAACCCGGGCCAGCCGAAGCAGTGCGGCCTGGAGATCGTCAGCGGCCGGCACCTGCCCGACGACTGGCAGGGGAACATGATCACCAACGATTTTCGTGGCCACCGTGTCAATCGTTTCGCGCTCAAGGAAGACGGGGCCGGCTACCTGTCGGTCCAGATGCCCGACTTGATCCGGAGCGATCACCCAGCTTTCCGCCCCGTGGACGTGAAGCTGGGCCCGGATGGCGCTATCTACATTGCCGACTGGTACAACCCGATCATCCAGCACGGCGAAGTCGATTTCCGCGATGAACGCCGCGATCACACGCATGGCCGCATCTGGCGCATCACCGTGAAGGGCCGGCCGCTGGTCGAAAGGCCGAAACTGGTGGATGCGACGGTCGAACAGCTGTTGGAGCATCTGAAAGACCCGGAACAATGGACGCGGCATTTTGCGAAGCGCGTGCTGAAGGAGCGAGGTGCTAAGCAAGTGCTGCCGGCATTGGAAAAGTGGGTCGATGGCCTGAATCCGAAGGATGCGGATTACGAGCACCACATGCTCGAAGCGCTGTGGACGTACCAGAGCCTAGCGAACGTGGTCGCCCCGGAAATGACGCGCAAGCTATTGAATGCTCATGACCCGCGGGTGCGCGCGGCGGTGATGCGCGTTTGCGGTTACTGGTACCCCAACAGCGACGGCGGGCTGGAAGACTTGGCGAAGGGCGTGGCCGACGAGAATCCGCAAGTGCGGCTGGAAGCCGTGCGGTCTCTGGCCAAGACGCCGTGGGCGCGCGCGGCCGGAATTGCTGCTCGGGCGCTCGACAAGCCAATGGACCGCTGGCTCGACTATGCGCTCTGGCTCACGCTGCGCGAACTGGAGCCGGCGTGGATGGCCGCATTGCAGAACGGCGTGGTGCCGTTTGCGGATGTCAAGCACTTGATTTTCGCGCTGCAAGCCATCGATAATCGCGGCGCCGCACCGACGCTGGTGAATCTACTGAAGTCGGGTAAGGTGAAGAAGGAACAGGAAATCGACCTGCTGGTCCTGCTGGCTGGCGTCGGTGGGCCAGAGGAATTGGGCGTAGTCTTCACTCGCGCCGTGGAAGCCAAAACCAAATCGGCCAGTGATTGCGTGAAATTGCTGAGCGCCCTCGAAGCAGCCGGGCACCAACGGCAGACAAAGCCCAATACCAACCTCATTTCGATTCGCTACCTGTTGGAAAAAGGGGATGAAGATATCCAGGCTTCTGCCGCTCGACTGGCGGGACTGTGGAAGTTGTACGGCTTCCGTGACGACCTGATTCAAATCGCACGCGAAGCTAAGAATCCGACGGCTCGCCAAGCGGCTATCGAGGCAATAGCTGAGGCCGGCGGTCCCGGCAGCCGCGAAGAGTTATTGAAGCTTTTCGAAATCAAGGACCGCACTGACCTGGCGCGGATGGCCGTCATCGCGCTGATTAATTCTGATCCCGGTGAAGCTGGGAAACTCGCTACCGAACTCCTCGTCGGCAAAGCAACCGAAGAAGATGCAACGCAGATCATTGCCGCATTCGCTCAGCGCAAGAACGGCGCTGCAATTCTCGCCAAAGCGCTAGCGAATGCGAAGCTGAATCCCGATATCGCCAAAGCCGCCCTGCGCACCATGCGCTCCACCGGCCGCGAAGTGCCGGAACTCACCGCCGCACTTACCAAGGCCGGCAACCTCACCGAGCCGCGCCACACCCTCACGCCGGCCGAAATGAAGCAAATGGTCGCCGATGTGCAGAAGCTCGGCGACCCGGCTCGCGGTGAGGCCGTCTTCCGCCGCAAAGACATGCTTTGTATGAAGTGCCACTCGATTGCCGGAGCGGGCGGGCAGGCCGGGCCCGACCTCATCAGCTTGGGCGCCAGCGCGCAGATCGATTACATCATTGATTCGCTGCTCCTGCCCAACAAGCAGGTGAAGGAAGGCTACAACGCCCTGCTTGTGGAAATGAAAGACGGCAAGCAGTACACCGGCATCAAAGTCCGCGAGACGGCGAAAGAACTGGTGCTGCACGATGCCGAAGATAAAGAGATCGTGCTGGCCGTGGACAAGATCGACAACAAAAAAGAGGTCGGCTCGATCATGCCGGAAGGCCTGGTCGATCCGCTCACACGGCAGGAATTGATCGACCTCACGCGCTTCCTGTCGGAACTCGGCAAAGTGGGCGGCAAGTATGCGGTCGGCCCCGCTCGGCTCGTCCGCCGCTGGCAGGCGCTGGAATACGGCAAAGAAGCCAACACGCTGCTCTACCGCGTGGGCATACACGCCATGGCCAGCAATGATCCGGGACTTGTTTGGTCGCCTGCCTATAGCACCGTGTCCGGCGAACTGCCGCTTGCGGCGTTGCCCCATTTCGATTGGTCCAAGGGCTTTCAGGAAGTAAAGATTCCGTTTGCTTTTGTGCGCTGCCAGTTCGATGTCAGCAATACCGGTAAAGCGAGGCTAAAGTTCAACAGCGATAAAGGGCTGTCGCTCTGGATCAATGGCGTGCCGGTAGCCGTGAAGGAGGAAACCATCGTGGATTTAGGTGCCGGCTTGCAAACACTGACGTTCGCAATCGATTTGCAGGAGCGCAAGGAGCCGCTGCAGGTGGAGTTGGACGACGTGGCGGGCTCGCCGGCGCGCGTGCGGGTGGTGGGAGGGAAATGATGGCGCTCGCAGCGGCCTCAGAGCAAGATGCCGAATAGAATATGTGAGTGATCGATCGTCAAACTGTTTTGAGAACTGCGGTAGCACATTATGACCACGTTAACCGAGTTTCTCCGAGAGAAAGCCGCGAAGCACGCTGCTGAATCAGCAAAGAATGAGGGCATCATCAAGGAATGGGACGATGCCCTGCGGCGACTTTATGCCCAAGTCCGCGATTGGCTCGTGGCGTCTGACCCGGATCGAGTCTTATCTGTGGATGAAAGCTCAACGGACATTCACGAAGAAGCGCTAGGACGCTACAAAGTTCCCCGCTTGAATATTAAGGCTCTCGGGCAGTGGGTAAGCCTCATTCCAAAGGCCCGGTTCACGGTCGGCACGGCTTATCCTCCCCAAAAAACCACACCAGAGCGGGCTGCTGGACGGGTTGACATTACTAACGAGGCACGACGACACGTCCTGTATCGATTCCATGGCCCGAACGGAGATGTTTGGCTCATTGACGACCTCAAGAGTTCACCCGTCGAACTCAACCGCGAGAATTTTGAAGCAGTTCTCATGAGCTACTTTCGATGAACACGCTCGACGATGCGTGGAATTGGTATGTTTCCACGCGCCAGAACCTCATGCGCATGAATCGATTGGCGCGGAAGTATTGGAATGACCTTCCTTGGGAAAAGGAAATTGGCCGCGATGACGAATTCAGACTCTTGGAAGGCGACGACGTACGAACTGAGACAGAGAGGAGCTTGGAATTCATCGACGATCTGGCAATCGTGGTTTTGTTCTCCGTGTTTGAGCAAGTCGTTCGTAGCCATGTTCAAATCGAGGCGGCCGCCGAGGTCGACAAAATCCTTCATCCCATTTTGCGGAAAGCGGCCGGCGACGCCATTGAACAAATTGAAACCGGGAGTTTCGCACGTGTTGTCGAGCCTTATAAGCCCGCTGGAAATGCCGACTTGATTGAAGAGGTGAACCAAGTTCGGCGTTACCGGAACTGGGTGGCGCACGGTCGCCGCGGTGAACAACCGCCAATCGTTGACCCCAAAACAGCCTATCAGCGCCTATCTCGCCTTTTGATCGTAATTGGAGCGGGAGGGGGTTCGTAAAAACTGGGTACTCTAGTCATGCAAACTACGGCTTCGGATGTCATCGAAACCATTCGCCGCTACCATGCCGACCGGCGGCCCAGTGGCTTTCGCCGCAAGCTTGTGCGCATGGCGGAAGGGCCGTTTGAGTTCTTTCGCGGCACCGATTTTCTCTTTGCTCGCGCCTGGCCGGAGTTGAAACCGCGCGATCCGGGGCCGGCGGTGCTCATTTGCGGCGACCTGCACCTGGAAAACTTCGGCGCGTTTCTCACTGACGACGGGGACTTCCGCTTCGATATTAACGATTTCGACGAGGCCGTGGTCGCGCCATGCAGCCTGGACTTGGTGCGCTGTTCCACCAGCATCTTGCTCGCTGCGGAATCATGGCGACTGACGCCCACACAGGCCACCGGAATGGTGCTCGAGTTCCTCGACAACTATCATCGCTCCATTCAAAACGACGGCGATGCTTCGCCGGCCGATGGACAGCCCGAACTTGGCACCCTCGGCAGCTTGCTCTGGGCCACGGCTCAAGGAACGACACGCGAAATGATGAAGCGCTACACGTTGGAAAAGAACGGCGACCGGCGCATACGCCACCGTAAGGGACGGATCACCGGCATTGGCTCGAAAAGCGGCCAGCTGGTTCGCGATACCGTAACAACATTCGGCTGGAATCAGAACTGGAAAGTGCTCGACGTTGCACGCCGCTATGCCGGCATCGGCAGCCTGGGCCTGCGGCGCTTTCTCGTTCTGGTGGAAGAAGGCGACAAGTCAGACCCACTGTTGCTGGATATCAAGGAAGCCGTGCCTTCCGCGCTAAGAGACTTGGCCCACGTTTCGGTTCCCTCAACGCCGAATGAGGCCGAGCGAATCGTTTCCGCCCAGCGGCAACTACAAGGCAAGCCTACGGCCCGGCTGGCAATGTTGCCAATCGGCGACCGCTGGTATCGCTTGCGGGCGATGATCCCGGAAGAGAACCAATCATCGCTGGAACGATTGCGAGAGAATCCGAAGAAACTGCGCGAAGCCGTGGCCGCCGCGGGGCGGCTCACCGCCCGTTCGCAACATCGCGGCTGTCACATCGGCAACATCGACCGCTTCGCGCAACTGAAACTGTGGTCCGACAGCCCGGCGCTCGAGTCGGTGCTCGCTGCCGCCGTACGCTTCGCAGATTGGATGCAGCGCGATTATGATGTGTTTTTGAAGGCATATCGTGAGGGAGAGTTTGGTTGAAACATGAAGGCGCCGAGCCGCGCAAGCGGCCGGAGGGGGGGCCCCGCACCCGGCCGCTTGCGCGGCTCGGCTCGCCATTGGAATCACTGAAACAGCTTGCTAATCGACTCGTTGACGTGAATGCAGTGGATCGCTTTCGCGAGCAGATTCGAAACCGTCAACACGCGCATGTTGGGCAACATTCTCTCCGGCGGCACCGGGATGCTGTCCGTTACAATGATTTCTTCAATTGGCGCTGCTCGCAAATTTTCGATGGCCGGGCCGCACAGGACGGCGTGCGTCGCGCAGGCATAGACTTTACGAGCGCCGAAACGCTTGGCTACGCGGGCAGCGCCGCAGACCGTGCCACCCGTTGTAATCATGTCGTCGAATATAAACGCGACTTTGCCTTCCAACGGTTCACCAATCAGGTGCTCCTGCTTCGTTACGGTCGCACTGGCTCGCCGTTTGTCCACGATGGATAGTGACCCCCCCAGCTTTTGCTGAAACAGCAAAGACTTTTTGATGCTGCCTTCGTCCGGACTGAGGACCACAAAATCCGACGGCGGAATCCTCAGTGTCCGAATGTAATCCACGAGCACCGGCACCGCGTGCAGGTGGTCCACCGGAATATTGAAAAAGCCTTGAATTTGGGCAGCGTGCAAGTCGAGGGCCAACACGCGGTCAGCCCCGGCCTTGGTCAGCAGGTCCGCCACCAGCTTCGCCGTAATCGGTACGCGGCCCTGGTCTTTGCGGTCTTGCCGGGCGTAGCCGTAATACGGCAACACGGCCGTAATGCGCGAAGCGCTGGAACGCTTGAAGCTGTCAAGAATGATCAACAATTCCATCAAGTTTTCGTTCACCGGCGGGCACGTCGGCTGCACGATGAAGATGTCGCGGCCACGCACGTCTTCTTCAATCTTCACCTGGGTTTCGCCGTCGGGGAAGTTGCTCAGCGAAATTAGGCCCGGATGGTCGTCGAGCACATCGGCAATCCTTTTCGCCAACGGCATGTTGGCCCGGCCACTGAAGATCTTCAGCTTGTGGTTGTTGGTCATGATTGGCCCTGCCCCGGCTCCAGTTCACCCACACTGATAGTGATATGGACAACGCAGCCATTATGAAGTGCAGATGAAGACGGTATCAGCAGGCCGCTCATAGATTCCTCGCCTCCAACTACACAGCTGGAATTCGACATAAGACAATTTGTCTCATCATGTTCTAATGGCTCATCGAGTAAACCCAATGATTAGCGTACACAGGCGGCTTTGAGCCTGGATCGGCCAGAGCCAATTCCAAGAGGCCGACAGGCGCGCACGCGTCTATGGGGGCCGGCTTTTTCAGAAAGGAACCTCATATGGGAAACAGATTGGCAGCTTGGCGATGGGCAACTGCACTGTCGGCAGTGCTATTCACCATCGCGATGGCCGGGGCACAACCACCCGGCAAAGACGACAAGAAGGAACCGCCGAAGAAGGAAATGGGAAAAAAGGACGGCGCGAAGAAGGATACCACTTCGGCCAAGCCGGACGCGACCCTGGACGCCTGGATCAAAATCCTCGGCGAAAAGATGACCGACCGGCATGACATGGTGCGCGACAGCGCCCGTTCAGCACTGGTGGCGATTGGACGGCCATCCCTGCCAGCATTGCAAAAACTTGCGGAAAGCGACGACAGCGCCACCGCGGTGGCGGCAAAGAAAGTTATCGCGCAGATCGAATATCGCGGGCCAGCCGTCGGCGGTGGCGGCGCCATGGCGCGTCGCGGCCCGCCGCCCTGGTGGGGCGGCCGCTTCGCGCGGCCGGGGCAACCATTCGGCCAAGGTAGGCGCGGTCCGCGCGGCGGACAGCCCCCCTGGGGCGGAGGCGGGCGAGCCTGGGGCGGCACTGGCACGTTTGGTCAGCGCGGCTTCGGCGGCGGCTTCGGTCCTCAGGGGGAAATGCCGCCTGGCCCAGGCAGGTTTGGCCCACCCGGTTTCGGCGGCGGATTCGGTCAAGAACGCGGCAGTCCACAAGGCGGCCGGGGCGGCTTTGGCCCTCCGGGTGGCATGCCTCAAGGTCGTGGCGGCTTTGGCCAGGGAGGATTCGGCGGCGGCTTTGGCGGCCCAGGCCAAGGCGGATTCAATCAACGAGGTGGTTTCGGCCCGGGGCCGGCCTTCGGCGGTCCGGGGCAAGGCGGATTCGACCGGCGCGGCCCTGGCGGACCTCCAGGTGGATTCGGCGGATCAATGGAGCGCGCTCCCGCGCCCAAGCCGTCGGACAAGAAGGAATTGCCCAAGCCAAGTGACAAAAAGGATAGAGAACCGCTGGATGCCGAAGAACAACTATAGCGCTTTCGAGTTTACGAGCCGGAAGCGTAAGATACGGGCGAGCCTCCCGTAGCTTGCGCTGCCGGCTTGTTTTACGATCCTCCCGTCGAGGCCCCATTATTTCCGTTCGGCTCTTCGGGTCGATTGAAATCGAATTCCGGATGATACTCACGCCGTTCGACGGGTCGACGTTCCGGCGGTGGTTGCGCGGCACGCGCCTTCGCTGCAGAACGTGCTGCCCACCAACGGGCGAAATTGTACGCCGCCAATACCAAACCCAACGCGCCGAACCACGGGGCAGATTTGTTAAAATGCTGGCCTTCCTTATCCACGTAGATCATGACCAGCAACGTGACAGACGCGAAGAGCCAGAACACAGCTAGCATCAAATTCATGCGCACGGCAAACTCCGGTTAGTCGAGTTAAAATCATTGTCCAAGGGCGGCTGTCGATTTGCAATGGGCCACACCTTAATTGCTGCGCCGCCAGCGGCGATGGCGGCTTCATTTCATACAACATCAAGCAGACCAAATACTTATGGGCGTTTTCGCTATGTTGCGCGTCGTTCTTGTCATTGTCGTCATCGTCCTGCTCATTTGGCTCGGCCAGTCGATGCTGTTTGCCGTCGATCAGGCGGAATTCGCTTATGTGACTCAGTTCGGCAAGCGGGTGCAGATTTATGACGGCGCGACCGATGCCGGGCTGCACGTCAAATGGCCTTGGCCGGTGCAATCGGTGCAGCGGATCGACCGCCGGCTGCAAATGTTCGACCTGTCGCCGGCCGAGTTGCCGACGTTTGACGCCCAGGGGCAGACCATCGACAAAATGCTGACGGTGGATGGCTTCGTCTGCTGGCAAATCAGCGACCGTGAAGATGCCGACCGCTTTATTCGCACGGTGGGTACAGCAGAGCGGGCGAAAGCAATCCTTGGGCCGCGCATCGGCGGGCGCATCGGGGCCGTCATTAGCCAAAAGCCGCTGGAACAGCTCATACACGTATCCGCCGATGTTCCGCCCGCGCAGGCCATCGAATTGCGCGCAGGTCAATTGCAAAGCCAGCTCTTGGCCGACGATTTAGCGCGTCAACTTCGATCCGAGTACGGCATCACGCTCGTGGACCTGCGGATTCGCCGATTGAACTACCCGGACAGTGTGCGGCCGGCGATCTTCGAGCGCATCAAAAGCGAACGCAAGCGCAAGGAGGAAGATTACCGCACCGATGGCGAGCGCCGGGCCAAGGAGATCACGACCAAGGCTGAGCGGGATGCAGAGATCCTGCTCGCCTCGGCAGAAGCCAATGCGGAATTGACTCGCAAGAAAGCCGAGGCCGAGGCGGACGGCATTCGCAACGAAGCACATAGCAAGGACCGCGAGTTTTACACGTTCTTGCAAAAGCTCGAAACGTACAAACAAATGCTGGGTCGTACCAGCGATTTGCTGCTGCTTTCGACTCGGCATCCGTTGTTTCAGCAAATGCTGAATCCGCCGACCATGCCGAACGGGCATAAAGACAAATAGCCGCTTGCGGGGAAGCACGAGAATCGTTCATGCGTCGTTGGCTTTTGGTTCTTGGCGTAATTGTGCTGGCGGCCTACCTGCTCACCGGTGTCGCGCAGGTGCAGCCAGGGGAACGTGCGGTCGTGCGCCGCTTTGGCCGAGTGGTGCGTCAGCAAGGGCCGGGATTGGTTATCGATCTGCCGTACGGCATGTCGCGCGTCGACCGGGTGCCGGTGAACTTCGTGCGGCAGGTGAAAGTCGGCTTCGATCCTGAAATCGACGAAGATCAGAGCATGCCGGAAGGCCAGTTGCTGACCGGCGATCAGAATCTGGTGAATGTGCAGGCCGCCATTGATTACCGGGTAGGCGACGGCGACGCGGTGGTGCAATACGTCCTGAATCGCGATCGCATCGAAGCCGCAATTGCCAGAGCAACCGAGGCGGCCATGTCGGAATGGGTCGCCGCCCACACCGTGGATGAAACCCTACTCAACGGCAAGGTCACGCTCCGAGCCTGGCTCGCCCCCAAAGTGCAGGAGCGCGTTGACCCTTACCATTTGGGCGTTGAAATTCAGGCGGCCAATGTCACCTATCTGGCGCCGCCGCGGGAAGTGAAGTATCCGTTTGACCGAGTCAGCATCGCCCAGGCCGGCATTCGCACGCGGGAGAATGAGGCCCAACAATACGCAGAGCAAAAGATGCGCAACGCGCAGGCCCGGCAAAATGCGCTGGAACAAAAGGCTCAGGCTTATGCTCTGGGCCGGAAGCGACTCGCGGAGGCCGATGCCGAAGCCTTTCTCAAGCGGCTCGAGCAATACCAGCGCCTGCGCAAAGACAATCCCGATATTTTGATTGCGATTTGGTGGGCGGAGATGGGCAAGACACTGATCGGGATGAAAGCGAATGGTCAAATCGACGTGCTGGACGAGCGCATCGGCGCTGATGGGCTCGACATCACCCAATTCGCGAAACCGAAGAAGAAGCAATAGCAAGCCAGTTAGGTCGTGGCGCGGCTTGCGAACGTGGGTCGGGCATTCGAGCCCGATCACTCGGACGGACCGTAACTGGGTCGGCCGGGAACGACCGAGCGATGTGAAACGCTGCGCAACCACGCGCGGCTCTGTCCATGCGGTTTTTCCACGGCCAGACGTGCCGCGTTTCAGATTTCACGAAAACAGTAAATAACCCCGTGAAATTTGGCGCAAACTGTGAAACGCGGCGCGCTTTTGCTGGACTTGTGTACAATCGTATCGTATACTGGTGGTGCGCCAATTCTCGCTGCCTATCGACAATGCTTCGAGCAGGCCGATTTCCCACGTCTCAAGCAAGAAATTCGTTGCTTGCGCTGCGAGTTCATAGCTTACCGCCGGAACCGATTGATCCACTCCCGCTCGGGGCCCTGGATGCGCTCCAAGGAGCTGTTGATCGTTTCCCGGTCGGGCGCCCCTTGCTGTTCCAGGGCGACCGCGTGATTCAGATCATCCTTAGCTGCCCCCACCTTGCCTTGGGCCAAGCGCGCAAGGGCAAGAAAGTAATAATAGCGCGCGTCCTTGGGATTATTCTTGATCGCTTCGACCAGCTTGGCTTCCGCCTCGCCATACTGTTGTCCAAAATACAACCGCAGACCGGTTCCGAATAGCGCGTCGGCCGCGGCACGGTTGGGCTTTGAATTCACGGCTGTCCAATCGCCCTTCGAAGCCGCGTAATCGCGTGCCAGCGCCGTCCAGTTCGACCCGTATTGTTCTGGCGTCAAATATTGCAAGGCAAGGAACGAAGCCTCCACGGCCTCGCCAAATTTCTTCTGCCGCTGCAGTATTTTCGCCTTGACCAGGTAGCCTTCGGGCTGTCCCGCAGCGATGGCCTGATCCGCAAGTTGCGCGGCCCGGGTCAGATCCGCATCCGTGGCTTCGGGGCGAACCAGCACGCGAGCCAAAGCAAGGCGCGTTTGCTTCAATTGGTCGGGCTGCTTGGCGGCCGCAAGCGCTTGGCTAAAATGCTCCTTGGCTTTGGCCCAATCTTTCCGTCGCTCGCCGACCCGGCCCAGCGTGAAATGACCATCGAATTCCAAGCCCGTTTCCAGTGCCACCGTGGCATCCCTTTCCGCGTCCTCCAGCCGATTCAATTGCAACAAGCTCTCCGCGCGCAATGCGAGCACGCGGTGGTGATCTTTACGAAATGAACTCTTATTGAAGACTTTGAGTCCGCGCTCGGAAAGGGCCAGAGCTTCTTTCGCATCGCTATGGTCCAGACAACGACGAATTTGCTCGCGCAAGCGCGCGCTGTCGCGCAGTTCCTCATTGGCTCGCTTCAGCCGGGCAGACCAGGCCGGATCATTCTGGAGCGTGGCGGAGCTGGCAACCTGATCCAGCGTCGTGCGCGCCCCGGTGAAATCCTCGCGGGCCAGCAACGCCAGCGCCTTCACCGCCAGCGCCTTGCTGCGGGTCTCCTCGGGTAGGGCCGAATTGCCCGCCACCGAATCCGCGTCCGCCAAGGCAGCGCTTACCGCATCCGGCGGCGCATCGTTGCCCAACATGCTCGGCCAAAGGTCGAGCATCTGATTGGGCGAGCGCGCTCCTTCCATTGATTTCCGCAGCTGCGCGATTTCGATTTTGGCATTGCCGTCTTCCTTGGGCCGCAGCAATTCGTCGATGA
>Ga0070732_10000933_pt1 | contig 16553 bp, 6 predicted proteins | sample Coa_R1_5_FD_66449 | JGI IMG/M metagenome (GOLD analysis project Ga0070732, IMG submission 66449) | Surface soil microbial communities from Centralia Pennsylvania, which are recovering from an underground coalmine fire - Coalmine... | ecosystem: Environmental > Terrestrial > Soil > Unclassified ...
CTTGAGTAAAGAATGAGGATTGAGGAATCAGTTCGCGCATCAGATGCGGGATGTTCTCCTGGCCTTCCGGCGTGAAGGTCTCCTGATCGCGGGCTCCGCCCCCAAAGGTGACGACCACGACCTTTCTTTTGCGGGAGGAGGTGGCCACCCGCGCCCAGGGACTCCGCAGTAGCGTGCTCCCCAGAGTCATACCGGCGGCAGTCCGGAGAAAATCTCGGCGAGTGCGAGCGAGAAAACGGCTTGCTCCCTCAACATCAGAGGCGCTGGCCCTGAAAGTCGCTGTTCCTCTTCGATTCTGCGCAATCATTATTTTCGAGTCTCAGCGTCAGCAACAACGGCGCGATCATGGCTTTGCCGGCGTTTCGTCTTTCTCCGAAGAGACGAATTGACGGATGTCGGCAATCTGCTTGTCCAACTCTGCCAGGTGCTGCGCGCGCAGTTGTTGATACAACTGGAATTGCTGCTGCGCTTTGTCTTTCTGCCCGGTGTGCACATAAGCCTGTCCCAGCCGGTAGTGAGCGTCTGCCAGATTCTTGTTGTTTTCTGTAGCCTTCAAGTACTCGGGAATGGAGTCGGCGTAGCGAGTCTGATCCGAGTAAAGATTCCCCAACTGCAAATGCGCGTCAGCCAGCTTGGGATCGAGCGTTACAGACCTTTCCAGCAACGATTCGATCTGATGCAGGTCGAGCCCTGGGTCTTGTGCCCGTTTTCCCTTCCACAGACTCATGGCATAGTAATACTGTGCCTGCGCGTTGGCTGGTTGCTGCTCAGCGAAGCGCCGGAAGCGCTCGATCACCTGGTCCGCCTGATTGGGCGAACTGTCGTAAGCCTTGGAGAGAAAGAAATAACAGCGGGGGTCCGAAGGGCTCAGGTCTGCGGCCCGTAGAAGCGACTTGATCGCATCATCATAGTTGCCCCGTGAATACAGGGCGATACCAAGACCAATCGCCATCCTGGGTGAATTCGGATAGCGTTCGGCCGCCTGCCGGAAGACTTCAATTGCCGGTTCGAGCGTTCGATGCATCAGGAGTTCGCTGGCCCAGTCGAAGAGATTACTCTCACTCGGGTCCTGATGAGCTGCGGTTTCAAACTCGTTCGCGGCCGCTACGTAATTCCCATCTTTTTCTTCGATCTCTCCCAGCAGGTTGTGCAGTTCCGCGGCATCTCTTGCCTGAAGAAGAGCCTTGACCAGCTGCCGAGCGGGCTCGGGATGCCCCGTCAGCAAATAGGCCAGTGCCAGGTCGTATCCATTGTCATAAGAGGAAGAATCAATTCGCTGGGCTGCCTTAAGGTATGGAATCGCATCTGGAAGTTTGCCCATGCGGACGTAAAGTTCTCCCAGGTTGTGGTTGGCGTCGAAATTTCGCGGGTCGAGCGCGACCGCTTTCTTCAACTCTTCCTGTGCCGATGGTAACTTTCCCATCCGAACGAGATTGGTGGCAAGATTCACCCGCGCAGCCCCTGATGCTGGCCTGAGGCGGACAGCTTTTTCCAGGTGTTCGTTAGCGAGAGCATCTTGCGATTCTCCGGCGTAGACCATTCCCAGAAGCTCGTGAACCTCGAAACTGTTGGGAAGCTGATGCACCAAATTCTCCAGCGCCGCAGCCGCTTGTGGGAATCTACCCCCGTTGTAGTTTGCCACTGCCTCCTGGAACGTGCGGTCGGCTGCGGAAGGCTGCTGCGGAGCCGCCACAGCGCCCGGTGGGCATACAAAGAACGTAAGGAGAATGAAAATGGACCAGTGATTCGGACTCACGCTTTTCGCATGCTACCACCCGGCCGGAGGAGCACGGGGAGGAATTGATGTCCCCAAATAAATTGCGGGAGGATGTCCGGAAAACGTCCTCCCGCAAGGTCATTTCGATCTAGTAATACAGCTTCAAAGCGAACTGGATCTGACGCGGATCATAGGGCGCGTCGCGCGTAGACCCGATCTCACCAAAGCTGTTACTGGTGAAGTCCCCGGAACCGGATACCGCAACGACTCCGTTGCCGCCGAAATTCGGAGCATTGAAGTTCGGATGGTTCAAGATGTTGAAGAACTCGGACCGGAACTCAAGTCGAACACGTTCCGTCAGCTGGATATTCTTGAAAACCGAGAAATCCATTCGTTTGAATGGCGGACCGGCCACTTGGTCGGGTGGACCCCCGAGCGCAGATAGCGGACAGGGCAAAGCCGCGCATGGTGCCGGCTGCGTGAAGGCGGCTCGATTGCTGAAGAAACTCAACTTACCATTGGAATCGATGTGCAATCCTCGCCCCGGGTTTCCAACCAGCAAGTCGAAGCAGTTGTTGCTGTTGTTGGTGGCCGCCCATGTCGCAGAGGGACAGGTGAAGGTAATCGGCTGACCTCCCTGCAATACGACTGACGTATTGATGCTCCATCCGCCGAATACTCTGCTTGCAGCTCCCCCGCCGGCCAGGAAGGGTTTGCCTTTGCCGAAGGGCAACTCGTACTGGCCGCTAAGATGGAAGACATTTCGGACGTCGAATGGGGCCAAACCGTAGTCGTAATGGATCCCGACTCCGACCACATCCGGGGCACGGTAGGAAATATTGCTGCCACCGTTCAGTAAATCGACCGCGTCGGTTCGCGTTTTCGACCAAGTGTAGGTGGCAAGGAAGTTCAACCCTCGTGCAAATCGCTTCTCCACCTTAGTCTGAAGGCCATGATAGAAGCTATTGCCGGATGTGATCGCGTAGCTGCTGGCTTGCCCGAAATCCGGGAACGGCAGGCCCCCTTGCGAGGCTGGGACGGCGCAGCCGGGATCAGGATAGGCCAGTGGGTGCGGGCAACCCGGAGCACCGTTAAGTCCCGCTGTATTTGTCAGGGGCGCGCCTGCAGGTAGAATCTGCGTCGGATTATTAGAGTTGGGGAACACTTCCAAATGGCGCGCCAGCGAGGTTACATAGCCCGCCTGCACCGTTAATGTGGGTGTCAGTTGATATTGGAGCGTGAAGTTGCCGCTCATGGTGTACGGAGTCTGGTAATTAAACTGAATTCCTCGCAAGCCCAAACCGTTTGCAAGGACCGCAGTCGGCGTCAGAGGCGTGCAGGAAAAACCTGTCTCGAATGTGGCTGTGCCGCCCGGTCCCGCCGTTGAACACCCAGGGAACGTATGTGGCGTGCCGTCATCAGGGGGCGTGAAGTTGAAATTGAACTGGAAGGGGTAGTTCTCGCCGAGGTTCGGGGAATAGCCTCGATTCTCAAATCCGTTGTAGAACAAGCCGAACCCGCCACGAGCCACAAACTTCGGTGTGACCTGGTAGGCGAAACCAACGCGAGGAGCAAAGTTTGACTTCTGCGAATTCCCGAGTCCCTTCCCGTACTTGTTGGTAATGGCGAGACCGATGCCATCGGCTGTCAACAGCGTCGTGAAACTACTTGAGAGACTCGCCGGGTTTGTCCCCCCGGGCAAAATGTAAAGCGGGCCGCCGGTAGGTGCGCCGCGCGGGACGAAGTTTGCCTGAGCGCCATGATGCTCATACACCAATCCGAAGAAGTCCCAACGCAAACCCAGGTTCACCGTCAACTTGGATGACACCTTCCAGTCATCGTTGAAATAAGCGCCGTAGTAGTTCTTCCCGTTATCGGTCAGTGAAATGTTTGAGGCGTAAACGTTGGTCGATCCGCCGACGTCAAATGGAACCCCACCGGCTACAGTTGAAGGAATGGGCGTAAGTAGAAACGCTGCGCGCCCAGTGTTGCCTAGATCGCTGTTGTTCTGTATGCCCTTCGGTATCTCGGTGAAGTCACCGTTGTAATCGAATTCTCCATGGGACCACGGCGGTTGCAGGGTAGAAAATTTCACGTGCTGCCATTCAAAACCCATCTTGAACGTGTGCTTCCCGTAAATCTTCGTGAGGTCGTCGGTCAGCTGAAACGTCGAACTGACCTCGTCCGAAGGAAGAAAAGCGTTGCTGCCGAGGGTGGACAGCCCGGTGATGCCGAACGCGGGAAGTCCGCCGTTCTCCTTGGCCTGAGGAATATCCTGGATCCCGAACTGGCCCGGAATATTGTTTAAGTTGCCGGCCACCGGTCCTGCGCGCGTAGTATGCAGATAGTTCAAGCCGGCGCGTGCGACATTCACCACGGTGGGAGAAAATACATGGGTATAAGCCAACGCGCTCTGTTGTGCATTGGCGGTCTGGTTGCCTTGTTGGAACGCTCCGCCATCAGCGATTCCACCAAAGATGCCGGGAATGAACTGTGGATCGTCCACGTAGCTGAAGCGATAGAACACCTGATCCTTCTGGCTGAAGTTAATGTCGAGGCGCGTGTCAAAGGAATTGCGATGCTCGTCCAGTTTGGGAGAACTCGCGAAGTTCGAAAAAAGCACGGACGGATCGTTCGCCGCGGGATACAGATTCAGTAACTTGATGGCGTTCTGATCCAAGCGCACGCCGGGGAGCTGATTCAGACCGCAGCCTGCCAAGGTGAAAGCCGCAGTACTGGCGGAGCAAGTACCGAACGGATCCCGAACGTAGCCGCTCGTTGTCGCCGTAATGCCGGAGACGGGATCAACCGCCCCGGCGGTCACCGGACGGGTGGTTGCGGGATCCAGAATCGTTCCATAGGGCATGGTTCGCCCCAGCTGGTCGGTTAGAGTTCCCGATTGCAGTGTGATGAGATCCGAAAAATTCGTGTACCCAGAGCTTCGTTCCGCCGCTGTTGGAACCGACCCTGTCAGAATCGTTCCCTGAATCCTACGCAGCCCCTCATAGTCGCCGAAGAAGAAAATCTTGTTCTTGATGACCGGCCCGCCAATTGTTGCACCGAACTGGTTCTGGCGAAGCTCGCCTTTTTTGATACCGCCAGCGTCCTCAAAATAGTCAGGCGCGTCCAGTTTGTCGTTGCGGAAGAACTCCCAAGCCGCGCCGTGAAATTCATTCGTGCCGGACTTGATGCTGGCATTGAGCACCGCCGCTCCAGATCGGCCGTATTCTGCGCTGAAGTCCGAGGTCTCGACCTTGAATTCCTGCACGGCATCAACCGGAGGGAGAACCACGTAGTTCGTACCGTTGAGGAAGTCGACCGTATCGGAATTGTTGTCGATGCCATCGAGCATGTAGTTGTTCTGCGCCGGCCGGTTGCCGTTGGCGGCGAACGCGCCACTCGCCGCGTTCCCCCGCGTGTCCGATTGGGGGGTATTTACGCCCGCCGCTAGCTGCGCCAGGAACGTAAAATTGCGTCCATTCAGGGGGAGATCATTTACCGCGCGCTGGTCGACCACTTGGCCTACTGATGCATCCTGGCTCTGCAGAACCGGAGCGGCCGATGTCACCTCGATGGACTCGCTCACAGCTCCAGGTTGAAGTTTGAAATTCTCGAGCACTCTGGCACTCACGTCGACCACAACGTGAGTCTGAACTTCTTTCTTGAAGCCAGGAGATGTGCACTCCAGTCTATAGGTCCCGATTCTCACTGGACTGAAGTCGTAAACTCCGTCCGCACCCGTGGTGATGGACAGAGTCGTGCCGGTCCCTTCGTTGATGAGCGTAACCGTAGCGCCGCTAACGACTGCACCGGAAGGATCCGTAACGGTGCCGGTGATCGAACCAGTATCGACTTGAGCTCGGAGCGGGGCAACGACGCTGACCGTAAGAACGGCTGCTGCCAATAACCTGCGGAGAATACAGGCAAATGCGTTTCGATTCATGAGCTCTCCTTCGAGCTTCGCCGGCACGCACCGGAGCAAACCGGGCGGCCATGAAACTTGCTCACCGCTATTCGGATAGCGTCTCGGGCCTGGCAAGCGCCCACTTCACCGCTTGCCGCCATTCCCACACAGTCGAATTAACCGCTTAACCTAAAAATACTAATGGGTCCGAGATACCACGGTGCAAAGCACATTGTCAAGATTTTTTTCCTGGGTTACACTCCGCGAAGTTCGCGTGCGATGATCGACATTAATTTGCGCAAGGCAAGGTCCACCGGAATTGCCGTCGAAATCTGAGGATCATGAGCGTAACTATTCGTGACGTTGCGAACGCGACCGGTGTGTCCACGGCAACCGTTTCGAACGTTCTAAACAAGACCGGAAAGGTGGGAGCGAAAACTCGCCGCATCGTGCTTGGCGCGGTGAAACGAATGGGTTACATTCCCGACGTTCACGCCCGACGCCTGGCATCGAGGCAGCACCGCACGCTTGGTATTATCGTTTCCGACATTGAAAACCCTTTCTTTCCTGAAGTCGTGAAGGGCTTCGAGACGCGTGCCCGACAACTGGGCTACGACGTAATAGTGAGCGACACGAACTACGATCCGCGCCGCACGCGAGAAGCCGCGGATCGCATGATGGAACATAAAGTTCGCGGGGTGGCCATCATGACCTCGGAAATCAATGTCCGGCTCATCCATCAACTGGCCCGCAGAAGAATTGCAGTCACGTTTCTTGATCTCGCTCCTGTTCGAAAATACATGAGCAATTTGCGAATTGACTACGGTTCCGGGGTGAAGCAAATCGTGCAGCATCTCGTCTCCCAAGGTCATCGCCGGATTGCATTCGTTGCGGGTAGACCTGGACTGAAGTCGAATGTGGCCCGCCAGGAAGCTTATGAGAAATGCATGCGAGAACTGGGACTGGAACCCGGTCCGGTTCTGCCCGGTGATTTGCGTTTCGAAGGAGGACTGGCTGCGGGACTAAGCATCGCAAAACTTGCTTCGCGTCCTACAGCAGTGGTTGCCGTAAATGATTTGACGGCAGTAGGGGTCGTCAAAGGATTACTGAATTCCGGATGTCGCGTTCCACAGGATATCTCCGTCACTGGATTCGACAAGACTCGGCTTGCCGAATATAGCAATCCTTCGATTACCACCGTCGACGTGCATCGCGAGACCCTGGGACACTTGGCGGCAGATGCCTTGCACGAGTTGTCTAGTTCTGAAAATCCTCAAGGGCGCGAATACCAGATAGGCGCCGAACTTGTAGTCGGAGGTTCATCGGGACCAGCCTCCCATTGAATCGGGGATTCTATTGGTAGACTGAGCTCAGACGTTACCGACCACTGGAATGCCCTCCCGTAACCACGAATCAATTTCTCGTCGCATTTTCCTGAAGCAAATGTCGTGGGCGCCCGTGCTTTTCTTTCCAGCGCCGATTCTGGACCCCTTCCTCCATGTGGGACGGATGAAGGCCACGGCGCAGGCCGCGCACTTCCCTTTCGCCGATCTTGGGCTGAAACCGCGGTATCCGAACAAATCCCCGCTGGACGATGTACTCCGACTGGTTCCCGCCGGATCAGATGAATACATCAATGAAGGTCACGTATTCGTGTTTAGCCAACTTCTTCGGCGATGGAGCGAGCGCCTGAAAGCATCGCCGCCAGCTACTGAGGTATTGCGTCAGTTTGTCGATCCGTCGATAGAGTCGAACGCCCTAACCGATGTTCGTGAGACCGCATTGCGTCCCGGCGACGCGATCGAAGTCATTCGCCGGGAGTTTGCTCCAGCTTTGATTCCGGGGCGAGAACGATTTCTGAATGACATGAAGGGTTATCTGGCACCCTTCGCACGGCTGGAAACGGCTGACTTTGAGATTTACAGCTGCGTGCAATCTTCAGCCTCGCCCCTGAAGCTCGACATCAGGATTCGATATGACTTTGTAGGGACGCGTGAAGATAAGCGACGAGAAGAGCGAATTGGGAGTTGGGTAACTCGATGGTCGCGCGACGAAACCGACGGTTGGCGGGTTCTCCAGTGGAGCATTCTTGAGGAAACTGTGAGCCGCGCCCTGGGGCCAGTTTTTATTGACATAACGTCGAAATCACTAGGGCAAACGGATTCTTACCATGCGCAACTTTTGCACGGTGCTGACTATTGGCGAACTATTCTCGATGGTGCCATCGGGGTTGATGTCTATGGAAACAACGGTTTGGCCGTCGGCGATTTTAACAGCGACGGACGAGATGACCTGTACGTATGCCAGCCGGCGGGCCTACCGAACCGGCTTTATCGCAACCGTGGCGACGGGACGTTCGAGGATGTCACAGACAAGTCCGGCGTGGGCGTGCTGGACTTCACGGCATGTGCCCTCTTTGCCGACTTTCAGAATCGCGGGGTACAAGATTTGCTCGTCGTCTGCGCGACGGGTCCTTTGCTTTTCGTAAATGATGGGAGCGGGAAATTCTCTCTGCAGCGGAACGCATTTCGCTTTGCACATCCGCCACACGGTGCTTTCACACACGCTGCTGTAGCGGACTACGATCGCGACGGACGGCTCGATGTCTATTTCTGTCTTTACAACTACTACCAGGGGCTCGACCAGTACCGCTATCCCGTTCCCTATTTCGATGCGCGAAATGGCCCGCCAAACTATCTCTTCCACAATCAGGGAAACGGACTATTCGAAGATTACACGGAAGCCGCCGGATTGAATGTGGAGAATGATCGTTACAGCTTTGCGTGCTGCTGGGGCGACGTAAACGCTGACGGCTGGCCGGATTTGTACGTGGTCAATGATTTTGGCCGCAATAGTCTTTACCGCAACAAGGGCGACGGAAGCTTTGCCACCGTTTCCAGTGAAGCCCACGCGGACGAAGCCGGAGCTGGCATGAGCGCTTGCTGGTGGGACTTTGACAACGACGGGAAGCAAGACATCTACGCCGCCGGGATGTGGGTCGCCCCCGGGATGCGGGTTTTTGAAGATTCGCATTTTCACGGCGCGGAGCCAGACTCCATCCGGGATCTTTACAGGCGACACATGGCCGGAAACTCGCTGTACAAGAACGACGGCAACGGCGTATTTCGAAATGTCGCCACAAAAGTTGGCGTGGAAATGGGTCGCTGGTCCTGGTCGACGGACTCATGGGATTTCGACAACGATGGCTTCCCCGATCTGTACGTCGCGAACGGTTATATTTCGGGAGCCCCAGAGCGCGACGCTTCGAGTTTTTTCTGGCGGCAAGTTGTTGCGCAGTCTCCCCAGAATTCCAGCCCTTCGCCTGACTACGAGCGTGGGTGGAACGCAATCAATGAATTAATACGCTCCGATGCCACCTGGAATGGTTATGAGAGAAATGTCTTCCTTGCGAACAATCGCGACGGTACATTCTCTGATGTGTCGGGTGTAACCGGCCTGGATTTTCGCGAAGACAGTCGGGCATTTGCGCTCGCCGACTTCGATGGTGACGGCCGACTAGAAATCGTGTTGAAAAACCGCAATGCCCCGCAAGTCCGTATACTGCGGCTCGCGATGCAGCAGATTGGCAGCGCAATCGCGTTGCGTCTCCGCGGGCAGAAAAGCAACCGCGACGCGATCGGGGCCGCTGTAATGGTAGAAGCAGGAGCGCTTCGGCAAACCAAGTATTTGCAGGCTGGCTCTGGGTTTTTATCACAACACACCAAGGAACTCTTTTTCGGCTTGGGAAAAGGTGCGGAACAAGTCACGGTGAGCGTGCGATGGCCCAGTGGCCTGACACAGGTTTTTGAGAATATCCCCGTGGATCATCGCTTCGAGATCGAAGAAGGCACGCCTGAATTCCGGGCAACGCCGTTTGCGAGTAGCCCCGCATTCTGGACAACTCCAGGTGATCTCGCAAATCCGGAAGTTCTGCCTTCCGTCGTCGGAACCTGGTTAGTTGAGCCGGTGAACGCTCCAGATTTCTCTCTGCCGGATATTAATGGCAACCAGCACGATTTGAGGTCGCTGCGCGGCCGGATCGTTCTGCTCAACTTTTGGGCATCGAGTTCCCCCGCTTGCCTCGACCAATTGCTCCACTTGAGTCGACTGCAGCCTGACTTTTCGCGGCGGCTTAGTATCCTCACCGTCAACGTCGATGATCCATCTTCGAGTTCCGCCTTGCAGTCAATGGCCGCGGAGAGAGGCCTGACGTTCCCAATACTGCCGGCGACTTCTGATCTCGCAGGCGTTTATAACATCGTGTTTCGATACCTGTTTGATCGTCACCAGGATCTCCCACTGCCCACTTCGTTCCTGCTTAACGAAGCCGGAAAGATCGTCAAGGTATATCAGGGTATTGTGACAACTGACCAACTGTTGCAAGACTTGGCCTCCATCCCCAATACAGCCGACGCGCGTTTCCGCAAGGCCCTGCCATTCCAGGGAACTCTGTTCCAGGATACTTTTCAACGCAACTCGTTCACGTACGGCGTCGCATTCTTCCAACATGGATTCCTGGATGAAGCTGTTCGGTCGTTCCAGCAGGTCATCGCCGAAAAACCGGATAGCGCCGAGGCTTATTACAATCTGGGCACGCTCTATCTGCGACGGAACTCTGTACTTGAGGCGCAACAAAATCTTGAACAGTCGGTGAAGTTACGTCCCGATTACTCTGAGGCTTGGAATAATTTGGGAATGATTGCTGCGCAGGCGGGAAATGCCGAGGAAGCAATTCAAGACTTCCAGCAGGCGCTGAAGTTTCGGCCCGCATACGCGACGGCGCTTCTTAATCTTGGGAACCTCTACCGGCGCCAAGCGAACCTCGAGGCCGCAGAAACGTCTCTAAAACGCGCTCTCGAAAGCGAACCGCGAAATCCACAGGTCATGTACAGCCTGGGAATGCTTTATGCTCACCAGGACCAAACTGAACTAGCTCTGCGGTATTTGCGGCAAGCGATAAGCCTGCGTCCAGACTATTCCGATGCTCTCAACAACTTGGGTGTGCTCCTTGTACGAGTGCAACGGTACCCAGAAGCAGAGGAAAGATTCCAATCGTGCATCCAGGAAACCCCAGATTTTGATCAGGCCTATCTCAACCTCGCGCGACTCTATATTGTGCTGAACGAGAAAGAAAAGGCGCGGGCGGTTCTCGACGCTTTGCTGCAGAAACAACCACAGCACAAAATGGCCCATGAGATGTTGCAGATGCTATATTGAGGCCTTCGGAGAGGCATTTGCAGATGTTCTGGGACGCCTCGATTTCAAGCCACAAAACCTGTTGGCCTTTGCGATTATCGTGCGTGCTCGTGCTCGCCGTCCTGGCGACTTCCTTCGAAGCGCACGCGCAAGAAACTCAGGGACAGCAATCTGATAGCAAGCGAGCAGTGACTGTCGCTTCCTCTTTGCAGACCGCGGAAAAACTCATTCAGAACAGGGAGATGGCTCAAGCTCGGCAAATATTGGAGGAACAACTCCGCAGGGATCCTGGAAGCGTCGAAGCCTATAACTTGCTGGGAATCTCTTATGCCGATGAGAAGAATTACGATGCGGCGATGGAGGCATTTCAGCAGGCATTGAAACTGGCTCCGAAGTCCACCAAGACTCACAACAACTTGGGCAATCTATATGTCGCGCAACAAAAGCTCGACCTCGCCGAAGCCGAATTCAACAAAATTCTAGCCGTAGCTCCCGCGAACCGGGAGGCTAACTACAATCTGGGATTGCTGCTCCTTGCCAGGGGGGCGAATGCCGCTGCCGTTGCACACTTTCAACGTATACATCCTCAAACGGTCGAATCTCAGTTTAATCTCGTGCGAGCGTACCTTCAGTCGGACCGCAGAAGCGAGGCACTGACGACAGCCCACGAGCTTTCAGCGGCTCACAAGCAAGATGTCCAACTGCACTTTACTCTTGGCGTTCTTCTCGCCTCGGCGAAACAATACAAGGCGGCACAGTTTGAACTTGAGCAAGCCAATGCCTTGCGGCCGGAGACGTTTGAGACTCTTTATAACCTGGGACAAACGTATCTCAAACTCCATGAATCGGCGAAGGCAGAGCTCGCGCTTAATCGCGCACTTAAGTTGACACCGGATTCTGCCGACACTTTGTACCTTCTGGCGCAGGTCGATTTCGAGCAGTCCAGACCCGTCGACGCTCTGGAGTTGTTGGCCCGCGGTCACAAGCTGGCTCCACAAAACACTGACGTGATCTTTCTGATGGCTCGCGTCAGCATGACGCAGAATTATTTTGAGGACGCCATTCCTCTGCTCGAGTCGGGTTTGAAGATTGCACCCAACCGTCCAGATCTGCACGCTGCTCTAGGCGAAAGCTATTTCATGGCGGGCAAGACGGAGAGCGCCATTGAACAATTCAGGAAGCTTATTGAACTGGATCCAGCCGCTCGCTCTTATGCATTCCTGGGCCTTTCTTACCGGCATCTCGGACGGTTTGACGAGGCGCTGAAATATTTCGAGGAAGGCTTAAAGCAGGATCCTCACAATACCTCATGCCTTTTCAATATCGGCTACATTCAGGAGCGACAGGGTGACTACGCGCATGCAGAGGGGATGTTCCAGGAGGCACTTCGGGCGAATCCGAATTTCCCTGACGCCCTCTTTGAATTGGCAAACCTCCGAATTAAGGACAAGAAGTTCGCTGAAGCCGTTGAACTACTGCGAAGATTTGTGAAAGTGAGCCGCAATCCTGCCGATGGCTATTACAAACTCGCCATGGCCGAGCGCAGTCTTCACCAAGCTGCGGCGGCGCAGAGAGATTTGTCGGTCTTCCAAACACTGTCGAAGAATTCAGTAACGGGCTCCTATCCCTATCAGCACCTGTTTGATTATCTGGACAACCGCTCCGCCCTGTCCGCGCAACAGCGAATGCAACTCGACGTGAGCGAGTTGCTTGACCAGATACAAAAACATCCCGGCCAGCCCCAGGACTTGTACTTGTTGACCGAGGCCTACTTGAAGCTTGGAAAATTGCCGGAAGCCCGGGAGACCGCTTCGCAACTCGATCAACTCAGCGCCGATGACTATCGCACGCAGACTGGGATCGGAGTGCTGTTCGCGCGTTATCGCCTATACGATGACGCGCTCCGGCATTTCGAAGCCGCGCTGCACGCAAATCCTGATTCTGATGACGTGAAGTTCGACTTAGCGGACGCTTACTTTCGCAAGGGCCGATATACAGAAGCGCTTGAGGCCGCACAGAAGATTTCGGCTAACGGCCAGCAGGACGATGCATTTCTAGCCTTATTAGGCGACATCGAAGCGCATGTTGGCGACAACGCTAGGGCAATCGAAATTTTCCGCGACGCCATCAAACGAAATCCTGACAATGATCAGTACTATCTCTCACTCACCCTGGTTCAACTCCGCGAAAATGACTTGACCGGCTCGGAGCAAACCTTGAAGAAAGGCCTGGCGCGAATTCCTGGCTCCGGAAAGATTATGTGGGGGCTCGGGCTGGTATCGGTCTTACAGGGGAACGCGGCACAGGCTGCGGAGCGATTGGAAAAAGCCGTCGACTTGCTGCCGGAATGGCCCGGTAGCTATTCCACGCTGGGCGTGTTTTATTACCAGATCGGACAGATCGAAAAGGCCCGCGAAGTACTCGATCGCTTCAAAGGAAGCAATGCTGGCGGTCTGGATGTGAGCCGAATAGAAGAGGCATTATCGAAAGCCCCGGTGAATTCTTCATCCGCAGGCCAACCGATTCCAATGGTCGCTCGCCAACAAGTGCTTCAGCTGGCTCTGATGCTGGCGGATCGTAGTTTGTGATCTGGGGGAGACGGATCCGGTACAGATAAGGGTTCTAACGATTGCAGGCACTCACTTACACGGTGCCAGTTCAGCAACCTTCAAACTAAATCGAACATGAGAAAGAGCACTGTAGGCAACTTCCGGATCTTGTCGAACTGGTTCACCTGGGGCGCAATTATTTCGACCTGCATTGCACTCAGCGTTGCAATCTATGCCAAGCTTTCCAGTGCCCAGGCTCGGGCAAAAACAGAAACTACCATTCCCGTACGTTACATCGATGTTCGCGAGCAGGCGCGAATTACTTTCCAGCAAGATTCGACGCAAACCGACGAAAAGTATTATCTCGAAACCATGGGAACCGGCGTCGCCTGGATCGACTATGACCAGGATGGGCTCATGGATCTTTTCTTTGTCCAAACTGCCGCAACCGATATCTACAAACCAGCGCATCCTTTACACTGCGCTCTTTACCATAACAATGGCGACGGAACCTTCACCGATGTGACCGAGAAGGCGGGCCTCGGCGGTGAGGGCCATTACGGCCAGGGAGTTGCCGTGGGCGATTTCGACAATGATGGCTATCCCGACTTATACGTTACGGGTTACGGGCGCGCGATTCTCTATCACAACAATGGCAATGGAACCTTCACCGACGTCACCGCCAAAGCAGGCGTAGCCGATGAGGGTGGATGGTCGACCAGCGCGGGATGGTTCGACTACGACAAGGACGGATGGCTTGATCTGGTGGTCGCCAATTACATTGAGTGGAGTCCGAAAAACAACATTTGGTGCGGCGAACGCCGTCCGGGATACCGGTCTTATTGCCACCCCGGAAACTACAAAGGCCAGCATATCAAGCTCTTTCGCAACAATCACGACGGAACCTTCACCGACGTGAGCGACGCCTCCGGGGTTGGAAAACCGGAAGCCAAGGGAATGGGCGTCGTTCTGGCGGACTTCAATAACGATGGCTGGCCTGATATTGCGATTGCGAACGATACCTGGCCGAACTTTCTATTCATCAACAAACACAATGGAACCTTCGAAGACGTCTCGTTGGTCTCGGGCATAGCAGCCAGCGAAGATGGGCGCTACGAAGCGGGCATGGGCATCGACGCTGCCGACGTGGATGGAGACGGATGGCAGGACGTCTACATCACTCATCTCGACTTCGAATTGAATCGCCTTTATCACAACAGTCAGGACGGGACTTTCACCGACGACACCTACCGCTCAGGGTTGGGAAACAAGGCCGTGCTGATGAGCGGCGTATCGATGAAGTTCCTGGACTATGACAACGACGGCTGGAACGACATTCTGCAACTGAACGGTTCCATGCTCGATAACGTTGCCCTGTATCACGCCGAGGTGACCTACAAAGAACCGATACTGATGTTTCGGAATCTGGGGAAGGGACAGTTCGAGAAGGTGTCCGAATCGCTCGGTCCGGATTTCATGCGTCCGGTTGCCGGTCGCGGCCTTGCGACCGCAGATTATGACAACGATGGAGACATCGACATCGTCACCAACAATCGAGGCGAGTACCCTTCCCTTCTGCGCAACGATGGCGGAAATGCCAATCACTGGCTGACTGTACAACTTATTGGTACAAAATCGAATCGCGATGGCGTCGGCGCTTCCGTCAAACTGACTTCGGAAGGATTTGTGCACTTTGAACAGGCCAAGGGTGGGACAAGCTACATGTCGGCCAGCGATCCTCGCATTCACTTTGGTTTAGGCAACCGCGGCAAAATCGACTCTCTGGAAATCACCTGGCCGAGCGGCCAAGTGGATCGACTGACAAACCTCGCCATCGACCAGATTATCGCCGTAAAGGAAGGCACAGGAATTGTGCCCCGCCCGTTCCCAAAGATCCCGACCGCTAAATGATAGAGTGTGATTTGGGGAAATCGAGGGCCGATGCACCGAGCGCGACGAAGCCCTCGATCTGAACCACTATCAGCTATGATCCTTCCCCGGAGACGGTTCCTCGGATCTTCCCTCATCGTTCTCGGCAGCACCCTGCTGGACGCACTCACCACTCCGCTGTGCAGATGGAACTATCCCTTCGCGCTTCAGTCGAACAATGCGGCGACGGCAAAGTCACCGGTGCAATTCGTGGACGTAGGCCGAGAGGCGGGACTCAACAGTCCCAGCGTCTGGGGAGATCCCAATCACAAGCGTTACATCATCGAAGCCAAGGGCAGCGGCATTGCATTCTTCGATTATGACCAGGACGGTTGGCTCGATATCTATTTGACCAACGGCACTCGCCTTGGCGAATCATGGCCCGCCGGACAAGCCCCGACTTCGCATCTGTACAAGAACAATCGCGATGGAACGTTCAAGGACGTGACCGACAAATCCGGCTTGGCGCGCACGGGCTGGCAAACAGGCGTTTGTGTCGGCGACTACGATAACGATGGATGGGACGATCTGTTCTGCTGCTTCTGGGGACACAATATCCTGTTTCACAATAACGGTGACGGCACCTTCACCGATGTGACTCGCAAATGCGGACTGTACGATGAACGCGTGCGCTGGGGCGCGGGTTGCACGTTCCTGGATTACGACCGCGATGGGTATCTGGATCTTTTCGTGTGCAATTACATCAAGCTTGATCCTGCTAAAACTCCAGCCCCGAGCGATCCCGCGTCGTGCCAATGGAAAGGGATTGCGGTGATGTGCGGGCCTCGCGGCCTCACCGGCGATACCAACATTCTCTACCACAACAATGGCGACGGCACCTTTACCGACGTTTCGGAGAAATCAGGCATTCTAAAGCCGGGTCCGCGGTACTCGATCACTGCGGTCTCTTCGGACTTCGACAACGATGGCTGGCCCGACATCTACGTTGCGGTGGATTCCGAACCCAGCATTTTGTTTCGAAACAATCACGATGGCACCTTTACCGACGTGGCCGTCATGGCGGGCTGCGCGTACAGCGAGAACGGTCATGAGCAGGCGGGGATGGGTGTCGCTGTGGGCGACTACGATTGTGATGGCTGGCTCGACATTTTCAAAACAAATTTTGCGGACGATACTTGTAACCTCTATCACAATAACGGCGACGGAACTTTTAGCGACGTGACTTTCGCTTCGGGAATCGGCATCAACAACCAGTACGTTGCATGGGGATGCGGATTTATCGACTATGACAACGACG
>Ga0070732_10000934_pt1 | contig 16547 bp, 28 predicted proteins | sample Coa_R1_5_FD_66449 | JGI IMG/M metagenome (GOLD analysis project Ga0070732, IMG submission 66449) | Surface soil microbial communities from Centralia Pennsylvania, which are recovering from an underground coalmine fire - Coalmine... | ecosystem: Environmental > Terrestrial > Soil > Unclassified ...
CGGGGACAACATCAAGATGACGATCGAGCTGATCAGCCCGATTGCGATGGAAGAGGGTCTGCGCTTTGCGATCCGCGAGGGCGGCAAGACCGTCGGCGCCGGCGTCGTGGCGAAGATCCTCAAGTAAGACACGAGAGAGCTGGAGAGAAGGCCATGGCGAATCAGAACATCCGCATCCGCTTGAAGGCGTTCGACCATCGCCTGATCGACTCTTCCGCACGCGAGATCGTCGAGACCGCGAAGCGCACCGGTGCGACCGTGAAGGGCCCGGTGCCGCTGCCGACCAAGATGGAGCGCTTCACGGTGCTCGTCTCTCCGCACGCCGACAAGGACGCGCGCGACCAGTTCGAGCTGCGCACCCACAAGCGCCTCATGGACATCATGAACCCCACCGACAAGACGGTGGACGCACTCATGAAGCTCGAGCTGCCCGCCGGCGTCGACGTTCAGATCAAGCTGAACTGATCGCCTTCGCGAGCGCGGGCCCGTGACCCCCGCAGCCTTTCGCAAGCTGGCGCTCGCGTTGCCAGAAGCCTGCGAGGGCTCGCACATGGGTCACGCCGACTTCCGCGTCGGCAAGCGCATCTTCGCCACACTTGGCCATCCCGACGCCTCGTTCGGGATGATCAAGCTGACTCCCGCGCAGCAGGCCGAGCTCGTCGAGAGCGCGCCGCGAGTCTTTGCGCCGGTTCCCGGCGGCTGGGGTCGCCAGGGCAGCACTCACGTGAAGCTGCGAGCGGCCACCGAGAAGATCCTGCAGCCGGCACTGCTCAGCGCCTGGACCAACATCGCGCCGCGGCGGGCGGCCGTGCGCGCAGCTCCCCGGATCACGCCGGCTCTCAGGCGCGCCTATCAGCGCTATCTCGCGATCGCCCTGCGGCTGCCGGGGACGGCGGAGTCCAGGTCCTACGGCACGCCGTCGATTAAGGTGATGGGCAAGCTGCTGTCGCGCTGGCGCACCGAGGCGGAAGGGGCGCTCGCGATCCGCTGTGGCTTTCTCGACCGGCAGATCCTGCTGCAGGCCGATCCGGAGGCTTTCTTCCTGACCGACCACTACCGCGACTACCCGATGGTGCTGGTGCGACTCGAGTGCATCGATGCGCGGGCCCTTAGCGATCTCACCCGGCGTGCGTGGCGCCTGGTCGCGCCGAAGACGCTTCGCGGGGACGATTCCGACGCGCCGCCGGCGGCGGACTGAAGCCCACCCCTCCGGGCTCAGTGCAAGGAAGCAAGAGTCGGTGCGACCCGGGCTGCGCCTGAAGGCACGGCCGCAGCGCTAGTGCACGCTGGCGGTGGTCGAAGCTACCGGCGGTGACGCGGCCAGCACGTTGCCCGTCCAGCTCTGCGATTTCCGGTACGGGCGGGACCGCCATCTTCATGATCCGGCTTGCAATCTCATGGTTGATTGCCTCAGGCGGCGCGCCTATACTGCGCGCCCTTTTGGCCCCCGGGACTTCCGGAGGCTACGTCGCGTAAGCGGCATCGGGCGAGGTTGGAGCCGGCCCCAAAGGCCCCTGGAAGCTCCAAGACCACTCGAGACCAGCGCACCGTCAGGCTGCGCAAATCTCCTGTTGTCTCAATAACTTAGCTCAATGCAGCGGGCATTGCGGGTGCCAATCGTAGTGCCCGCGGGCTGTGTGAGAGGAAGAGCATGGGTATCGGACTCGTCGGCCGAAAGGCCGGCATGACGCGCATCTTCACCGACGCCGGCGAGACGGTTCCGGTGACCGTGATCGAGGTTCTGCCGAACCGGGTCACGCAGGTGAAGGCGCAGGACAAGAACGGCTACCGCGCCGTGCAGGTGACCTACGGCACCCGCCGCCCGCAGCTGTACTCCAAGGCCGTCAACGGCCACTACGCCAAGGCCGGGGTCGCCCCGGGCCGCGCGCTCATCGAGTTCCGCCTGACGGATGCCGACAAGACCGAGCTCGCCGCCGGGGCGGAGATCAAGGCCGACCTCTTCAAGGAAGGCGACCCGGTGGACGTCACCGGCACCACCATGGGCAAGGGCTTCGCCGGCACCATCAAGCGGCACAACTTCGCCGGCGGCATGGCCTCCCACGGTAACTCGCTGTCGCACCGTGCGCCGGGCTCGATCGGCCAGCGCCAGACGCCGGGCCGCGTATTCAAGGGCCGGCGCATGTCCGGCCACATGGGCGTCGTGCGCCGCACGACCGAGAACCTCAAGGTGGTGCAGGTCGACCTCGAGCGGAACCTGCTCCTGATCCGCGGTGCCGTGCCCGGCACCGAGGGTGGCCAGGTGATCGTGCGCGCCTCCCTGAAGGCCGCGCGCCGCGCCAAGCGCAAGACCACCATGCCCACCAAGGGCGGCCCCTCGAAGGATCCGGCCAAGGCTGGAAAGAAGTAAGCCGTCATGAAGCTCAAGTCAGTCAACGGCGAGTCCACGCTGCAGGTGTCCGACGGCACCTTCGGTGGCAAGTTCAACGAGGCGCTGGTGCACCAGGTGCTGACCGCGTACCGCAACGCGGGACGCTCGGGCACCAAGGCGCAGAAGTCGCGCGCCGAAGTGCGCGGCGGCGGCCGCAAGCCGCACGCGCAGAAGGGCACGGGCCAGGCGCGCGCCGGCTCGAGCCGCTCGCCCATCTGGGTCGGCGGTGGCAAGACCTTCGCCGCCAAGCCGCGCGATTTCGCCCAGAAGGTGAACCGCAAGATGTACCGTGGCGCCATCCGCGCCATGCTCGGGGAACTGGCGCGCACCGAGCGCCTGCTGGTCACCGACAGCCTGGAGCTCGCGGCCCCGAAGACCAAGCTGCTCGCCGACCGCCTCAGGGAGTGGTCGCTGGGCTCGGTGCTGATCGTGGTCGAGGCGCAGGACGAGAAGCTGTACCTGGCCGCGCGCAACCTGCCGCACGTCGAGGTCATCGAGGTGCCGGCCCTCAACCCGCTGTCGCTCGCCGCCTACGACAAGGTGCTGATGACGGTCGGCGCGGTGAAGCTGATCGAGGAGCGCCTGCAATGAACCGCGAGCAGCTGATGAGCGTGCTGATCGCTCCGCACGTGACCGAGAAGACCTCGCTCGCGATGCAGAACCACAACCAGTACACCTTCCGCGTACGCCGCGACGCCACCAAGACCGACGTCAGGAAGGCGGTCGAGCTCATGTTCGACGTCAAGGTGGCGGGCGTGCAGGTGGTGAACGAGCCGGGCAAGACGCGCCGCTTCGGCAAGACCGTCGGCCGCACCCAGGACTGGAAGAAGGCCTACGTGAGCCTGCAGTCCGGCCAGACCATCGACTACGAAGCCCGCGCCAAGGCCTGAGGACGCAGCGACATGGCTCTCATCAAGTACAAGCCGAGAACTCCGGGGCAGCGCGCGGTGGTCAAGATCGACCGCTCGCACCTGCACAAGGGCGGCCCGGTCGACGCGCTCACCTCGCACCAGTCCAAGACCGGCGGCCGCAACCACTTCGGGCGCATCACCACGCGCCACCACGGCGGCGGCACGCGCCAGAAGTACCGCATCATCGACTTCAAGCGCGACAAGGACGGCCTCACCGGCATCGTCGAGCGGCTCGAGTACGACCCGAACCGCACCGGCCACATCGCGCTCATCAAGTACCCGGACGGCGAGTGGCGCTACATCCTCGCCCCCAAGGGCGTGAAGCCGGGCGACGAAGTGCGCTCCGGCGCCGATGCCCCGATCAAGCCGGGCAATGCCATGTCGCTGCGGCACGTGCCGGTCGGCTCCATCATCCACAACGTGGAGATGAAGCCGGGGCGCGGCGGACAGCTGGCGCGCAGCGCCGGCTCCTCGGTGTCCTTCACCTCGCGCGAGGGCATCTACGCGTACCTGCGCCTCAAGTCCGGCGAGACGCGCAAGGTGCACATCGACTGCCGCGCCACCATCGGCGAGGTCGGCAACGACGAGCACAACCTGCGCAGCTACGGCAAGGCCGGCGCCAAGCGCTGGAAGGGCATCCGCCCGACGGTGCGCGGACTGGCCATGAACCCGGTCGATCACCCGCACGGCGGCGGCGAGGGCAAGTCCGGCCAGGGCAACCCGCACCCGGTGAGCCCGTGGGGCTGGAACACCAAGGGACTCAAGACGCGTCACAACAAGCGCACGGACAACATGATCGTCCAGCGCCGCCAGAACCGCATCCGCTGAAGTAAAAACCTATGCCACGTTCACTCAAGAAGGGCCCGTTCGTCGATCTGCACCTCGCCAAGAAGGTGCAGGTGGCCTCCGCCAAGAACGACCGCAAGCCCATCAAGACCTGGTCGCGCCGCTCGATGGTGGTGCCGGAGATGGTGGGACTCACGATCGCCGTGCACAACGGCCGCCAGCACATCCCGGTGCTCATCACCGAGAACATGGTGGGCCACAAGCTCGGCGAGTTCGCCCCGACGCGCACCTTCAAGGCGCACTCGGGCGACCGCAAGGTGGAGGCGGCCAGCGCCACCTGAGGGCGCGGACCGAGACACACATGCAAGTCACATCGAAGCTGCGTTACGCGCGCATCTCCCCGCAGAAGTGCCGCCTGGTGGCGGACGTGGTGCGCGGCCAGCCGGTCGGCAGCGCGATCTCGACGCTGCGCTACATGCCGAAGAAGGGCGCGGAGCTGGTGCGCAAGGTGCTGGAGTCGGCGGTCGCCAACGCCGAGCACAACCACGGCGCCGACATCGACGAGCTCAAGGTGTCGCTCATCCACGTGGACGAAGCTCCGCAGCTCAAGCGCTTCGCGGCGCGCGCCAAGGGGCGCGGCGCCCGCATCATCAAGCGCAACAGCCACATCACCGTCGGCGTCAGCGACGGCAAGAAGGACTAAGGGCCATGGGTCAGAAGGTCAATCCGATCGGGATACGCCTCGGCATCACCCGCGACTGGACCAGCCGCTGGTACGCGGGCAAGAAGCAGTTCCCGCTGCAGGTGCACACCGACTTCCGCGTGCGTGAGTTCCTCAAGGACAAGCTGAAGGAAGCCTCCGTCAGCCGCATCCAGATCGAGCGCGCCGCCAAGAAGGTCAACATCACCATCCAGACCGCGCGCCCCGGCATCGTCATCGGCAAGAAGGGCGAGGACATCGAGAAGCTGCGCCAGGAAACGGCGGCGCTGCTCGGCATGAACGTCAACGACGTGCGCCTCAACATCGCCGAGATCCGCAAGCCCGAGCTCGACTCGCAGCTGGTGGCCGACTCCATCGCGCAGCAGATCGAGAAGCGCGTCATGTTCCGCCGCGCCATGAAGCGCGCCGTGATGAGCACCATGCGCTCCGGCGCCCTCGGGGTGAAGGTGCGGGTCTCCGGCCGCCTCAACGGCTCGGAAATCGCGCGCACCGAGTGGTACCGCGAGGGCCGTATCCCGCTGCACACCTTCCGCGCCGACATCGACTACGGCCTGTCGGAGGCGCGCACCACCTACGGCGTCATCGGCGTCAAGGTGTGGATCTTCAAGGGCGAGGTGTTCGACAAGGCCGAGCTGGCCCGCGCCGAGGCCGAGGGCGAGGCCGCCGCCGCCGCCGCCGCTGCGCCGGCGCCGGCCGCCGCTGCCCCGGAAACGCCCGCCGCTCCTGTCGCCCCTGCCGCGCCCGCGGCCGAAGCACCGCCGGCCGCCTGATAGGAATCCGCGAGCATGAGCATGCTGCAGCCCAAACGCACCAAGTACCGCAAGATGTTCAAAGGCCGGAACGCCGGCCTGGCGACGCGCGGCGCCAACGTCTCCTTCGGCGAATTCGGTCTCAAGGCCACCAGCCGCGCGCGCATGACGGCGCGCGAGATCGAGGCGGCGCGCCGTGCCATGGCGCGCTACGTCAAGCGCGGCGGCCAGATCTGGATCCGCGTGTTTCCCGACGTGCCGATCTCCAAGAAGCCGCTGGAAGTGCGCATGGGCTCGGGCAAGGGCAACGTCGAGTACTACGTGGCGCGCGTGCAGCCCGGCAAGGTGTTGTTCGAGATGGAGGGTGTGGACGAGGTGACGGCGCGCGAGGCGTTCCGCCTGGCCGGCTCGAAGCTCTCGGTGTCCACCTCGTTCGTGAAGCGGCAGGTGCGCTGATGAAGATCGGACAGGTCAAGCAGTATCGCGAGAAGCTCGCCAAGGCCTCGCCCGCCGAGCTCGCCGACGAGCTGGTGAAGCTGCGCAAGGAGCAGTTCTCGCTGCGCATGCAGCGAGCCACGGGGCAGCAGCCCAAGCCCGCGCAGTTCGGCGATGCGCGCCGCAACATCGCACGCGTGAAGACGGCGCTGCGGCAGCAGCAGACGGCCAAGGCCGGAGGCAAGTAAGTCATGAGCGCGGAAGGCACCAAGGTGGAATCCAAGGTTGAAGCGAAGGGTGCGCGCACCCTCACCGGGCGCGTGGTCAGCACCAAGATGCAGAAGACCATCGCGGTGGAGATCGAGCGCCTCATCAAGCACCCGACGTACGGCAAGTTCATCCGCCGCACGACCAAGCTGCTGGCGCACGACGATGCGGGCGCGGCCAAGGACGGTGACCTGGTCACCATCACGCCGTGCCGGCCGATGTCGCGCCACAAGTCCTGGGCGCTGCTCAAGGTGGTCGAGAAGGCCAAGGCGCGCTGAGCGAAGGTTAGGTAAGAGTCATGATCCAGTTGCGCACAATGCTGAATGCCGCCGATAACTCCGGCGCGCGCACCCTGATGTGCATCAAGGTGCTGGGCGGCACGCGGCGCCGCTACGCCACCGTCGGCGATGTCATCAAGGTGAGCGTCAAGGACGCCATCCCGCGCGGCAAGGTGAAGAAGGGCGAGGTCTACGACGCGGTGGTGGTGCGCACCAAGCGCGGCGTGCGCCGTCCGGACGGCTCGCTGATCCGCTTCGACGGCAACGCCGCGGTGCTCCTGACCAACAAGCTCGAGCCGATCGGCACCCGCATCTTCGGGCCCGTGACGCGCGAACTGCGCAACGTGCAGTTCATGAAGATCATCTCGCTCGCCCCCGAGGTGCTGTGATGAGGAAGATCCGCAAGGGTGATCAGGTGGTCGTGCTCACCGGGCGCGACAAGGGCCGCCGCGGCGCGGTGATCCAGGTGCTGGCCGACGGCCGCCTGGTGATCGAGAGCGTCAACATGGCGAAGAAGCACAGCAAGCCGAACCCGCAGGCCGGCAAGCCGGGCGGGATCGTCGAGAAGGAGATGCCGCTCGCGGCCTCCAAGGTGGCGATGTGGAATCCGGCCACCAAGAAGGCCGATCGCATCGGCATCAAGAAGCTCGCCGACGGCAAGCGCGTGCGCTTCTTCAAGTCGAACGGAGAGATGCTCGAGGCCTCCTGAGGGCGCGGGCACAGCAAGAGAACGTTATGGCGAGACTGCAACAGTACTACCGCGAGAAGGTCGTCCCGCAGCTGCGCGCGGGCCTGCAGATCGAGAACGTGATGCAGGTGCCGCGCATCAGCAAGATCACGATCAACATGGGCGTGGGCGAGGCGGCCGCGGACAAGAAGATGATGGACGCGGCGGTGGCCGACCTCACCAAGATCACCGGCCAGAAGCCGCTCGTGACCAAGTCGCGCAAGGCGATCGCCTCGTTCAAGATCCGCGCGGGACTTGCGATCGGCGCCAAGGTGACGCTGCGCGGCGCGCGCATGTACGAGTTCCTCGACCGCCTGATCAACATCGCGATGCCGCGCATCCGCGATTTCCGCGGCGTGTCGCCCCGCTCCTTCGACGGCCAGGGCAACTACTCCCTCGGCGTCAAGGAACAGATCATCTTCCCCGAGATCCAGTACGACCAGATCGACCAGGTGCGGGGCATGGACATCACGATTACTACGACGGCAAGGGATGACCGTCACGGCCGAGCACTGCTCGAGGCATTCAACTTCCCGTTCCGGAAGTAACAGGAACCATAAAGTCTATGGCGAAGACGAGCATGGTCGAGCGCGAGAAGCGTCGCGCCGGGATCGTGAAAAAGTACGCGGCCAAGCGCGCGAAGCTCAAGGAGCTGATCCGCAGCCCCAAGAGCACCCCCGAGCAGCGTGTGGCTGCGCAGGCGGCGCTGCAGGCGCAGCCGCGCGATGCCAGCGCCTCGCGGCACCGCAACCGCTGTGCCATCACCGGGCGCTCGCGCGGCGTGTACCGCAAGTTCGGGCTGTCGCGGGTCAAGATCCGCGAGGTCGCGAACCGCGGCGAGATCCCTGGCCTGGCCAAGGCGAGCTGGTGAGGGACAGCGCATGAGCATGACCGATCCCATTGCCGATCTCCTCACCCGCATCCGCAACGGCCAGACCGCCGGCAAGAACGAGGTGCAGCTCGCCTCCTCGCGCCTGAAGACGGCCATCGTCAAGGTGCTGAAGGACGAGGGCTACATCGCGGACTTCCGCCAGGACAGCGACGGCGGCAAGCCGCGCCTCACCATCGGACTGAAGTACTTCGAGGGCCGGCCCGTCATCGACCGCCTGGAGCGCGTCAGCCGTCCGGGGCTGCGCATCTACCGCGGCAAGGACGAGCTGCCGAAGGTCCTGGGCGGCATGGGCACGGTGATCGTGTCGACGCCCAAGGGCGTCATGACCGACCGCCAGGCACGCGCCTCCGGCCAGGGTGGCGAGGTGCTGTGCATCGTCGCCTAGGCGTGAGCGCATAAGAGAAGCCATATGTCGAGAATTGCCAAAGCACCGGTCGATCTGCCGCAGGGCGTGACCGCGACCATCCAGCCGACCGGGGTGACCATCAAGGGCGCCAAGGGCTCGCTCAGCCTGCCGCTCGGCGCCGGCGTGTCCGTGGTGCAGACCGAGAAGAAGCTCGAGATCAAGTTCACCGACCCGGGACTGGCGCGTACCAGGGCCGGCGCCACCCGCGCGCACCTGGCCAACATGGTGCACGGCGTGACCAAGGGCTACGAGAAGAAGCTCGAGCTGGTCGGCGTCGGCTTCCGCGCCGCGGTGCAGGGCAAGAGCCTCAACCTGACGCTCGGCTTCTCGCACCCGGTGAACGTGCCGATCCCGGAAGGCATCAGCATCGAGACCCCGAGCCAGACCGAGATCATCGTCAAGGGCATCGACCGCCAGAAGGTCGGGCAGATCGCCGCCGAGATCCGCGACATCCGCCCGCCCGAGCCCTATAAGGGCAAGGGCGTGCGCTACGCCGGCGAGCAGATCACCCTGAAAGAGGGCAAGAAGAAATGATCATCACCAAGAAGGAGCGGCGCCTGCGCCGCGCCATCAAGGCGCGCGCCCACATCCGCAACCTGGGCGCGGCGCGCCTCACCGTGCACCGCACCCCCAACCACATCTACGCCCAGGTGACCGATGCCGAGGGCGCCAAGGTGATCGCCGCCGCCGCCACCACCCAGAAGGCGGTGCGCGAGGGGCTGAAGAGCACCGGCAACGTGGCGGCCGCCAAGGCGGTCGGCAAGGCGATCGCCGAGCGGGCCAAGGCGGCCGGCGTCAGCAAGGTGGCGTTCGATCGTTCCGGATTCCAGTTCCACGGGCGCGTCAAGGCGCTCGCGGACGCCGCCCGCGAAGCGGGCCTTGAGTTCTAGGCAGGACACACAAATATGGCGAGACCAGAGAAGGGCCAGTCCGCAGACGAGTTCGTCGAGAAGCTCGTGGCGGTCAACCGCACCGCCAAGGTCGTCAAGGGCGGCCGGCAGTTCGGCTTCACGGCGCTGACCGTGGTCGGGGACACCGCCGGCCGCGTCGGCTATGGCTTCGGCAAGGCGCGCGAGGTGCCGGTGGCGATCTCCAAGGCCATGACCCAGGCGCGCAAGAACCTCGTCAACGTGGCGCTGCGCAACGACTCGCTGCACTACGCGGTGACCGGCAACCACGGTGCGACGCGCGTCTACATGCAGCCGGCCTCGGACGGTACCGGCGTCATCGCCGGCGGCGGCATGCGCGCGGTGCTCGAGTGCGCCGGTGTGCGCAACGTGCTGGCCAAGAGCTACGGCTCGCGCAACCCCATCAACGTGGTGCGCGCGACCATCAATGCGCTCGCCAAGATCCGCTCGCCGGACGAGATCGCGGCCAAGCGCGGCAAGACCCTGGAAGAGATCACGGGCTGAACCCTATGGCCGACAAGCAACTGAAAGTGACCCTGGTGAGGAGCCTGCACGGCCAGCTGAAGAACATCTCCGCGTCGGCGCGGGGGCTGGGCCTGCGCCGGATCCACCAGACCGTGTCCGTCAAGGACACGCCCGAGAACCGCGGCATGATCCAGGCCGCGGTGCACCTGCTGCGCATCGAGAAGGGCGCCTGAAGCCATGCGACTGAACACACTCAAACCGGCCCCGGGATCGAAGCGTCCGCGCCTGCGCGTCGGCCGCGGCGCCTCCGCCGGCCAGGGCAAGACCTGCGGCCGCGGCACCAAGGGCCAGCGCGCGCGCAAGGGCGGCTACCACAAGGTCGGCTTCGAGGGCGGCCAGATGCCCCTGCAGCGCCGCATGCCCAAGGTCGGCTTCCGCTCCGCCATGAAGCGCTCGCGCGCCGAGGTGCGTCTCGGCGAGCTGGCCAAGGTCGAGGCCGCGGTGGTCGATCTGGCCGCGCTTCTCAAGGCCGGCGTGGTGCCCGAGGGTACCGAGCGCGCCAAGGTGGTGCTGTCCGGGGAACTCAAGAAGGCCGTGACGCTCAAGGGAGTCGCGGCCACCAAGGGCGCGCGCGCGGCGATCGAGGCCGCGGGCGGCAAGATCGAGGCGTAAGGCGCCAGGGAAGCGAACGATGGCAACCACCTTCAGCAATCCGGCCGCCGCCTTCGGCGATGCGGCCCGGCACGGGGAGATCCGCAACCGGATCTTCTTCCTGATCGGTGCGCTCATCGTCTACCGCATCGGCACCTTCATCCCGGTGCCGGGCATCAACCCGGCGGAAGTGGCGCGCTTCTTCAACGACCGCTCCAACACCATCCTCGGCATCGTCAACATGTTCTCGGGCGGGGCGCTGTCGCGCCTGTCGATCTTCGCCATGGGCGTCATGCCCTACATCTCCGCCTCGATCATCATCCAGATGATGTCGATGGTGGTGCCGACGCTGCAGGAGCTGCGCAAGGAAGGCGAGTCCGGGCGGCGCAAGATCACCCAGTACACCCGCTACGGCACGGTGGCACTCGCGGTGGTGCAGTCGTTCGCCGCCGCCGGCGCGCTCGACAAGGGCGGCCTGACGCTGGTGCACGGCTTCGGCTTCCTGTTCGTGGCCACGATCACCATGACCACCGGCACGCTGTTCCTCATGTGGCTCGGTGAGCAGATCACCGAGCGCGGCATCGGCAACGGCATCTCGATGATCATCCTGTCGGGCATCGTCGCCGGGCTGCCCGGCGCGGTCGGCAACACCTTCGACGCGGTGTCCTCGGGCGAGATGCAGGGTCCGGTGGCGCTCGGCCTGCTGCTCGTGGTGCTCGGCGTCACGGCGTTCGTGGTGTTCGTCGAGAAGGCGCAGCGCCGCATCCCGGTCGACTACGCCAAGCGCCAGGTGGGGCGGCGCATGTACGCCGGCCAGACCAGCCACCTGCCGTTCAAGATCAACATGTCGGGCGTGATCCCGCCGATCTTCGCCTCGAGCCTGCTGCTGTTCCCGGCGACGCTCGCGAGCTTCGCCGGCACCGGCACGCAGGGCTGGCTCGGCACCGCCATGCAGGACGTGGCCGCCGCGCTCGGCTACGGCCAGCCGCTGCACCTGGTGATCTACGCGGTGCTGATCATCTTCTTCTGCTTCTTCTACACCGCGCTGGTCTTCAACGCGCGCGATACCGCCGACAACCTCAAGAAGTCCGGCGCCTTCGTGCGCGGCATCCGCCCCGGCCAGCAGACCGCGGAGTACATCGACCAGGTGCTGACGCGCCTGACGCTGTGGGGCGCGCTGTACGTCACCGCGGTGTGCCTGATCCCGGAAATTCTCATCGCCTATGAGGGCGTGCCGTTCCGCTTCGGCGGCACCTCGCTCCTCATCGTGGTGGTGGTGGTCATGGACTTCATGGCGCAGCTCAACGCGCACATGATGTCGCACCACTACCCGGGGCTTCTCAAGAAGGCGAACCTGCTCGGCTACGGCCGTTCGGGTTCGGGTGGTTAATCATGAAAGTACGTCCGTCGGTCAAGAAGATCTGCAAGAACTGCAAGATCGTGCGCCGCCGCCGCGTGGTCTACGTCATCTGTACGGACCCGCGTCACAAGCAGCGCCAGGGTTGAGGTAAACACATGGCACGCATCGCCGGCATCAACATCCCGATGAACAAGCACGTGTGGGTCGGGCTCACGCACATCTACGGCGTGGGGCGCGCGCGGGCGCGTGACGCCTGCAAGGCGGCAGGCGTCAACCCCACCACCAAGGTGAAGGATCTGACCGAGCCGGAGGTGAACGCGATCCGCTCGCAGATCGCCAAGTTCGCCGTCGAGGGCGACCTGCGCCGCGAGGTGTCCATGAACATCAAGCGCCTGATGGACCTCGGTTCCTGGCGCGGCATCCGTCACCGGCGCGGACTGCCGGTGCGCGGCCAGCGCACGCGCACCAACGCGCGCACCCGCAAGGGCCCGCGCAAGCAGGCGGTCAAGCTCAACGCACCGCCCGGAAAGGCATAAGGCATAACGCATGGCTGACGAGAAACGCACTGACGAGAAAGAGAAGGCCAAGCCGGCATCCGGCGGCGCGGCCCCGGCCGCCGCCGCGGCGCCGAAGAAGGCGAAGAAGGCGCGCAAGAACGTGCTCGATGCGATCGCGCACGTGCATGCCTCCTTCAACAACACGATCATCACCATCACCGATCGCCAGGGCAACACGCTGTCCTGGGCCACCTCCGGGGGCTGCGGTTTCCGCGGCTCGCGCAAGTCGACGCCGTTCGCCGCCCAGGTGGCGGCCGAGAAGGCCGGTGTCGCCGCGCAGGAGCACGGCGTCAAGAACGTGGAAGTGCGCGTCGGCGGCCCCGGCCCCGGGCGCGAGTCCGCGGTGCGTGCGCTCAACAACTGTGGCCTGAAGATCACCAGCATCTCCGACGTGACGCCGATCCCGCACAACGGGTGCCGGCCGCCGAAGAAGCGTCGGGTCTAACGAGGAATCTATGGCGCGTTATACCGGTCCCACGTGCAAGCTCGCCCGCCGCGAGGGCACCGACCTTTTCCTCAAGAGCGGCTCCAAGCCGCTCGAGAACAAGTGCAAGCTCAGCGTGCCGCCCGGCGGCATCAAGGGTGAGCGCCGCCAGCGCCTGTCCGACTACGGCCTGCAGCTGCGCGAGAAGCAGAAGCTGCGCCGCATGTACGGCGTGCTCGAGCGCCAGTTCGGCAACTACTACACGGAGGCCGCACGCAAGTCCGGCGCCACCGGCGAGAACCTGCTGCGGCTGCTCGAGTGCCGTCTCGACAACGTCGTGTACCGCATGGGCTTCGCCGCCACGCGCGCGGAAGCGCGCCAGCTGGTGAGCCACAAGTCGATCACCGTGAACGAGAAGCCGGTGACCATCGCCTCCTACCAGGTGAAGGCCGGCGACACCGTGCAGGTGCGCGAGAAGGCCCGTAAGCAGCTGCGCATCCAGAGCGCCCTGAACGTGGCCTCCCAGGTAGGGCTGCCGGACTGGGTGGACGTGAACGCCGAGCATTTCCGCGGCGTGTTCAAGTCGGCGCCGGGGCGCGATGACGTGCTGCCGGACATCAACGAGAACCTGGTGGTCGAGCTGTATTCGAAGTAATAGCGCCCCGCTTGAAATCGGGGGGCTGGGCCCCCATTTGAGCAGGTCCGCCGTGGTTTCCTTTGCGCCGGTCCCTGAGCCGGCAAGGTGAGTGCAATGCAGGGTTCTGTAAGTGAGTTCCTGAGACCCCGTGTGGTTAAGGTGCAGCCGGTCGCCCCGCGCCAGGCGCGCGTCGTGATCGAGCCGTTCGAGCGCGGCTTCGGCCACACCCTCGGCAACGCGCTGCGCCGCGTGCTGCTGTCCTCGATGCCCGGCAGTGCCATCACCGAGGCGGAGATCGACGGCGTGCTGCACGAGTACACCTCGATCGAGGGCGTGCAGGAGGACGTGGTCGACATCCTGCTGAACCTCAAGTCGGTGGCGCTGCGCATGCACCAGCGCGACTCCGCGGAGCTGCGCCTGCACAAGAAGGGCCCGGGCCCGGTCACCGCCGGTGACATCCAGACCGACCACGACATCGAGGTCGTGAACCCGGAGCTCGTGATCGCCAACCTCACCAAGGCGGGCGAGCTGTCCATGACGCTGCGCGTCGAGCGCGGCCGCGGCTACCGGCCGGCGGCCTCGCGCGTGGCGTTCGAGGAGCAGACGCGGCCCATCGGCCGCCTGCAGCTCGATGCCTCGTTCTCGCCGGTGCGGCGCGTCACCTACTCGGTGGACGCGGCGCGCGTCGAGCAGCGCACCGACCTCGACAAGCTGGTCATCGACATCGAGACCAACGGCACGATCGATGCGGAGGAAGCCATCCGCCGCGCCGGCAGCATCCTCAAGGACCAGCTGTCGGTGTTCGTCGACCTGCAGGGCGAGGAGGAGGCCACCGCCAAGGTCTCCGAGATGCAGTTCGACCCGATCCTGCTGCGGCCCGTGGACGAGCTCGAGCTCACCGTGCGCAGCGCCAACTGCCTCAAGGCCGAGAACATCCATTACATCGGCGACCTGGTGCAGCGCACCGAGGTCGAGCTGCTGCGCACGCCGAACCTCGGCAAGAAGTCGCTCACCGAGATCAAGGAAGTGCTGCAGAGCCACGGCCTGATGCTCGGCATGCGCCTCGACGGCTGGCCGCCGGCCGGCCTGAAGCACGACGAGGATCGTGACGTCATCTGAGGACGGCCGCGGTTTAATTAGCGAAGGGTTTTATGCGTCACCATCTCTCCGGTCGGCAGCTGTCGCGCAACAGCTCGCACCGCCACGCGCTGATGCGCAACATGTCGGTCTCGCTGCTGCGGCATGAGACGATCCGTACCACGCTGCCGAAGGCCAAGGAGCTGCGCCGCGTGGTCGAGCCGCTGATCACGCTCGGCAAGCAGGACGGCGAGCACAACCGGCGCATCGCCTTCTCACGGCTGCGCGACGTGCAGATCGTCGAGAAGCTGTTCGCGGATCTGGGCCCGCGCTTCAAGGCGCGCCCGGGCGGCTACACGCGCATCCTGCGCATGCTGCCGCGCCCCGGCGACTCCGCTCCCATGGCGCTGATGCAGCTCGTGGACGGGCCGCAGGCCGCCGCCGAGCAGCCCGAGCCGGGCGCCAAGAAGAAGGCGAAGCGCGGCAAGGCGCAGGCCGAAGCGAAGGCCGAACCGAAGGCGAAGAAGAAGGCAGCGGCGAAGGCCGCGCCCGCCAAGGAAGCCGAGCCGGCGGAGCCGAAGAAGCGCACGCGCAAGAAGAAGACCGCGGCGGCCTGATCGTACCTGCGCCGCCGGCGACGACGCCGGCGGCGCATCCTTCCCAAAATTCATCCCCGAGCGGGCGTGCAGCCGTGTCAGCGGCTGCGCCGCTCAAACGTAGCTCAGCCACCAGTCCTGTCGTCGCGCCTTGAGGGCCGTGACCCAGCGGCACAGCGGGTAGAGCGCGACTACCACCGCGATCCAGACGACGTACACCCCCGGCAGCGCGAGGCCGAAGCCCTTGGGGTAGAAGCGGTAGTGCGTGAGGAACTGCGTCGCGGCAAACCCCTGGGCGATGCCGAGCAGCATGCTGAGCGCATGGATGAGATAGAAGTGCACGACGTAGAACGCCAGCGGCGCGCGTCCGAACGTCAGCAGCACTCCCCTGATCGGGCCAGGCACGCGCTCGGCGAACGCACAGACGATTGCCGCCGGTCCGAGCGTCATCAGAAGGTACAGCAGGCTCGGCGGGTACTTGGTCGTGCCGAGGAAGGACATGAGCGTTGCGGCCGTGCTGCCGCGGTCGGCGTGCCACGGGTGCGGGTCGCCGTACACGTTGAGAGTCCGCAGCACCAGGAACGCGAACACCAGGCCGGTTCCGATCCGCAGTAACCGCCGGTTGCGTGTTTCCGGCGCCTGCTCGAAGAGCGCGGCGGACCCGTAGCCGGCGAGCATCACCCCGGTCCAGGGCAGCAGCGGGTAGGAGAAATACACCCAGAACGGGCCGGCCTCGTACACCTGGCGTGCATGCAGCACCACCCACAGCGGGCCGGTGGTGCCGGTGGTGCTCGCCGCCGGCCAGCCGGCATCGAGGAGGTTGTGGCCCAGCACGATCGCGGCGCCGAGCACGAGACAGGCGCGCCGTCCCAGCAATTGCGCGCCGGCCAGCACCACCATGCTCGCGCCGATCGCCCAGATGACCTGCAGGCCGACGTAGGTCCGGCCGCCGAGCTCGGCGATGCCCGCCGGCGCGAACGACGCGGCCGTCGAGATCACGAAGACTTCGAGCAGGATCAGCCACAGGCCACGCACCAGCAGAAACCGGGCGAGTTGCGCCGGGGGCCTGCGTCGCGCCATCAGTCCCGCACTGGTCCCGGCGAGGAATACGAACGTCGGGGCACAGAAGTGCGTGATCCAGCGGGTGGCGAACAGCAGGGGGCCGACGGCCGCAGCCGTCGGATCCTGCACCGAGCCGACCATGACGAAGTCGCGCACGTGATCGAGCGCCATCAGCACGATCACGAGCCCGCGCAGCATGTCGATCGAGGACATGCGGTACGCGCGCCGATCGGGCGCCGGAGCGGTGGC
>Ga0070732_10000936_pt1 | contig 16519 bp, 6 predicted proteins | sample Coa_R1_5_FD_66449 | JGI IMG/M metagenome (GOLD analysis project Ga0070732, IMG submission 66449) | Surface soil microbial communities from Centralia Pennsylvania, which are recovering from an underground coalmine fire - Coalmine... | ecosystem: Environmental > Terrestrial > Soil > Unclassified ...
CCGGCACAAAAACCCAGTATTCGTGATCGCGTGATTCCGTCGTCCGCTTGAGCAGGCCTTTCTCCACCTTCTTCGCATCTTTCTCCTTGGGCGGAGTGGTGGCGTCTTTTTCCTTGGGAGCGTCCTTCCCCTTCGGGACCATGGGATCCTTCGGCAACTTCGGCAGATCTTTCTTTGGTTGCGATGGATCGGGCATGGGCGCAGGTGCAGGAACGACGCCTGGCCCCATTCCCATCGGCGGGCCGGCCGGCTTTTGCGGCGTCAGCGCTTTCTTGGCCGTGGAATCGTCGGGCAGGCTTTCGGGGACGGATGTGTCCATCGCGGCCAGGCGGGCGGTGACGACTTCGAGCTTGCCGCCGTCTTTGCGCTTCACTTCCAGGCGCAGGTCGGTTCCGGGGAGCATGTTGCCGATGGCGGCGCTCAGTTGCGCCCGGCCGGAGAACGGCACGAGTGGCGGCTGCTTATCACCGGGCACGTGTTGGCCGATCTTCATGATCCGGTCGCCCGGCTTGATTTTCGCTTGCTCGGCCGGGCTATTCGGAAACACGTAGCGAACTTCGACGCCGATTTCCGGGTCGTCGCGGATCGGCAAAATGCCCAGGAACGGCGCCACATAAGCCGTCAGCGAGCCGGAAAGCACCAGGTTCTTGAATTCCTTGGTCTCCGATCCGCGCTTCACCTTCAAACTCACCAGGTCGCCTTCGTATTTAGGCCCCAGGGCGTGCAGCATCTGGGCGTGGTTGTTCACCGGCCTGCCGTCCACTTCTATGATCTCGTCGCCCGATTTGATGCCGGCCTTATCGGCAGTGGAGTCGAGGGCCACGGTTTGCACCTTGGAATAGCCGGTGTACCAGTCGCGGCTTACCGGCGTGATGCCGAGCAGGCCGCGGTACAAATCCTTGCCCTTCTTCAAGCGCGGCAACGTGGCCAGCACATCTTCAAACGGGATGGCGAAACCGATGCCCGAGTCGTACCACTCGACGCCCGCCGTGTCACCCTCGGCAAACGGCGAGGCCGGCACGAGAATGCCGAAGACGCGCCCCTCCACATCGACGAGCGGCCCGCCGTAATTCACCGGCGAAATCTTGGCATCGGTCTGTACCGCCTTGCCCCAGATGCGGTTGAGGGCGCTGATGATGCCCACGCTTACCGACGGCGGGTTGTCCACTACCGGGTCCAGCGTGCGGCCCAGGCCGATAGCCCACTGGCCAATTTGCATCTCGCTTTTCGGCACCGCCGTAGGCACCTTCAGGCCGGTCGCCTCTACCTTGATGAGCGTGAGCATGCGGGTGTGATCGGTGGCGATGGTCTTGGCCACAAGCCGCTCGCTGCGGCCGGGAATGGTCACGAACACGGCCGTGGGCTTGTTGGCGAAGTTGAAGGCGCTGGTGATGATGTAGCCATCCGGCGATACGACCACGCCGGTAGTCGGCCCCATGCCCTTGCGCACGGTTTCGCCCACGCCAACGGCTCCCAGGATATCGGTGCCGCCGCTGGTTTCAATCTGCACCACGGAAGGCGCGACCTTCATGGTCGCGTCGCGGAAGGCCTTCTCGGTGGCTTCGTTGACCTCCTGGGCGGGGAGACGGGGAAGCGCGAAGGCGAATAAGACAAAGGCAAAACCGATTACGATTCGTGGGAACATAATATCAGCTCTCGTGAGATGGCACCGTGGTTCCTAGACTCTCCGTCGGAAACAGCGTGACGCCTATAACTCCCGACCACTGCTGGTTGCGCGCACGCGACCCATTTCGAACCCACATACCCTACAAGTCATGCGCCAGTTCGGTGCCGGGTATTGGCATTTGGGGCAGCAACGCGATGAGGTGGTTGCGTTCCGGATCGAGTCGTCGATCGCGCGCTCCCGCTGTTTCCGGCGGCTCGCTTCTTCCTGTTCTCGAGTAACAGAAGGTAATTCCAATGGTTGGCCGAGATAAATGTGCGGAAGCTCTGACTCGTCCGGCAATTCTCTGGCAATGCAATGGCCTCCCCGCGCGTGCTTAATTGTTTCACAGTCCGTCGTGCAGAAATACACTATTTGGTCGCAATGCGAACAATGCCGTGCCTTATCTTCATGGGTTGGCGTAAGTTCCGCCCATAGCTTCGGGCACTGGAAGCGAAACACGGGCAGGCAATTCCGAATGGTTATTTTCGTCTTCATTGCAGAGCCAAACCGCAACAGAAAGTGTACGTGTCATCGATCTACTTCTTCGGCTTCGGCACTTCTTCCAGCTTCAAATCCACAGCCATCAGCTTGTCGCCACGGCGTACTTCGATCTTGATCGTTTCGCCCGGTCGGGTCCTCGCAATGAGGTCGTGGAAATTCTTGATGCTCACCACCGGTTCACCTTCCACGTACACGATCAGGTCATCGGGCAGCAGGCCGGCCTTCTCGGCCGGGGAGCCGGGGCGAACGCCATCGACAAACGGCGGCGTGCGCTCGACCACGTTCGGCACCAGCACGATGCCGTGGTAGCCGCCGGGGCCTTCCTTCGGCTTCTCGATCTTGGTCGGGTTCCATTTGCCGGCCGGGCCAAGAGTGACGAAGTCTTCCATCGTGATTTTCTTCACCTGCTCGCCCTCACGGACTTCCACCTTGGCATTCATCGGCACGGCGTAGTTGATCCAGGTTTCGGAGAGCGTATTCCGCAGCTCCTTGCCGATGATGCCGAGCAGGTCGCCCTTGCGGTTGACGATGGCGCCGCCGGCGGCGCCGGGGTTGCAAATGATTGCTTCCGTCACGTACACCTCGCCCGTGTAGGTGGCATCAAAGATGCCGCGACGGCCATGAAGTTTCGTGAAACTGGCGATGGTCCCATGCTGCACGCTCATGGGCTCATCGCGCGATGCCACTTCGTATTCATTGCTGAGCGCCATGATCCACGTGCCCGGAGGGGACAGCGGCATCTTGCTGGCGGCCACGGCATCGAAGAAGGGCAGTTCGAGTTCCTTTTCCGCTTCCGGGTTGCCGCCGGTGTCGATCTTCAGAATGGCCGCGTCGAGGGCCGGCTCGATGACCACGACTTTCGCTCGCATCTTCCGGCCATCCCACAGGTGCACGCGGAGGTCTTGCGTGTCGAGAATGTGGTTGGCAATGGTGAGGATGTGCCCCTTGTTCGAAATCAGCATGCCGCTGCCATAGGCCGGCAAGCCGCGATAGCCGCCGGAGCCATACAGCTTCACCATCTTCTTATTGGTTTCCTTGGCGACTTCGCTCAGGGGGGCTTGGGCTGGTGCCAATGTCGTGAGAGACAACAATGCCAACGCAATTAGACAACTTCGGAGCATGCATAGACTCTCAAATTAGGCCACGGATAAACACGGATTGAAACGGATTAACACGGATCAGATTTAACTTAAAGCCTTTTACGTTTGATCCGTGTACATCCGTGTTACGAAGTCCGTGTTCATCCGTGGGCTCATTTCTTCCTATTTCGCATCCATCTTGAAGCTCTTCACCGTCAGCACCGCGAATTGGCCGTCGCCATATCTTACCTCTATGCGGTGCGGCAACTGCTTGCCGTCTGCTTCCTTGTAGTCGGCCAGGTATACCTCGCACGGGTCGGCGTTGGGCTCGGTGAAGACCTCGAAGCCGATGAGTTTGCCGTCTTTCTTCGAGAAATACCACTTGGCCGGCACGCTGGCGTATTCGGTGTGAAGCACGTCGGCATCCACGCGCAGGTCCAGCAGGCTCTTCGGTTTCGAACCGTCGGCCGGGTAGGGGTAGAACGGTTCGGTGCCGCCGTGCGAGACCTCGCGAAAGGCGCCCAGACCTTCCTTGAGCAGCCGGTTGTAATGGTACATGGCCATGAGGAAGCCGCCGCTGCCAGTGGGGGCCGTGCGCTCTTCCTGCGTGAGACTGCCCTTCAGCGGATCGAGTTCATAGTCGGTCACGTTGGTGATGTTCATCTTCACGGCTGTGTGCAGGCTGCCGTCGTCACCCTTCTGGTCGCCGATCCAGATCTTGCTGTCGGTCTTGTTGTTCTTCAGTTGCATGTCGGCCTGAATAACCCACTCGCCCTTCAAATCGGTGAACTTGCCGAATTTCTCGAATCCATCCCAAACGCGCTTCTGCGCCATCTCGTTGAAGTAATAGTTCACGAAGCCCTTTTTCGGCTTGTACATTTTCTTGGCGGGCCCATCCGGAATCGGCGGGGGAGCGGGGCGCAGCGGTTGCGGGCCCATCGGCTGATCTGGTTGTGGCTCTTTTTGCTGCACGCCGGTGAGGCGGACCAGCGTTTCCTTGCGCTGGTTTTCGTGCCGGAAGCTGAGCGGCAAACGCCAGCCCTTCGGGAAGATCCCCAAGACGTTTTTGAATTCGTTGGTGCTGCCCAGGGGCCGGCCGGCGAAGGAAATCAGCGTGTCGCCCACTTCGATGCCGCGGCGGGCGGCGTCGGAATCGTCCAGCACTTCTTTCACGATCACTTGCGGAATCTCTTCGCTCAGGCTGGCCACGCGCACCAGTTCGGCATGATCCACGTCCATGCCGGCGCGCAGGTGGCCCATGAAGTTCTTGATCTGGTTGCTGGAAATGGCATAGCCCACGCCGGAGTTGATGCGGCGGCGCTTGTCGAAGGAAATGCGGCCATTGATGCCCACGACCTCGCCCTGCATGTTGAAGAGCGGCCCGCCGGAGTTGCCGGGATTCACGGACGCATCCACTTGAATGCAATCGGTGTATTCGAGGAACCCGCCTTCGGGGTATTGATAGCGATGCACGCCGGAGACCATGCCGAAGCTCACCGTGGGTGAAAAGTCGGTGGCCAGCAGGAACGGGTTGCCCATGGTCATGCACCAGTCGCCTTCCTGCACCTTGTCGCTGTCGCCCAAGGCAGCGACGGGGAACGGCTGGCCTTCTTTCTTGGGCAGCAAGCGAATGAGGGCCACATCGCCGACCTTGTCCCAGCCCACGATGACCGCATCGTACATGACGCCGTCGGCCAGGCCGCACTGCATCACCGGGCCGGTGCCGGAAACGACGTGGAAGTTCGTGAGAGCATAGCCGTCTTTATCGATCAGCACGCCGGAGCCACCACCCTGCCCGCCGGGCGAAAAGATGGCGACCACCGCGGGCCGGCATTTGTTGATGACCTCGATGCGCTGCTTCTCGCCGGAGCGGACGGTGGAGTCGTCGGCGAGGGCGAAGGCGGGGAGGAGGGATAGCGCTGTGACAGCCACTGAGATGGAACGCGAGATCATTCGTGGTTCTCGGAATGAAGGTCGATTATCCTCGTTCCCAAACTCCTGTTTGGGAACGTGCATTTGCGAAACTCTGTTTCGCGGCAGGTAGTATCGCGAAACAGAGTTTCGCGAGAATGAGTTCCCAAACGAAAAGTTTGGGAACGAGAGAAATGTGGGACAAGATTGGAATCTTGTCCCACAAGCGGCTGCCGTTACTTGCTCACCTTCGCGTCTGCCAGCGTTACCTGATTGCCGTAATCAAATAGCCCTGAGGCCGTGACTACGGTGATCTTCAACTGCTTGATCTTCTTCACGTCGAGCACGATCGGCATCGGCTTGTCGCCGCGCTTCACTTCAGTTTCGAACAACTTCCGGCCGTCGCCTTCGAAGGTCAGTTGCACGTCGCTCGGCGTTTGCACGTTCGGGTCCACCCCCAGCACAGCCTTAAATTCCTTGTAGTCGCCGTTGATGTCGTATACGAGCGTCAGGCTCGGGTGCAGGACGAGCCCTTTGGCGTAGGCCGTGCCTTCCAGTTGGATCGGCTGGTTGTCCAGGTTCTGGTCGCGCCGCCACTGCACGATCAGGTCTTCGGTGCTGCCCTCTTCCTTCGGCCGCAGGTCGGACAGGAAGACGATCTTGTCCTGGCTATAGTCCAGCTTGGCAATCGGGTTCAAACTGGCAAATTCGACGCTAATGCCGGCTACCGTAAGGACGCTCAAGGTCTGACCTTTTAACACCACTTTGGTGGCCACGAACTGATTTTGGAACGTATCCACCACCTTGCAGACGCGCGGAGCAATGTTGCCTTCCAGCCGATTGTTGAAGAGCAGCGCCTGGAGCTTGTCGATGGGCAGCTTGCGGGTGGTGTTGTTGCTGGCCACTTGAAAGGTGATGAACTTGCCGTCGGCATCGGCGTCGCCGAAGGTGCCATCGAGGCCGTCGAGCCGGTCGTCCTTACGCACGTAGAACCGATCGCGCTTGCCCTTGTCGGCCAGGATTTCCTGCCATTCCTTTTGTGTCTTCTGGTCCTGCGCATCCACGAGGATATACAGCACCTTCTCCATGGGCAGGGTGAGCTTCTTTTCCGGCAAGATCACGAGTTCCACCTGCTTGCCGCGCAGCGTGAGTTGCTTGCAATGGAGCAGGCTGCCGTCGACCAGTTCCACGTCGATGAATTTGTCGGGCGGCTTGCCGAACGTGGCCCCGGTTTCCACGACGAGCATCCGTGGCACCGGAGTGGATTCTTCGCCGCTGCCGGTCTTCACGACCACCGCCGCTTCATCAATGCGCACGAGGTCGCCGCTATATTTCTTGCCGTCGAGCGTGGTGATCTCGGCGGCCGGAAGCGCGGGCGCCGCAGAAACAAGAACCAGGAAAGTATAAGCAGAGGATATGACGAATCGCATGTTGTATCTTCTCAAATTAGCCCACGGATGAACACGGATTGAAACGGATAAACACAGATCAAATGCCGTCAACCTTCAACCATTCTATTGTTTTCATCCGTGTTGATCTGTGTTACGAAGTCCGTGTTCATCTGTGGGCTCCACTAAACGCAAACAGGGCTGTGATCGTTTGTCCTACGACCACAGCCCTGGCATTCGCACACCCATCGCCGGCCGGGCCTTATTTCTTGGCGCGGGCCAGCGACTTGGCATAGTTTTCGATAATTTCCCGGTAGCGGGGGGGCAGGTCCTTCGTGAGTTCCATCATCGCGTTGGCCCGTTCCTTTTCGGGCAGCTTGCCCCAGATCTCGGCGATCTCGCGCAACTTCTTTTCGTCGATGTTGCCGGGGCCGCTGTTCTGCCCGCCCTTGCTGTCCAGTTGCGGCGAGCTCGGCTGATTCGTGTTACCAGGGTTGCCATCTTTCGGCTGACCGCCGGGGCAACCACCACCATTCTGTCAGGTACCGCCCGATTTGGCCTGGTTCTCCATTTCTTTGATGACCTCGTCGAGCCGGAAGACGATCTTCTTCTGGATGTCTTGCGTCTTCTTGCCGGCCCGGTACAGGTCGAGGCGACGTTCGCTGTTGTCCATCAGCTTGGTGATGTTCATCAGGTCTTTTTCGTCGCTCTTCCAGGTCTGCATGTCGAGGAACATGAGCGTGGCCACCATTTTGTAGCGGTCCGGAGCGTCGGCCACGTCGTCGAGCAGGCGCACGATCGAGTGCGACGCTTCTTCCTTCTTCATGAGGGCGTGTTCGGCCACGGCCTTGTGGAAGAAGTAGGCCGAGGGGTCGGCCACCTGTTCCGGCTTCGCCGTGTTCAGCGCTTCGAGCGCTTCTTCATACACCCGGCGGCTGGAAATGGCCTTGGCGAAAAGGAGTGCCATGTTGGCCCGGAAGAACGCGGGTTGCTTGCTGTCTTTCAAAAGGACGGGCACGTCCTTGGGAACGGCCGTGCCGTCGTTAATGCTCTTGAGCAATTCGGCCGCTTTGGCGTCCAGGCAGAGCGTTTCGGCAATCTTGTCGAGCAGCGGCTTGTCGGCCTGGCTCCAGATGGCATCGAATTGCTTGCGGGTGGCGTCGTCCGTCTTGCCGGTGGATGCGAGCCACTCCTGAGCCTGAGTGCGAGCCGTTGCGGCAGGCGTCGATTTGAGCGAACCGAACGTGTACACGTCGGTCTGCTTCTCTGCCGCCCACACCCCACTAACCGCCAACGAGGCAGCGAGCAGGGTCGCGTAGCCGAATCGTCTGAACACGGTAGAACCTCCTGAAAAGAGGATGGAGTGCGAATGCAAACGCTGTATTAGACCATAAAATCGTTCTTAGTGCAACGATTTTCAGGATTTTCTCACAATTCCGATTAGCAACGCATCGCAGAAGCGTTCCGACGCTTCTGCGATGCGTTGCTAATCACTGATTCTTCCCCGTTGCGATATTCTTGAGCATCTCCTCGATCTTGGTCTGCCGCTTCGACAGGCCCTGGATTTCTTCCTGCAAGCGGCCATCGTCGGTCTGCTCGCCCTTGTATTGCGAACCGTAGTCCTCCGTGCGCTTGTTCACCTGAATCTGCATCGCCCGAATGAGCTTTAGCTCATTTAGTAAGTTTAGCAGTTTTTGCGGCGGCGGCTGGCTTGGATTTGGCGGCTTGGGTTGATTTTTCTGATCCTGCAACTGCTGCTGCGCCTGCTTCAAGGCTTCGATCATGTCTTTCAGGGCCTGAATCACGTCTTCTTCGATCTTCTGCGTCATCTGGGCCACGTCGTACTTGTCGAGCCGCTTTTCGATGTTGCCCATGTCTTCTTGCACGCTTTGCAGCGACAGCGCGAACGCCGAGGCCGAGCCTTCGTCTTCCAGCAGTTGCATGGTCTTGCTGGCCAGCTTCACGATTTCGCCTTCGCGGGTGGAAAGCTGCTGCGAGCGCTGTTCTTCTGCCCGAGTGGGCTTCTTGTCGGGATAGGTAAGGATCACACCGTGCACGCGCTTGGTGCCTTCGTACACTTCAATTTGGATCGCCAGCATCTGCTCGCAGCGAGCGCGAAGGTTGGCCAGCTTGCGCTCCATTTCCTCTTCACGCAACTGCCGCAGGCGCTTTTCCAGCTCCTTCTTCAGTTCTTCGAGCTTGGCGATGACCGGATCGAGCTTTTCCGACGGCTCCTTCTTCTTGAGTTCCTGGAGCAGCTTCTCGACTTCCTCCATTCCCTTCAGCGCTTCTTCGATCTGCTTGCGGCCGGGAGTCTGCGGCTGTTGGGGTTGCTGCGCTTGTTGATTTTGGTTCTGGTTATTCTGATTCTGGTTTTGATTCTGGTTCTGGCTGTTGGATTGCTGGCCCTGGTTGGGCTTCGACTGGCCCTGACTCGGCTGGCCCTGCGACGGCTTGCTCTGGCCGTTGTTGGCCTGCTGATCTTGCTTGGGGTCGTTCTTCTTGGCGTTCTGCGGATCGCCCTTGGCATCACCCTTCTTTTCGGGCTTGGCCTTCGACTCGGCCGGCTGGTTCTCCTGCTTCTTGGCGTCAGGGTTCTTCTGGTCATTCGGCTTGGCGTCGCCTTGCTTCGCGTCCCCTTGCTTGGCATCGCCTTGTTTGGCGTCACCCTGCTTGGCATCGCCTTGCTTGGCATCGCCTTGCTTGGCGTCTCCTTGCTTCGGGTCGCCCTTTTTCGCATCACCCTGCTTGGAATCTCCTTGCTTGGCATCTCCGTGCTTGGCATCTCCCTGCTTGGCATCGCCTTGCTTCGCTTCGCCCTGCTTGGGATCGCCCTTTTTCGCATCTCCCGGTTTGGCGTCGCCTTGCTTCGGGTCACTCTTCTTCGGGTCGCCTTGCTTGCTGTCACCTTGCTTGGGATCGCCCTGCTTCGCGTCGCCTTGCTTGGCATCCCCTTGCTTGGCATCATCCTTCTTCTGATCTTTCGTCTCGGCCTTCTGGCCTTTGTAATCGTCTTTCGCTTCGCCCTGGTTCTTGTCGTTCGACTTGCGGGCTTCGCCTTCCGGCGCCTTCTGGCCGCTCTTGTTGTCGTTCGGCTTGGCCGCGCCCATTTGCCGGGCCAGGCTCTCGGTGTCTTTGGTGACCTTGTTTTGTTCTTTGAGCAGATCCTTGGTGTCCAACCGCCCGCGGTCGATGTTGGCCTGCTCGATCTTCTCGCGACGGATCAATTCCGTCACCTGCTTGATCATCTGCTCAAGCTTTATGATCTCTTCCTTCTTCCGCAGCAATTCGTTGTCGGTAAGCAGGAGGTCGAGCATCGAGCGCAGAATCTTGATCAGCTCTTCGTTTTGGCCGGCGGCTTTTTCGAGGTCTTCGTACGTGAGCGTCTTGGAAGCGACCAGCGTGGTGAGCAACTTGCCAAAGCGGTTTTCCACCTGCTGCTGATTGGCGATGTCGATGGCTTTGCGCAGCGACTGGGCCTTGTCGCGATCTTCCGGCGCCGGGCTCTTGTCGAGCGTTTGCGCCAGGCGCAGCAGCATGCCCTCGAACTGCTTGTACTCGCGCCCCAGCTTTTCCTGCTCGCGGATCACCTGGTTCTTGAGTTCATCGCTCTTATTTTGCGGCGTGGTGTTGCTGGACGGAACGGCCGGCGGCTCGGCCCGAACGGCCAGCACTGCTGCCACCAGCGCGCAAATCACTACCGCGAGTACGCGACGCAAAGCGAACGTGGACATGAACGCTCCTCCAAATGCCGACGAAGGGCAGAGGAAAAACCGGGGAAGTATACCCTAATAACCACTTGGCCGACCGAATGTTCCGTTCCTGTTGCCCCAACAAATGCCTGCATGCGTCCCTGCGGCTATGGCGTGCAAATCGGGAGAGGCATCCGGATAGGCAGGCGGGCGGGGCGATTCGCAGCCACTACTATCCTGACGATCCAAGGCAGGTTCCACTAACATCATAAAGATCGACGGGGCCGCTTGTCAGGGGGAGTTTTGCATTTCTAAAGGAATCGCGCCGTCACTAAGTCTACATACGTATACTCTCTGGGTTCATCTCAGCCCACGGATAGACACGGACTTCGTTACACGGATGAACACGGATAAGATCAAAAATGCAGAAAGTCTTTTTTTTCTGATCTGTGAAAATCCGTGTTATGAAATCTGTGTTCATCCGTGGGCCAACGAACATCACTTCACCCGCACCTTGAGCTGGAACGGCTCCTTCAATTTGAATGGCTTGCCGAGGCCGGTAAATACTTCGACCGGAATCGTGAATTCGCCGGGCTTGCTGCCGGCCGTTAATTCAAATTGAGCCTTGTCCGCCTTGCGCTCGATATAGACAACCTTTGGAACCTCGAGGCTGCTGCCGGCCGGCGGCGTAAACCGGAAGGACAATTCGCCTTCAATGTTCGCATCGCGGATCACGTCCATCTTTACGACCACGCGTTCGCCTTTGCTCACTTCAATGGGATCGCATTTGAGTTGCAAATCCCCCAGGCCGGTGAATAGGTCGTCCTCGTAGATGATTTTGAGCGATTCCAGCCATCCTTGCACAATCAGCTGCTGCTTGATCAAGTTCGTGAGCCGTTCGGCCAGCTTCGTGGCATTCAACAGCCCGCCCACCTTGTCGAGAATCTGCTTGAGTTGCAGCACCAGTTCCAGTTGCCGTTGCTTGCTGTTCTCCACCAGCGGCGGTTCGGGCGGCCGGCGTTCCTCGAAGACCTGGCGCAGCTTTTTGTGGGCTTCCTCGGCATTCTGGAAATGATTGCGGATGGCCTCGTCGAGCATGTTGCAGACGGTTTCCTTGTCACGGATAAAGCTTTCCGGCACCCGGTTCATCTGCACTTCCTTGAGCAGGCGGTTGTAATCGTTGAGCAGTTCCTGCGCGATGTCGCGGCCCTTGGCCACGCCTTCTTCGAGTTCCTGCATGCGCGAGGCCGAGGCCCGGAACTCGTCGCTGCCGGCGTCTTTCGGCATGCGCTCGATCACTTTATCGATGCCGTCGCGCACTTCCTGCATCTTGAAGTACAGGTCGTTCATCTTGTTCGACAGCGCTTCCTCTTCCTTGTTCAGTTCGCCAAGCAGTTCTTCATACGGCACCACCAGGAAGGTGAAGGTCTCGCGGCTCTGGCCGATGCGCGGGCCGGTTTCGATGTTGTTGTCGGTGGCGGAAATGCTTACGCGCATGCGGTAGCGCGACCGGATGGTTTCGCTCTTGCCCTTCTGGAAATCGGGCACGGCCTTGAGCAGGTCGAGGAAATCGAGGTCGGGCTTCACGTCGAATTGGCGAATCTGCGCGTTGGCCGGCGGCGGCTGCGTGAGCCGCTCGACAAGCTGCGCCTTGCCATAACGGAACTCGCGATTCTTGTCGCGCGTGACCTCGTCGAAATAGCTCAGCATGATCGGCGGCATGGGCACGGCGGATTCCCGGCTTTCACTGAGCCGGCCCAGCAGATCGGCCAGCGCCGGGGCGGTGAAGATCTCGAACGGCAAGGGCGACGGGCTAGCGGTTCCCAGCACGCCGGCGGCGATCATGGCCCGCAGATTCGTCGCCGCTTGTGTCTCCACCTTCGAATAGTTGATGACGTATTCGACCTTGGTGAGGCCGTAATCGTCACGCACGCTGCCGCTGAAGGGGATCATGGCGCTGTCGGTGCACATATAGCCGTTGGGCGTCTTGCGGATGACTTCCACGGCCACGTTCACTTCCGGCGTACGGTCTTCCACCGGCTGAATGATAATGTGCCGTTGCGACTTCACGTTGTCGGTGTCAGTGAATTCGAAATCGAACTCGACGGGCCGGGTAATGTGCTCGAAGCGCTTCTCGAAGCTCTTGTGGTCGGCCGCGACCGGCAGCGCTTCCACTTCGCCATAGGTAATTTCCTTCACCCCGGGCTTGGCGGCAGTGCGGTAGCGGATGAGGATGCCGGTAAGTTCCTTATCGGTCTCGCCGCGCAACACGATGTCGGTGCCGCTGGGGAACTCCAACCGCGAGGTGCTGCCGGTGAGCGAGACGGGCTGATTCAGCTTCACCTGCTTCTGGCCCTTGAGGTCGTCGAGCTTGCCATCGGCGGGGGCGCGGTGATACAGGTAGGCCGGCACATATTCATCGCGCTCCAGGCGAATGAGCATGGGCGGCGGCACCAGCGTGATCTTCCGCGACGGATAGGTGTAAAAATCCTCGCCGCGCACGTAGAAGCGCACCGATTCTTTGAGGTCGTTGAGCACGCAGGAGAATTCGTTGAGTTCCTGCTGCTTGGTGAGCGGCATGTCGCTATTGGTCTTTTCGCCCCAGTAGGTCATGGTGACGCTGGCGGGGATTGTGAGCCGCCGCATGGTGCGCGACATGCGGGCCTGGCCGGCGGTTTCGGCGAGACGGTCTAAACTGCCTCGCATCGATTCGTAATCCTGGCTGCTGATGCCAATCAGACCGTCTTGGCACTCGGGCTGATCAAGGGCCCATTGCATTCGGTCTACGGTCCAATATGGATCGAGTTGAGATGGTGCTTGGCTAATTGTTTGCTCCATCTCTTTTAAATCGCCAGCCGCCGCCAGCTCCGCAATCAATTGGTGTCTCAGAGCTGCGTCATTCCTGAGATTCGCTTCGGAATCAGCCTTCCCCATCTTTCGGAGCTTATCTTTCAAAGCAGCGTGAAGCCTGTCGCGGAACGGGGACTTATTTGTGGAAAGCCAGAGGTAAAATTCTGAGTTTAAAGGCGCCGGCCAGCGAGTAATACCAGGCGGTTTGAAACGCTTTGGAATGACTCCGGCCCAGTCGGGGTGTTTCTCGACATCCGCCCACGTCATCGCTCGCCAACCGCCGGCGACGTTCTTATCGGCCACCACCCACTCACGGGCCACGACGCGCACTCGGGCCGCGCCGCCTTGCTGGATGCGCATTTCGCCCGATTCGGGGAAGTCCACGAGTTCCAGAAACGAGCGCCGCGGCCAGAGCGTGTTTTGCAGCAGGAAATTGCGCTGGCCCCAGATGGTAACGACGTCGGAAAAGCGGTAGCCGAAATCGACCACGCCGCCGGTGCGGTTGTAGCGAATACAATACGCAACCAGCACCAGCAGGAAGATCCCCAGGCTCAGGCCGCCGGCCAGGAGCCAGCGGTTGCGCAGCCGGCCCCAGTTGAACACCCGGCCCACGGGCACCTGATCGACGCGCTCGCTCACCTGCCGCACGGTTTCCAGGATCATGTCGCGCGAGTAACCGAGGGCGTGCGCTTCCTGCAGGTCGCGCGAAAGCTCGACGGCCGTGATGAGCCGGTCGCCCAGCAGCTTGGGAAAGCGCTTTTCCAGCACCAGCGCCAGCGCTTCGGGCCGGAAGCGGCGCAGCAGGCGCATGAGCGAAACGGCCGGTACCAGCACGAGCAGCACAACGAAGACTACCAGCACCAGGAAGCGAAACCAGAGCGTGGGGAATAGCTGCACCCAATCGAGCCCGAAGAGCTTGAACGCGCCGAAATCGAGAGCCAGGCCGAGCCAGAAGCAAATCGCCAGAAAGATAATAAACGTGGCCGCCGCTTCCAGAAGGATGTAGGTGCGAATGCGCCCGCGCAATTTGTGCAGCGGCGAATAGATCTTCGCCCGGGTCTGGCGCGAAATGCCTTGTTGGGTGACGGTTGCCATTTGCTCAGAATCCAATTCGTTCGTAGTTCCGCCTATTGATCGCGGACAGAATACTTTAACGATTGCCGACACTTATTACGCCGAAGGCGTTACACAACATAGCCCAGGGTTGCCGCGCTTCGCGGCTACCCTGGGTTCGGTTCGTCGCACTCTGTCAACCCTGAAAGGGTTGTAGCAAAGCCCGCTCACGCCTTTTTCTTCAACCCTTTCAGGGTTGCTGCTATGGGGTCACTTTGGTTCCCAGGGTAGCCGCTTACGCGGCAACCCTGGGCAGTGTTATAGAACCCCTTCGGGGTTCGGTCGCCGTTTCTCCAACCATAACTCCAAGCAATTCGCCAAACATCACCAGCCGGAATCCCGGCTGTAGTTCCGCCTGAAAACGGAACTACGAACGGCGCCTACGCCAATCGCAACAACTTCCGCGACAGCCATTCCATCGAGAACAGCCCCACCATCGCCAGCAGCATCCACGAAATCTCAATGGGCAGTCCCTTGCGATCGTGAATGACATAGCCGCGGATATTGCGCAGGTAAAAACCCTTGTCCCACAGGTCATCGGTCTTTCCCCGGTTGCGCTGAATGCGCGTTTCGGTGATCATGCAATCGGGAATCGTCTCCGCCGACTTCAGGTCGAAGAAGAGCCGGGGCGCGTCGCTGGTATGCTCGGCGGCAATCGGCTGCTCGTCGCTCTTCTCGTCCTTCTTTTCGGCCGGCTTCTCGGTGCGGATGCGGTGGCCTTGAAGCAGCTTGCGCAGCTCTTCCGCTTTGCCCTTATCCATGCGCGGCAAGACTTCGTCGATCTCGCCGGCCATCTGGTAAAGGGCGGCGAAGTCGGGCCGGACCATGTCGAGTTCGGGATTCGATTCTTTCACCAGGAATTTGCCACGGAGCGACTCGTCGGCCGAGGGGATCGGCACTTCGACCTTGTATTCGCCGGCCGTCTCCACCAGGTAGCGACCCTGAAACCAGCCGCCCCAGCTGACCGACGCGCGTTTGGGAGCGAGTTTGATTTCCTTCCGGGCTTTCGGATCGTCGTTGTTCAAAGGCGAGATGAAAGCTTTCACATCAACGTTTTCCGGCAGCGGGTTCGAGTCCGGGCCGAAGAGCTGCGCTTCGAGCCGCACGAAGCCGCCGGCAGTGAATTGCCGGCCCATCACCAGCACGCCGCGCTTATTCTGTCGCACGCGCGTGCCGGCACTGGCATAGCGGGCCAGCTTGATCCAGAAGCGCTCGTAATACACTTCCTTAAAGCCGCGCAGGCGGTACATTTCGCCGGAGCCGAGGAAGATGATGCGGCCTTTCGGGTATTCCATCGTCACCAGGAACGGATGCTCCGAGCCATCGGGCATGCGGGCTTCCGGGTCGGCAAACGTGGCCACCACCACGGCGCCTTTCTTCACGCTTTGCACCGGGTAGAAACTAAAGAAACCGCGGCGAGCTTCGACATCGGTGGCTGTGCGCTGCTCCTTGCGGAAGAAGAATTCATCCCAGCCGGCCAGCGGATTGGCCTTGCCTTCGTCGAGCTTCAGGAACTCCATGTCTTTATTGGCGCCGGGGAAGTTCAGGAACCACGGCTTCTTGGTGCTGCGGCGACGACCGAATTGCGGGTTGACCGGCAACACGCTGTCACCGGGGATTACCGGGAACAGTTCCATCAGCGCCTTGAATTTGCTGTTGTCTTCCGCCCGGGCCAGTTGGAAGGTGTGGATCGGCCCGCCGACGATGATGAGCCCACCGGCCTGGTGCTCCACCCAATTCTTGATCAAATTCAGTTGGGCTTCGGTGAGTTCCGACCAGTCCGGGTCGATGGCGATGATCACGTCGTACTGATCGAGGTTGTAGTACTTGTCTTTGCCGGTGGATTGATTGGCGCCGACATTCAACGTGGTGGGAAAGCGCGTGAGCCGGCGTTCGATTTCCACGTCTTGCACGTCGCGCGGCGTGTCGCCGGGGCCGCCCGACTTGCCTTCATTCTGCAAATAGATACTCAATTCCGCGCGCTTGGCGTCCTTCTCGCGCACCAGCAGCGTGCGCAGGAATTGGTAATCGTGCGTGGGGCCGCTGGCGAAGAGCAGCACGCGCAACGGCTTCTTGATGACCTGTACCGACACGGCGTCGCTCACGTGTTCCTTGCCCACGAACGCTTCGCCGTCGTCCTTTGGCACCCGGACGATGAACTTCCATTCCCCTTCGAGCAACTCCGGCTTGTTGCTGGTCGATTCCTGCTCGTCTTTCTTGGCCGGCTCTTTTTCGTCTTTCTTCGCGGCGGCGCCGGTGGGCTTGAACATCTCGAGCGGCAACTTGTCTTTGCCTTCGGTGGCCGTGGGGTCGATGGGG
>Ga0070732_10000938_pt1 | contig 16507 bp, 11 predicted proteins | sample Coa_R1_5_FD_66449 | JGI IMG/M metagenome (GOLD analysis project Ga0070732, IMG submission 66449) | Surface soil microbial communities from Centralia Pennsylvania, which are recovering from an underground coalmine fire - Coalmine... | ecosystem: Environmental > Terrestrial > Soil > Unclassified ...
CGCCTTCCAGTAGCTCGTCCCCAGCCGGCTCGCCGATATTGATGTCCATGACCGCATTCTTCACGGTTTCGCTCCATTCATCGAGCTTGCGAATGACGAACGGAGGCCGAAGCGGCAGGACCGAATACTTCATCTCACGCAACTTCCGGAAGCGGCGCGGCTTCGGCTCACTTGACTTTTTGTCGATAATAACAGGAAACATGCGGTCAACGATTTCATCATCATCGGCACCCGGAATATCAGTTACGATTTCGAGCCATTCACGAAATAAAACCTCAGCGGCTATGCGTTTTAATCGCGTTGTTGTTTGACAGGGCCAACACTCGATCGGCATGAACGGTTGGCCGAAACGTTCATTGAGAGCATGTAATGCCAAAGTCGCGGTCCAATCGTCCTCCGAGTCAAGTTCCATGAGTAAAGTCTGTACTTCAACCGACTGCAATTCCTCGCACGACGGCGGTCGAACTGATTTTTCCTTCGGTTCCCGCACCTGCTCCGCGGGCGGCACGGGTGTTATATCTGTGTTCAAACCGAGCCAAACTTGGTAAAGCGATTCGGGGACGGCGTTGACGATGCAAAAGACTGCGATCATCGCAACGGCAGCAACTCCGCAAAAGCGGTATACCGGATCAACGAAGGAATTGGGCCAGAGAATAGCGACGAGCGCCAACGCGCAGGCCAACACCAAGCACACGCCCAATTGCACGGGAAGCCATTTTCGCATGGGCAGTCTCCCCGAAATGGATGGGAAGAAAAACGCGAATCAGACAATCTTGCGCAACTCATCAAGTAGCCGGTCGATCTCAGCTTCAGTGCCGACAGTAATGCGCAGGCCATCACCGTAGCCATCATACCGCATGAGCCGGACCAGAATAAAGCGTTTTTTCAGCTCTTCGTAGATCTTTTGCACCGGCCGATCTTGCCGCCGGCACCACAGGAAATTGGCCTGACTTGGCGTCACGTCAAAGCCGAGTTTCGCTAATTCGGCGGCCATACGAGCGCGCGTGGACAGGATCTTCGCGCGCACGTGCAACCGGTATTCCTGATCGGCAATGGCCGCGGTGGCGGCGGCCAGGCACAGCACGTCGCAGTTGTAGGAGTCCTTCACTTTGATGAGTTCACGAATGACTTCCGGCCGGGCCACGCCGTAACCAAAGCGGATCCCGGCCAGCGAATACGACTTGCTCATTGTCCGCGTGACGATTACATTTGGTCGCTGGGCGAGATGCAGGCCATTGTTGTCCGCGAAATCAACATAAGCTTCGTCCAAGATCACCGGACCATCGATCTCATCGATCCATTGCTCCAATGCTATTCCGGATACCATCGTGCCCGAAGGCGAATTCGGGTTGGCCAGGAAGGTCAGATTTGCTCCGCGAAATCCTTGCGCCGGCGGAAGCTGCCAGTCGCTGCCGAACGGCAGCGCGCGAAACTCGGCGCCCTGAATTTCGGCCAGTGTCTTATAGAGTAGGTAGCCGGGTGTCGGCGAAGCGATCAGGCCGCCTTCCGGCACGAAAGCGCGCGTGACGATCGTAAGGATGTCGTCGGAGCCGTTGCCGATGAGGATGGAGTCAGGGTCAATACCGAGCACTTTCGCGGCCGTCTGGCGGAAATGCGTGCCGACTGGATCGGGGTATTTGCGCAGCCGGTCGCCGGTGAGGGCATCGCGAATGGCATCGAAAACGCGCGGCGAAGGCGGATAGGGGTTTTCGTTGGTGTTGAGCTTGATCCAACTGCCGCCCTGGGGCTGTTCGCCCGGGACGTAACCGGCCATGGCCCGGATCGAGGGGCGCAGCGGCAACGAATCGTTCATTTGCTCTTCTGCTTTTCGGCTTTCTTGGGCGGCCGCGGCGCGAAGTGATTGGTCTCGCTCACGCGCATGGCCACGCTGGCGGCATGCCCAGTCAGCCCTTCCTTGTTGGCCAGGTAGATCACGTCGTCGGAAAGCTCCTTCAGACCGGTGCGTGTAAAGGCAAGAACGCTGCAACGGCGCAGAAAATCATTCGCGCTCAGGCCGCTGGCATAACGGGCCGTGTTGCCGGTCGGTAGCACATGCGATGGGCCGGCCGCATAGTCGCCAATGGCAACCGGCGTGTATTGGCCGAGAAAGATCGCTCCTGCGGAGCTGATCTTATCGGCAAAAGCTTCCGGATCGCGCGTTTGCACGTGCAAATGCTCGGGAGCCAGGTCCTCCACTAACTTTGCGGCCTGAGCCGAGTCGTCGGTGAGAACAAGGGCGCCGTATTTCTCCAAGCTTTCGCGGGCCAATTCGCCGCGCTCGAGCTTCTTCAAATGCCGATGGAGTGATTCCGTTACCTCATCCATCAGCGTTTCATTCCAGGTAACGAGAATGCTGACGCCAGGGGAGTGCTCGGCTTGAGCGATCAGGTCCGCCGCCACGAAATCGGGTTGGGCGGAAGCGTCGGCAACAACCACGACTTCCGTCGGACCCGCCAGGCAATCGATGCCGACCTGGCCGAAGACGAACTTCTTGGCTAGTGTCACGAACTTGTTGCCAGGCCCCACGATCATATCGACTGGCTTCAGGCCCTCGATGCCGTACGCCAGGGCTGCGATGGCTTGTGCGCCGCCGATGCGGTAAACCTCCTTCACACCCAGCTCGTGACAAACGGCCAGAAGCTCCTTGTTGTACGATCCGGTCGGCGTGGGCGGCATGACCACGGCCAATTCCTTCACGCCGGCTACCTGGGCCGGGCAGACCGTCATCAGCAAGGTAGAGGGATATGCAGCTGCCCCGCCGGGAATGTGAATACCGACTCGTTTCATGGGGCGGTAGCGCACCTGCAATTCATAGCTGCCGGAAACCGTCATCACCGCGTCGGAATGGAGCAAGCCGGACTGAAACGACATAATGTTCATGCGCACGCGGCGGACCGTATCGAGGAATTCCTCGTCGGCTTGCGCGTGAGCTTCTTCCAATTCTTGAGCGGGGACGCGAATCTTGTCCGCCGTCAGCTTCACCTTGTCGAATGCTTCCGTGTAGTGGAGAACCGCGGGTAGGCCCTTATTCCGCACGTCGGTGCAAATCCGCTCGACTACCTGAACTGGCAGCAATGGCTTGCCGAACACTGCCATCGTTTGTTTTCGTTGTTGGGGGCTAACCACTTCGCCTTCGGTGCGAAACTGATCCCGCAATGTGGCCAGCTGTTGAACCGCCTTCGGATCGCTATACAAGATTCGCCGATATTTCGAATGTGTTGCCGGTTTCTTTCGGGCCGTAGTTGATCGTGCCATCCGATGATCCTTCGCGCTGCCAAATCAGTCAACGACCCGCACCGGAAACGGTTGAGCGGCGTAGTAGCTGGAAAGGGCATTCGTTCGTCTGTAGATGAAAATATACAGAATGCATGAAAGCTTTGCAAGAAATCGGCTCCGGGTCTGCGTTGCTCCACGAAGGCCAACGGCATTCGTTTCCACACCGTTTTCGACTAGAATGAGGGGACTCGCGAGTTGTCCAACGCATCGTCCCTGACTTAGTTTTCCCATTCCTTATGAGCCAAACTGCCGCCCAAGACCACCGAGTTGCACTGCCCCCAGTTCCGGTTCCTGCGCCGGCGCCAAGTTCCGGGGCGCGTCTTGACAGAACGATCCGGATTTTGAACGGCGTGCTTGTGGCATTGGTGCTGGGGCTCGCGTTTCTCACGGCGGCCACGCCGGTCCGTAACGGCGATTTTTGGATGCATTTGGCCACCGGCCGGGAAATCGCCCAGCAGCGCTATGAGTTCGGCAAGGACCCGTTCTCCTATACGACTTCCGGAGTCTATTGGGCCAACCATGCGTGGCTATACGATTGGACGCTCTATCAGTCCTATCGCTTGCTCGACGGAACGGGGCTCGTGATTTTCAAGTCTCTGTTAATGGCCGGCTTGGCGGCCATTTTGCTTTCCATCCGCAAACCGCACGAGCGGCTTTGGTTGCCATTGGCCTCTACTACTCTGGTTTTCGCCGTCATGGCGCCGCGTTTGTTGCTGCAGCCCGCGTTAATCTCGTTCTTGCTGCTCGGATTGACGCTATTTTTATTATGGAAGGGGCGGTGGGTATGGCTGTTGCCGCTCTGCATTCTTTGGGTCAATGTGGATAGCTGGTTCTGGTTGGGCCCGATACTGGCAGGACTGTTTTGGTTGGGGCAGTGCTCTTCTCCTTCGGAGCGAAGAATCCCGGTCTGGTTGGCCCCCGCCTGTTTGCTGGCGTGCCTCATCAATCCCCACCACATTCATGCCTTGTTAACACCGCCGGTTGAGCTTTCGCTCGTGGCAGCGAAGAGCGGCTTCAGTCACGACGTTCGCTTCCAGCGCGCCTTCATTTCGCCCTGGCAGCAACACGGGCTTCTCTCCAATCCCGCGGGGATTTGCTACTTTTTGCTGTTTGCCGTCTCGCTGCTCTCGCTAGTATTGAACCGCCGAGCCTGGCGTGACTGGCGCTTGCCGGTTTGGCTCGCATTCGCCGGATTGGGGGCATGGCAACTCCGCACGGTGCCGTTCTTCGCCGTTGTTGCTGGGCCGATCACGGTGCTGAATTTCCAGCAGCTTTTCCAAGGTTCGCCGACAAGAGTTACCGAGCCAATCCGGCAGAGCATTTTCGCCGTTCATGGACGGATTTTCTTTACTCTGGGGCTTCTGGCAGTAGGCGTCTTGGTCTGGACGGGCTGGCTACAGAATTTGCATTCGCGTAGCCGAGCAGTGGGCTTGAGCGTGGAGCCGGATTCGTCGCTCAAACATGTGGCCGAAATTATTGCCGAGTGGCGAAAGCAAAAAATGCTGCCTGCGGAATCGCGTGGGTTCGCCTTGCATCCGGATGTTGCGAACTATTGCGCTTGGTTTTGCCCGGAAGAAATGGGCTTCTTCGATTACCGCCTGAATCTATTCGCCGAGAGCGCCGCTCAATATGAGGATGTGTGCCGGCAACTGCTCCCGGGCTTGGATGACGATGCCGCAGCGAAACCCGCCGCGAGTTGGCAACAAGTGTTCCGCGAGCATCACATCGATCACGTGATTCTGTATGATCCGGAGCCCCTTCGGCTGCGCGACGGTTTCGACCAACTTTCGCGCAATCCGCGTGGTTGGAAATTACTCTCCGTCAGTGGACAAGCGAATGTCTTCGGATGGTTGAGCGCCGAAACCGCGCCGGCCTTAGCCCGGTTCCCCAGCAGCGACGATGCAGCCGCCCAGCTTGCATATGGGCCGGCGCACCAAGGCGATCCCGTTACACTTGCCGAAGTGCCGGACTATGTTCCCGAGTCGACACGGAGATGGAATGGCGCCTGGGCTGCCTTCGGCAAAGGGCGGCGACCGACTTGGGAATCGACCGCCGCCGACACCTGCATGCGCTACTACGAAAACCGTTCGCCACTGGACCAAGCGAGAATTCGCAGTTATGCGCAGGGAATCTATGGGGCGGGACTGACCGGCGTAATGGCGCCGGGCCCGGCCATTGCGATGCCAGCAAGCAGCCTGATTCTTCGCGAACGACTTCGGGATATGAAGTCGCCGGTATTCTTTGGCGACAACCTTGGCCGGCCCGCCGAGTGGCCATTGCTGGCCGTGCGCGCCGGCCGCCGCGCGCTGGTGGAAAATCCTGACGACGCTAATGCTTACCTTCGCCTGGGCCAGGCGTATTCCGCATTGCGAAGCGGCACCGTCGAGGGAAACCTGCAACTTCCGTTTCCGGCACTGAGCACGATTCGCCACATTCAGATTGTCACGGCCCTCGAGCAAGCCGTCACCCGAAACGCCGATCTCCTTCCTGCCCACGAGCATCTGGCCGTCATCTTGGAGCAGCAGGGCTATTTGGATGCCGCCCTAGACCACCGGCGGCATCAACTTCGCTTATTTCGACAAATGGGAGCAACTCCGGGAGAATCCGCAGATCAATTTCAGAAGCGCGTCAAGCAATCGGAGAGGATGGTGCAAGATCTCGAACGCATTATTCAAGAAGGGCAGAATAAATTAGTTATCCATTCCGACACTTTGGTAGGTGATCCGCTGGCCCGGGCGCGGCTGGCAATTAGCTTGGGTTTGGCAAAGCAAGCGCTTGATGACATTCTGCTGAAATCGCGCATTGAGATATTCGGCACCGCCGGAGCCAGGCTGCAACTGGAATTGATGCTTAATTTGGGCCGTGCGGAAGAGGTGCGGGCGATGTTGGCGGAACCCGAACTTCGGGAGCATCGTCTCCGGATGGGTGTTTTTTCCGTGCCGCTCTCGAGCTGGAATGGCGATGGGGCCGTGCACGAGCTACCCGCGTACGATTGGTATCATGCCTGTCAGGCCTTGGCGTTGGGTGATTATAAGGCAGCCGTCCGCGACTTCGATTCTTGTGCTGCTCTGTACCGGGAAGCAGAGATTCGATTGATGCCGCAGATTCGCGAAACGCTCTCATTGGCTGTCTTGGAAGCCATCGGCGCGAGAATGCATTCCGGGGCTTTTGGCTTCCAATTGACGATGGAAGAGGACTGGAGAAACTGGTCCACGCAATTGCGCCAGGCTTTGCTCCTGAGAAACCAACTGGCGGATATATACGCGTTGCAAGGAATGGCGCTCTTGGAACGAGGACCTGGCGAAATCGCGGAGCCCTATTTCCGACAATCGTTGAATGTCTCCCTGTTGGAAGATCGGCAAACCATGTCGGCCGGCCAATTGCTCTCGTGGCAATATTGGAAGCGAATCCATGAGGTTTCTGCGGGGGCAAGTCAACCATGAATCTGCAAGACTTAAGCGCGCGAGGGACGATGCGCGTGCGTTTGATAGCAATAGGTCTGGCCCTTCTGTTCGGTGTCGTGTCTTTGAGTCTCTTGGCGGTGCTCGGGTGCAGACCCGACCCGCCGACGGTTCCCCAAATAACCCATTCGCAAGTTACCGAAGACGTGACCCCCAAAATTCAGAACTTTTGCAGCCGCTGCCATTTTTTTCCGCCGCCGGATACCTTTCCTCGGTCTGCCTGGAAACAAGAGGTCGATCAAGGATTCAGCTTCCATGAGCGATTTGGAACATCGCAGAAGGACGTGCCACCCGTCGACGCGGTCGTCAAGTATTTTGAGGATCGTGCTCCACTGGAACTTCCCCCCGCCGATGTTCATTACTCCTCGCAACCATACCAGGTTCGCTTCGAACCGACGCGGTTGCCCGATCTGGCCGTTCCCGAGGCGCCGGCCATTTCGAACGTAAACCTGGTTCATTTGTTCGACAAGACGCGTTTCGACATCCTGGCCTGCAATATGCGGCATGGTCAGATTCTGGTTTATCAACCCTATGTCCCCAATCCCACTTGGAGAGTGTTGGGCAAAGTATCGAATCCGGCACATGCGGAAGTCGTGGACCTTGACGGCGACGGAATCAATGACATTATTGTCGCCGATCTCGGTAGTTTTCCGCCGACCGATCGCACGTGCGGCCAGGTCGTGTGGCTGCGCGGCAATAAAGACGGGACCTTCACGCCCCATACGTTGCTCGACCAGGTGGGCCGCGTAGCCGACGTGCAAGCCGCCGACTTTCGTGGAACCGGCAAGCTGGACTTGGTTGTGGCCGTTTTCGGTTTGCATGCAACGGGTGAAATCGTTCTCCTGGAGAACCACACAACCGATTGGAATCATCCCAAATTCGAGAAGCAGGTACTCGATTACCGGCATGGAACGATCCATGTTCCAGTGGCCGACCTCAACGGCGACGGCAAGCCGGACTTCGTGGCCCTCATTAGCCAGGAACATGAGACCGTGGTGGCATTTATCAACCGCGGCGACGGCACTTTTGACAGGAAAACGTTATACTCGGCTCCTCATCCTGCCTACGGCAGCAGCGGCATTCAACTCGTCGATCTCAACGGCGATGGCAAGCTCGACGTGCTGTATACTAACGGCGACGTTCTGGATCAGCCGTACCTTCTCAAGCCCTATCACGGCATCCAGTGGTTGGAAAACAAGGGCAACTTGAATTTCGAGCATCATTGGATCGCGCCCATGTACGGTGTCCATCGGGCCTTTGCCGCCGACTTACGAGGCAAAGGAATAATGGACATCGTGGCCGTCAGTTTTTTGCCGACCGAAGGCTTTCCGCAACGCGACCAAAAGGACCTCGACGCGATCGTGATACTGGAGCAAACGTCACCGGGAGTTTTTGCTCGGCATAGGATCGCATCGAAGACCTGTGACCACGTCAGTTGCATTGCCGGCGATGTATTCGGCACCGGGCGCATCGACTTGGTGGTAGGGAATTTCAATGGCCGAAATGACAAGAAGTTCAGTCCGATAACAATCTTCAAGAACCTCGGCCACGAAAAATAACCAAGCATCCTGAATCGTTCGATCTCACCGCGATATCCCTCAGCCTTCAATAAGGCGCCAATTCCCCTTGCGCTGGTTTCACAACTGCAACGGTCCCTCCTGAATTAAGATTAAGGGCCAGTAGTCCTGCCTCATCAGCCTCTCACTTCATTTTCGTATTTAGAATGTGGTGCAAAAACCGAACAATAAAGTCTACCTTTGCCCCATGGCGGTATCATTTATGGTGTTAGACCGGTGCGTCACATTAACGAAGTGCTCGCGAGCCCGATTAGCAACGGTAATCTGGATATTAGGCCCATGTTTGATTGCCTTAGCAGGTTGCACTTCGAGAGATGAAGACCCGGCGGACAGTTTTTCTAAACAAAAGCCCGCGGTAGGGGAACCGGCCCCTGATTTTGTGCTTAAGGATGTGAACAGCCAACCTTTTCACCTTAAGGATTACGTTGGAAGGCATTTTATTGTGCTCGAATTCGGCAGCACAACGTGCCCCATGTGCACACAAAGCGGATTGGATCGGCGTGAAGCGCTGGCGAAGAAGTACCGAGGACGCGTCGAATTTGCTTTTATTTATTGCCGCGAGGCTCATCCCGACCACCCGTTCGGTTCCATGGCCTTCAAAAGTGGGCCCAACCCTTCCCAGACAACCAATTGGCCAGACCGGGCCAAGCGTGCGCAAGAGTTTCAAAAGCAGTTCAAAATCGAACGGCGCCTGCTGGTCGATGAGATTGGCGAACCAACCGTACAGCATGAATTCGGAAATCGAGACAGTGAGATCGTGGTCGTAGATAGAGCCGGCGACATTGTTTTGAAGCAGCAGTACGCGGACACGAAGGAATTGGAGGATTATTTGGACCAGCACTGCGAGTAAGCGGTTTGGCGCGATCTCCAGCTCGGGCCGACGCGGTCTTCTCTCGGCGTTTACTTCCCTTTGGATTCCTTTTCAGGCAATGCATTAGCTTGTGCCCGGTAGGCGTCCTCCTGCGCCTGGTTCCCCTGCTGATGGTAGAATTCGGCCAATTCCAGATAGGCGTCGCGCAATTGGGGATCCAGTTTCAATGCATTGTGCAGCCAGAATTGCCCATCCTCCGGACGGCCCACGGATAGAAACAGTTTTGCCAATTCGAGTTGTAAATTGGCGTCGCGCGGATGCAACGCGATCTCGTGGGAAGTGATTTCGCCAATACGTTCCAGTCGATTGAGAAGCTGGCGCATGTGCTCTTCCTGACCCAGTTTCTCGGTTTCCTTGCGCTGATCGCGCAAGCTTTCGTAGAGCCCATAATGGGAAACATAATCGTACGGCATTGCCTCCACGGCTTTGCGAAACCAGATTTCCGCCTCGGCCGGCCGTTCTTCCGATAATTCCAATTGGCCGCGCGTGCGCAACGCCGGACCGAATCCGGGTTGGATCTCGAGGATGTGCTTCACGAGAGCTAATGTGGCCTCCACGTGATTGCACCGCAGATGACATTGGGCCATACGCGCCAGGGTATCCGGGTCTTCGCCCGCGCTTTGGTGCAATATCTCCCAATGCCTGAGCGAATCCTCATAGTGGCCGATGTTCATCAAGCTAATGGCGAGGCTGCGTCGCACATCATGCCGCCGGCTATCCAGAGCCATGGCCTTTTCGTAGTCCGAAGCAGCGAGCGCAAAAGCGTGGACGTCCAGATGCAGATTGCCCAAAAGAACCAATGCCTGAATGTTATTGCCATCGCGCTCGAGCCATTGGTTCAAGCACTTGAGCGCGTCCGTGGTTCGGTAGACGCGCGAGTAGCCTTGTATCAGCGCTTCCCAGATAAGCGGAGTTAATTCGGGGTGAAGGCGGAGCTGGTCGTATAAATAGGACTCCACATCGAGAAGTTCGCCCTCAGCAGCACGCAAGTAGGCCCACTCCAGTGTTAGCTGAAGAGAGGGAACAGACTGCAATTCCCGGCAGCGCAACAGATGCATTTCGGCCAGATCAAAACGACCCAGGCGACGGGCCGCCCGGCTGGCGAATATATGGCTGGTCTCATCGTCGGGCCAAACTCGTAGTGCGGCTTCAAAATGCGCGAGCGCCTCTTCGCTGCGGAAACGATTCATCTCGGAGCGGCCGCGATAAAAATGAACGGCGGCACTTGCCTGCGGGCCAATCAGTCCGGCGCTGACGATTAAAATGGCCAATAGCAACAACAACCGCGCCAACCTGGAACTCCGGCTCTCCCCTTTTTGGGGACCCAGGCGAAGCGATTGTGTGGCGCGTGCGAGCAATTGCATTATTCTGACGCCTTGCCGTTGCCAAGCGGATTTCTATGGCTGGGGTTGGGCGGTTTTGTACATTTGCGAGTGGTACCGCGACCGACCCAGATCGCCGGTCCGCTGGTAATACGTGGCCAGCACTTTGTGCGCGGGGGCATAGTTGGGATCAACTTTTAAGCAGCTTTTCAACCAGCGCACGCCTTCTTCCACATGCCCGGAACGAAGATAGATCATCGCGGCTTCATAATGAAGGACCGGGTCATTCGGATTCTGCTGCATCCGTTCGGTCACCAGCTTCTGCAGATATCTCAAATCGGCTTCCATCGCTTCCAGCCGCGCTAAAGTCTCTTCGGCCTCCGTGTTCTTTTTGAGTCTGGATAAGCACAGGTAGAGCTGATAGCGGGTGGGATAGTTTCCCGGATCGAGTTCCACGGCCCGGCGCAGATAACCCTCGGCTTCTTCCACGCGGTCCCACTGCATGTACAACTTGCCGCGCGCCGCCAATGCTTCGCGGTTGGCTGGTTCGCGGTCCAGTACCTGGCCTAGGGCTGCATCGGCCTGATCGTAACGGCCAAGCACCGTGCAACATCGAGCCAACTCCACCAAAACCTGAGGCTTCTCCGGCTCCAGGGCGTGTAAGTATTCCAAATGGGGCAAGGCTTCTGATTCTTCGTGCGCGTCGATCAACAAACCGGCCAGCCGGAACCTGGCATCGGCGCGCTCGGGGTCCAGTTCCAGCACCTGCCCAAAGCATTTGCGCGCTTCGGCATTTTGCTCCTTGAGTTCGTAACAAACTGCCTCGCAGAAGATCGCCTGAGTATCTTGCGGGGCCAGTTCCCGCCATTTCTTCAAGGCAACATCGGCATCCTGGAGTCGAAAAACCCGGATGAAATAGGCAGTGATCGCTTCTAAAATCAGCGGGGCAAAAGGATGGTTCTCATCGACCAGTCGAGTGCAGTAAGACTGAACACTGTCCAGACGGCCTTTGCCGACTTGTAACAATACGCGCTCAAGAAGCAATTGCTCGTCGTCAGGGCCACGCGTTCGTTCATATCGAGCCAGGAAATCTTCGGCGATCTCGAAGGCCTCTTCGCGACGAGCCGTTCGGGCGGCCAATAACAGTGCTTCAGGCCGTTCCGGCGCTGCCCAAAGACACGCGCGCAGATGGCGATGGGCCTCCGCGTTGTGATAGCGCGCGACTGCCATGCGCGCCTTGGACAGGTGGTAATTGGCCCAAGCCTGCACTCCGAGCACGCCGACGCCGACAACGAGAAGAACGGCAACGACCAGTCTGGCAAAGAATGCGATTGGATGCCGAAATGGATAACGCAACAGGCGAAAGGCTGCTGACACCAACCTCGCCGTTCTCTTCCTTGGCGAGACAGCAACTAGCGGCGTTAACTTGCTGGATGCTTCAACAGAGGATGCGGGCTCAGCCATGGCCGAACAGCAAAAGATAAGCGAGCCCCACCGTTCGGAGCAAGAGCTTCCGTCGGGTGGGGCAAGTAGATTGACCCAGTAATCACTCGCTCAAGGGAACATCGTAGGTGTTGCTTCCCGATTTCACCGTGAACGTGAGTCCGGAAGAGTCGGGACTCTTATACTTGTCTGGAATGTTCGGAATCTTGTCATGTTTTTCCTTTGAACCTTCATATGCCTTCATAGCTTCGGGCGGCGCGCCAGGCGGCGGCTTCATCTTTCCCTCCATCTCCTTTTCGCGCCCCTTCGGAACTCCTACGGCGCCGCTTCCCTTGTCCACGGGTATGCTGATGTAAACCTTCATGTTTCCGGATGGAACGTTTTCTACATAGTAGGCGCCGTCGGGCCCAATCGAAGACCCGTATTCTTTGCCGTCATCCGCCCGAAAGTTGATAGATCCTCCGGGCATCGGGGCACCCTTAAAGGTGACTTTGCCGGAAATCTTTCCTTTACCACCCCCAGTACAACCGAGCGCCAATACGAGGGACGGCAGCAATAAGGCCATTCCCAATTTCAAACGAAGCAACGATCTCTTGGACATGAAGCACCCCTGGACGAGATTTAGAAGAAAGGCGCTTCCAATCGGAAGCGCCTTTTTCGGAGCAACGAATTGCCGTTTTCAAACCTGAACTGAGCTTGCTACCAGTCTGAACCCAAAACGTCACCACAGTTGCAAGTAATGGCGGCCCACCAGGTGGTAGTACTGACGCTCTGGTTAACCAGCCGCACACTGCCGTCCCCCATGGCGCACAGAATTCCAGCCGTGTGACCCGTGTTGGGAAGATTGCCGTTGCCGCAATTGGGCGTTGAATTCGCACAGTTGGGGGCATTGGGAGTCGGGTTCTTATTCGGTTGAACTTGGAACATGGCCGAAGGCTGCGGGCCGCCACGCAGAGAAAAGCCCGCCGCACTGCCAGGGGTAATCATGCACGACCGGCCAGCCTGGCTGCCGCTATCCGGAGTGTACACACAGGGACCCCAGTCTCCCCAATAGTTGAAGCCACTATCGGGCGACCAGCCGCTTTCGCCGTAGGACAATACTTCCTTTTCCGTGAAGAAGACTGTGTTCGAAGTTCCATCGGAAATGGAACCAGGGAATTGTCTTAGCGGGACGTTCCAATACCAGGGATTCTGATTTTGCCCGGCCGTGGAACCGTAGGTAAGACCAAAGACCTGGCCGTTGTAAGCGTAGCTGGTTACTGATTGCGCCCAGATACCCTGCTCACTTTTCGTTGGATCCGATGGACAAAGGTACGGCTTAATCTTATAGTTCTGCCCATTCCATTGGCTGTAGGTCGGGAATGCGCCGTTTCGCCCATCCCCACCCGCTCCGACATGCGTGGCCTGGTACGTGTTGTTCTGTTCGATGTACGGCAAGATATGGAAAAAGATACCGCCTTCCCCGTTATTGTTGGCCGGACTCGGGCTCGGATAAAGCCCAAGGCCAGGAGGCATGTTGCCGCTATTCGTGTCGGAAGCATTTATTGTCGCCAAGCAAATCTGCTTCAAATTGTTCGAGCACTGAATGCGGGCCGCCGCCTCGCGCACCTTCTGCACTGCGGGCAATAGCAACCCAATCAGAATCGCAATGATGGCTATGACCACCAGCAATTCGATTAGCGTAAAGCCGAATCCTTTCTTGAATCTTCGAATGAGAGCCATGAGTCGCCCTTTCTGAAGAAATGAGAGAGAAACAGACAGATTAGTTATTAAGTAAGCAAATCGGTAAACACCGTCAAGGAAAAATCCAATCTCGCCACGTTCCAGACCACGCTTCAGCACCTATTATCATTCGGACCGAAACATGGTCAAAATAGAAAGGTTTTTCTTTTCTACACCAACTGAGCGACGAATACAAGGATAAATTTCGCCAAATACTCATTTTTTTGTGTCCACGTCAACGCGGCATCGACCGTTTTTTTCAACGAGTTTGGCTGACAAGGCAACAACTTGCGTCGTTTTCCCGCCCATGATCGCCCTTTCGGTATAGCAAATCGAGCCTTCAGCTGGTGGAAGGTTGACTAGCACCGGAAGCAACTGTTGAAGGCTCCGCGGCCGCTTCCTGTTTTTCATCCGGCCGTGCGACCGCTTTCGATCCACGTAGCCGCCGAATCAATCTCACCAGAGGCGAGAAGAACACACCGAGCAGCGCGAGAATTACCCAACCCACTAAAGCGAGAAAGTACGGGATGAGTTCCACTCCCGGCACAGGCCCATAGGCGAACAACGGCGAACTAGGGCGGAGCACTTCCTTCTCCTTTCAAGAATGGCAATTGGTCTGCAGTGAATCGTTGGGCGCGCTTCAATTCTACGCCACACGCACCACTCCAAACGACTTCGTGTTGCGGTGTGACTTCAAAAACCTCGCCACCTTCGGAATTGACGATAAGCGTGTTGCCGTTGGGCAACCGCTGACTCATACCGCGAATGCGCGAATAAAACGGGATGCCGTTATCGCCTGGATACCACCACGGGAACGACTGCGCTAGGGGATCGTATTCGAGTACGCGCGAGCCACGCGGCGAACCCATGTTGTCGAAGATGAGTATGTGGCCATTATCGAGGAACGACGGGTCGTGCTGCGCGCGCCAGATGCCGCGGGCCGCCCACACGATCTTGCCACTATCTGGGTCGAGCACGGCCAGGGCATCGAGATGGCGCGGCGAAATCAGCAACTGTCCCGCCTTGAACTGCGGAAACTTCGACGCCTTGCTCGTAGTCAAGACTTTCACAGTGTTGGTGTGGAATACATCGCCCCGGCGTCGGTCATCGAAGATCGGCGTTGTGGTAACGCCTGGCGGCGCCGGGGGCGACGCCTGTCCATACATTTTCGAGCGCTCCAACATGCACAGGTAGGGAGCGTATGCCGGAGAGTCTCGAAATGCCTCGAGCAAAGGAATGCGCTTCAAGCGCTTGCCTTCGGGCGAAATGATGTCCACCACATCAATCACACAGGGCGATGGGGCGGGAATGTATTCCAATCCGGGCGGCAATTTTTCGACGATTTCATTGGTGATGGTGTAGATCGTGCCGTCTTCTCCCACATCCACATCGTGGTGGCATTTGTCGCGGTACTTCCAAATGACGTTGGAGTCCTTGTCGATTTTTACGAGCCCGTATCCGTTTGACGATGATTTGAAATCGATGGGACCTTCCATGACCGCCAGCAAGTCCCCATTGGGATAAAGATGGCCGCCCGTGAAATAAACCGCGGCATCATTTGGGGGATGTCCGCCAGGCGCGTCCGGCCAGATGCGACTAAACGGCACATACCACTCATGCACCACCCGGCCGCGCATATCGACGAGCACAGTCCGCGTGCTGCTGAACATGCAGAGGGTAAAGCCATTACACGCCTTATCCGCTATGTAGATCTGGCCGACCGAAAGCGGCGGAAGGTCCTCGTCGGCAACCTGGTTCGTTTTTCGTCCCTCGTACCAGGCTGCACCGCCTGCGAATCCGCGCTGAATAAAGGACGAAGGCGGGAGATCAAAGTAAATGACCGCCGCGCCCAGCAGGAAACAGAGAGAGGCCAGACCAAACAGGAACAGGCAAAAGCGAAGGTGAGATGCCTTCATGCGAAATCCACTATAACAATGCGCCGGCGCGACAAGATAGATGCGTTCTGTTCCGTATGAAGCGCGCCGCATTCCAGCCGTTGCCGATCTTCTTGCACGATGATGTACAGATTGTTTCATGAGAGAATTATGAGAATCCACGCCCGCTGGAGGCGGTTGCTTTTTGATACATTATTTCCAGCGGCTATTTTCCTTGGGCGCAGTATCCTGAGTCAGTCGCATGCGGACGGCCAAATTCCTTATTGCAGCATCGGCCTTGGTTTTCGCGGGTTTACTCTCGCTCCCGTTGGTGAGGCTCAAGTTGGATGGTGCTCATCAGCTTCAGCCTCATGACTGGTTCGCCGACATTACCGATGAGGTCGGCCTCCATTTCATCCATGATGCCGGTCCCACCGGCGACTTTTTCATGCCGCAGGCGATTGGCTCCGGTGCCGCCATTTTCGATGCCGATGGCGATGGACGACTCGTAATTCTCTTGCTGCAAAACGGAGGGCCAGACGGCGCGAAGAACCAGCTTTATCGTCAGTTGCCGAATGGAAGATTCGAAGATATCAGTGCCGGGTCGGGTCTCGATTTCGCCGGCTACAACATGGGCGTAGCCATCGGCGACATAAACAACGATGGCCGGCCCGACGTCCTCATCACGCAATACACGGGCGTCCGGCTCTTCATCAATCAGGGCAACGGCAAATTCGTCGATCAAACCGAAGCGAGCGGTCTGAGCAACCCCGCATGGGGCGCCTCGGCCGCGTTCTTCGATTTCGACCGGGACGGCTGGCTCGACCTGGTGGTTGTTAATTACGTTGATTATGACCCCACTTGGAAGTGCAATTCATCCAGCGGGCAAAGGGAATTCTGCCCTCCGTCTACCTTTCCTGGACGAGTCACCCGGTTGTTTCATAATCTCGGACCTTCAGCC
>Ga0070732_10000939_pt1 | contig 16498 bp, 16 predicted proteins | sample Coa_R1_5_FD_66449 | JGI IMG/M metagenome (GOLD analysis project Ga0070732, IMG submission 66449) | Surface soil microbial communities from Centralia Pennsylvania, which are recovering from an underground coalmine fire - Coalmine... | ecosystem: Environmental > Terrestrial > Soil > Unclassified ...
TATTCGATATCGACGGCACCCTGATTAATTCCGGCGGCGCGGGCATGGAAGCATTGAAACGCGCTCTCAAAGAGCGCTTTGAAATCGAAGACAATCTCGAGGACATCGAGATTGCGGGCATGACCGATTCCGGAATCATTGTCAGCATTCTGGATAAGCACAAAATTCCGGCGAACGCCGAAAACGTTGCCGCATTCCTGGACAGTTACGTTCACTTTCTTTCCCACGAGCTTCCACGCCGAAAGGGAAAACTGCTTCCAGGTATTTTGGAACTTCTGGAAAAACTAAAAACCCGAAAACACGTCGTCCTGGCACTTTTGACCGGAAACGTTTCCCGCGGAGCGCAGCTCAAGCTTGGCCATTACGGCGTCTGGCACTTTTTTGAGTTCGGCGCCTTCGCGGACGATCACTCCGATCGTAACCAGCTGGGTTCGTTCGCGCAGGCGCGAGCAAGAGAGAAACACGGCCGCGAGTTCAGCTCCCAGGAAATCGACGTTATCGGCGACACTCCGCGCGATATCGCCTGCGGCAAAGCGCTTGGCGCCCGCACAATCGCGGTTGCGACCGGCACTTGGAGCCGGGAAAAGCTGGCCGAACATAATCCCGACATTTTGATTGATGACTTTTCCGAAGTTGAGCGTCTAATTAATACGCTCGGTTGGTGATTGACCGGCGAAGCTTGGGAGATGGCCGCAATCTCTCTGAACCCTGAATCTATGACACGAACACAAGAACCCAACATTTTACCGCTCGACGGCGAAATTGACCTCCATGTTTCACCGGAGGTCGCAAAGTCTTTGCGAAAAATGATCGAGAACAAACCGAACCGGGTTGTTGTCGATCTGACTAAAGTCACTTATCTCGACAGCTCCGGCCTGGCCGTATTGATCGAGGGAATGCAAAACGTGCAGAAATACGGCGGGAAATTTGGACTGGCCGGGGTCCAGGAGGACGTGAAACACGTCTTCGACACCGCCCGGCTGGATCAGGTTTTCGAAATCTATCCGGACGTCGACACGGCACTGGCGGCCAAGTAAAACGGTCCTGCTTTCGCACAAAATCTGCTGCAATTTCAGCCACTGATGGCCGGGCTGGATTGGCAATATTTTCTTCCCCTCGAAGGCGAGATCGATCTTCACCGGTCGCCCCGGGTGGAGCGTTCCCTCGCTTCAATGATCAAAAAGAAGCCGGACCATCTCGTAGTGGACCTTTCCGGTGTCACATTCATCGACAGTTCCGGCGTGGCGGTGTTGATTCGCGCCCTTCAAAACATTCAGGAGTACGGCGGTAAGTTCAGCCTCAGGGGAATGAACGAAAGAGTGCGGCCGATTTTCGAAATCGCGCGGCTCGATCAAGTTTTCGTCATCGATTCGCACGAAATCGAGCCGTTGGCGGATTGAACCAGGATCTTAAGTGTCGTCTCCACATTCTTCGCGATGTCGAAGTGCGAAGCGCATTCCATGTTGACTGCTCTTGCCCCTGCGCGCCGCGATTCATCCGACCAAAACCGAATCGCATTCCGAAGCGCGATGACATTATTCGGTAGATCGACGACCGAGCCGTGCACGCCGTCCTCAATAATCTCGCTAAAACCGTTGTCGCGCGTGGTAATTACCGGCAGTCCACAGGCAAGCGCTTCCAGACACGCGTTTGAAAATGGATCGTAAATTGTTGGCAGAATAAAAATATCCGCCGCGGCATAGATCGGACGAATGTCGGCGATTTCTCCAAGAAAACGCACCGGCTCCTCGGTGAAGAATCGCTTCTGCCGGTAACCGCGCTCGTCTCCGCGCCCGGCGACGAGCAATCGCAACTTCTTGTCGCGACTCAGCTCGAACGCTTCGATCGCAAAACGCAGCCCTTTGCGTTCCCAACCGGAGCCGGCAAACAGCAATACAGCGTCATCCGGTTTCAATTTCAGGTCGGCCCGGGATTTTTCACGCAAGACGGGATCAAAACGAAACTTCTCCAACGGAACGCCAGTTCGCACGATCTCGATTTTGCCTGCCCTATATCCGTAAAGGTCCACGATTTCGTGTTTCACCATTTCCGAGTTCGCGATCACTCGACCCGCGCCCGAATTTTTGAACAGCGATTCCTCAAGTTTCAAAATCTCACGATGTTTGCGATTGATCCCGCGAACGAACCGTTGGAGCGGTATCTCAAATTTTTGACGGCGATTGAGCCAGGCCCTGTGCACTCCGTCGCCGGCCCGATAAACATCGCAATTCCAAACCCGCTCGAGGCTCATCAGGATATCGCAACGAAGACCGGGTCGAAGTTTTTCGAGTTCATCGGCGAAGGCGATCGGCGATTCGCCAGGAATGCGGGTAACGGATCCAAATGGCCATTCGTTAGCCGGCCAGTCGTTCGTCGCGATTAGGTTCGCCGAATGACCAAGATCGACAAGGCCACGGGCGAGCCGTCTGAGGTAGGCCTCGGCCCCGCCGCTGGGTGAATAGCCGCGGCGCGCGAAAGTGATTTTGATGTTTTGAGTATCCGCCAAACACGCCAAATGACGCTAACATTCACAGCAAAAGCAACGTATCTTTGACTTTTCGCGAGCTTTGGTGTGTTTAGCGGACGCTTCATCAACATGACAGAAACGCAGCCAGTGGAAAGTTCCGTCGGCACACCGCGCGTTCTGCCCAGGAATCTCCTCTACTCGATCTTCGCTCGAATCGGCGGTCACGGTCTGGATACCGATTCGTTTGAAGCGTTGCGCGCGTCGTATCATGGAAAATTTCTCGGCAAGGCTGTCGCTTACGACAATCGTCAGGACGAAATCCCGGCCCAGTTCATCCAATCGCTCCGCTGGCATCCGGTGCGGTTAATCTCTTTCGTCGGCCGGCCACATTATTATGGAGCCAAGAAAAAATATCTCGACTGGATCGCATCCCGGCATCTCGAAACCGGCCGCTACGATTTCTTTCACAGTTGGTCGGGCGATTGCCTGGAAAGTTTGCGAACCGCGAAACGGAAAAATATTCCGTCGTTGATCGAAATCCCGACCTGGCATCGGGGAAGTCAGCGGACGGAGGACAAAGGACAGAAGACACAGGACGGAAGGGGCTGGAAATCGCGGCTTCTCCTCGAGCCAGGGAGATTCCTGGAGGAATACGATCTTGCGACGCTGGTAGTGGTGCTTTCGGAAAAGGCTGCCGAATCGTTTCGGGCGGCAAACTTTCCGGACGAGAAGTTATTTTACCTGCCGCGGGGCGTTGACGTTGAAAGATTCAAACCGCGCCTTGAGGCGGAGGGGACAAGGCGGCCGCCGGTCTTTCGCGCCGTGTTTTCCGGCGCACTAATCGAGCGTAAAGGAATTCATCATTTGCTGGAAGCGTGGCACCGATTGAATCTGAGCGACGCCGAACTTTGGCTGCTTGGCAGTGTTCATGAGGAAGCAAAGCCGTATCTGAAAAAGTTTTGGTGCGACAACATTCGCGTGCTCGGATTCAAACGCGATCTCGAAAATTATCTCAATCAAGGATCGGTATACGTTTTCCCATCGCGTCTCGAAGGCAGCGCCAAAACGATTTACGAAGCGGCAGCTTCGGGATTGCCAATGATTACCACCCGCGAAGCCGGCGACGTGGTCCGCGACGGTGTCGAAGGGATCATCGTTCAGCCGGGAGACGTGGATGCAATCGCGGCAGCGATTGAGCATTTGTATCGTCATCCGGAGATCGTCGCGAGTATGGGGATGGCGGCGCGCCAACGCGTAGTTGAAAATTTCACCTGGGACCTTTATCGCACTCGCTTGTTAGGCGCTTACGAACGCGCGATTCAATTGTCGACGACTTGAACATTCTCCTGATTCAACTCAAGCGCATCGGCGATTTAATCCTCACCACGCCGGCAATCGCGGCGGTGCGCAAAAAATTCCCGGACGCGCGCATAACCCTTGTCATTTCCAATGAGTGCAAAGCGCTTGCTCCGGCAATTCGCGGAGTCGATCGACTTCTGATCATGCCGCGCGGATTCGCTGGAATCAAAACACTTGCGGCGGTCGCGCGCGGCGGATTCGATTTTTGCGTAGACTTCAGTCGCAACGACCGGTCGGCGTTACTGGTGATGCTGTCGCGTGCGAAGAAAAGGATCGTTTCTTTTCGAATCAAAATGCGTTCTAAATTTCGGACCCGGCTCTACAACGAATTTGTCCCCCACCGCATGCGCGACATGCACACCGTCGATTATCATCTCGCGCTACTCGCGCCGTTGGGGATCGAAAACGCACCGGCAGCGATCGATCTCGCGTTGCCCGAAGATGTCACCACGGCTGCCGGACAATTGCTCGAAGCGCATAACGTCAGGAAGCCATTCTTGATTTTTCATCCTGGATCGGCGCGCGCAGAAAAGTTTTGGGATGCGCAGCGCTGGTCTGAAGTGATCAATCACGCCGCCGAGCATCACGATGTCGATGTTGTGATAACCGGCGGGCCCTCGCTTTTCGAGCGAACTCACATCGGCGACATCAAATCGAAAGTGCGCCGGCAAGTTGTCGACCTTTCCGGTCAGACCGATCTGCTCACCCTGGCGGCGCTGGTCGCGCGAGCACGACTGTTAATCACGGTCGACTCCGCGCCGATGCATCTCGCCGCGGGAACGCAAACCCCACAAGTAATCCTGTTTGGCCCAACCAACCCTTTCCACTGGCGGCCACGCGAGAGTCGGGCGTTGATTCTGCAGGGAGATTCAACCTCGCCGATGGCGGAATTCGTGCCCAAACAGCCTCGCATCCCTATGAACCAAATCTCGACGGGAGCGGTGATCAATGCTATGGAGTCGCTGCTGTCGAGTCCGGCAGCCAGGCCATCGTTATGAGCAAGGCAGAAGGCGCCAAGGTAAAGCTCTCGTTCTGGGAAACCATGCGGACGGGATGGAGACCGTACAAGCGATTATACGGTTACGCCGTTCCGTATCGATTTCGTTTCCTGGTCGGACTCGGTTTAGGAACTGCCGCCGGTCTGCTGACATCAGCATTGCCGGCTACGGTTTATTGGGTTGCGAATTTTGTATTTCATGGGGCCGCACCCAACCCAAAGACGTTCTATAGCCACCCTGAAATGATAAATGCCGGGCCGAAACTGGGCTCAGTGGTCTGGGTTTGTCTGGCAATTCCGCTGGTGATGACAGTGCGCAGCCTGTGTGCCTACGGCAACGCTTATTACATGAACTGGGTAAGCAACAGAGTGGTGAACGATGTTCGCAATCAGCTCTTCGCCAAAGTCATGCATCATTCGATGGACTTTTTCAATCGGATGCAGGCGGGTTACTTGATGTCGCGAATAGCCAGCGACACTCGTAGTTTGCAGCAGGCCCTGACCAGCGTCAGCAGCGACGTTTTCAAGCAACCCATCACGATCATCGGTGCGATCGCGGTGTTGCTGTGGATGGATTGGAAATTCACGATTGTCAGTCTGGTTTTGTTTCCAATCTGCATCATTCCGATTCGCATTTTCGGAAAACGCGCTCGGCAAGCCACCCAGCGCGAACAAAAGGGCGGGGTTTTGATGTCGGTGACGATGCAGGAAAGCTTTGCCGGAATTCGGGTGATCAAGTCGTTTGCCCGCGAAGACCAGCAGGAAAGGGCGTTTCGGCGCGGCTCGCAACAATCGTTCTCTCAATCAATGCGGACGGTGAAAGCCACCGAAGCTGTCGGACCGCTCGTCGAGATCATCGCTTCGATCGGGGTCGGTCTCGCTCTTTGGTATGTCTACGCCACCAACCTGAGCGCCGGCAGATTCTTCGGATTGATCTCCGGAATTTTTATTATCTACGACCCGATCAAAACGTTGAGCAAGCTGCACATTGTGATGCAGCGCTCGCTCGGCGCGACCACAGCTATTTTCGCGATCCTTGATTCGAGACCAGCGGTCGAAGACGCGCCGAACGCGATCGACCTACCACCTTCACGCGGTCAGATCGATTTCGAAAATGTCACCTTCCGATATTCCACCGGCGTAACCGACGCAGTCCGTAACATCGATTTAAGAATCGAGCCGGGAAAAACTTACGCGCTGGTCGGCGCAAGCGGTGCGGGAAAATCGACAATTTTATCGCTCATTTTGCGTTTGTACGATCCGACTTCAGGCAGGGTGAAGATCGATAATCATGATCTGCGATCGCTGACTCAGAAATCGTTACGCGCCCAAATCGGCCTCGTCACTCAGGAAACGTTCTTGTTTCACGATACAATTTTCAAAAACATCCAATTTGGCCGGATGGGCGCGTCGACGGAAGAAGTTTACGCCGCCGCTCAAACAGCCTATGCCCACGATTTCATCATCACACAGCCGGATGGTTACGACACGGTCATCGGCGATAAAGGCTGCCTCCTGTCCGGCGGCCAGCAGCAACGACTGGCCATTGCCCGGGCGCTGCTAAAAAACGCGCCGATTCTCCTGCTCGACGAAGCGACTTCATCGCTCGATACCGAATCGGAGAAACAAATTCAAAGAGCGCTCGAAAAACTCGCCGCCGGTCGAACTGTCATCGCTATTGCCCACCGCCTGTCGACCATTTTGTCCGCCGACCAAATCGTGGTGTTGGACCAGGGGCAAATAAAGGAAATTGGATCGCACTCCGAGCTGATTGAAAAGTCCGGTTACTATCGGCGCCTTTACGATTTGCAGTTCAACCAAACGACGCCCGAAACCGAAGCTGCGGCCGAACCGGACGTGCTGGCCGAAGAATTGGTTTAAGCCCGTCTGTCCATTTAACGGTTTAACGATTTAGTGATTTAGCGATTCAATAATGTGACGGTTTAACCATTACCCCGTGCCGATGCCACTGAACTTTGATCTTCATACCCACTCGTTTTTCTCCGGCGACGGAGTTTCGAGCCCGGAAGATTTGATCGCCGGCGCAAAAGCAAAAGGTCTGCACGGCATCGCAATGACCGATCACAATACCTGCGACGCTGTGACTTACATGCTCGAAAAAGGTTTGATGCGTCTCGACGGTCAGCCGGTCGACGGATTTCTCGTTTTGCCGGGCGTCGAAGTGACGACCGCCGACGGACACCTGCTTTGCATCGGCGCCGAGTTGCCCTACCTCAAAGGCAAGCCGGCGCGCGAAGTTTGCGAAGTGATTCATCAACGGGGCGGCCTCGCTATTCCGCCCCATCCCTATGATTTATTTCGCGCTGGCATTCGCTTTTCGGTTTTGGAAACGCTACCGGTCGACGCGATCGAAGTTTTCAACGCCGCCACCACGTTGCGCCGTTACAATCGATACGCCTTTAAATATGCGCAGCTTCGCGGTCTGCCAATGGTTGCGGCCAGCGATGCCCATCATGCTGCCGCGGTCGGCACCGCCTACACCATTTTGAACACCGATGATTTCTCCGTGAAAGGTGTTCTCGCGCAGATCCTCAAGAGCAACGAGCTCAACCAGCAATATCTCACGCCGCGAGATAGCCTGCGCAAAACCTGGAACAATTGGATGCGCCTCCGCCGCCGGAAACGAATTCCCGAACTCGCCGCCAAAGATCGACAGCACAACGGCAGGTGATTCTTTCGGTGACAAGTGACCAGACAAACACTTGTTCCGCCTGACTAACCTTAGAAAGCTCCGCGATCGGCGGATCCCGGTAAATCTTCTTTCCTGATTTCCTGCTTTCCTGATTAAGTTTGCACGTGGCTGCGTACTTAATCGTCGATATCGACATCATAGATCGGGTCGCCTTCGCGGAATATCGCAAGGCTGTTGTTCCCCTCATTCAGAAGTACGGCGGCAAATATGTTGCGGTCGGCGATCAGATTGAAACCCTGGAAGGCGACTGGTCGCCCAAGCGAATTGTCATGATTCAGTTTCCCTCAATGGAGCGCGCGAAAGAATGGTTCAGTTGCGAAGAGTATCGCGAGCCATGCAAAATCCGGAAGCGAACCGCGAAGACCAACATGATTCTTGTTGAAGGAAATTAACTAATGACGATTGATTTCTTTTCAACCTTCAACCTTCAACCTTTATCCTTCTGAAATGTCTGCATACATCATTGTCGAAATAGAAATCACCGACCCGGTCGGTTATGCGGATTACAAGAAGCAAGCCGCTGCCACCGTCCTCAAGTACGGCGGCAAATACATCGTTCGCGGCGGCAAAACCGAAGTGCTCGAAGGCGAGTGGATCCCGAAACGGATCGTGGTGCTGGAATTTCCGACGATGGAACGTGCGAAAGAGTGGCTCAATTGCGAAGAATACCGTGAGCCGCGCAAGCTTCGTCACGCCACATCCAAAACGAACATGATTCTCGTCGAGGGGGGTTCCGCGTAGGCAGGGGGCCGTTGTCCCTAACGGCCCACGGGCGATTGAGGGCAATCGCCCCTACCGCTAATTTCGCTCAGCAGTTTTTCGACGTCGTCCTTGGAATAAAAATTCCAGAGCGGCCCTTCGCGCTTCAACAATCGTTGTCCAAGATCTGCCATCAACTCGCGGTCGTAGTACTTGTTCAGGTTTTTCGAAACCAAATCTTCATCGAACGCGGCCGCGGCCGGAAAGAATTTGCCCAGGGCGCGGGCCCGAGTCGCGATCAGTTCCTCGTATTTGAGCACTGCTTCCGGCCGCAGAAACTCGCGGTAACGAATGAACGACCATTCCACAATTTGAATTTGTCTTTCAATCGCGTCGGATTCCTTACTTAGTTTGGCAGCAAAGCCGTTGTCGAGTTTCTCGGCGATTGGCGCACGACCTTTCCTGACTTTGAGCCAGTCCAGGCTGTTCCACGACGCCAGGGTCGCGAGTGGGTTGCGGATTACGGCAAAACAGTCGAAATGCGACGACAACGACCCGAGCAACGCGGTAAAGGCCAGTGGATGTTTGATCGCCAGGGTGAAGTTTTCGCTGAGAGGCTTCTCAATGAAGATTTTGCCATGCTCAGTCTGCCGAACTCGTTCCCCGGCCTGGTCGGCCGCCGAGTTATCGCGAATTTCTCCGCCAACGTGCTTGGAAATCGCGAACCCGTGTTCGCGCAGCGACCGCCGCGCGTCGTTGCAGAAATTCTCGATCATCCCCGCAAGCGCTGCCGCATCACGACACTTCGCAAAATCCCAGACGTCCATCGGCTCGTGTAACGCGACAACGTCCGGCACTTTGTTGAGCAACGAACAAACCAGGGTTGTGCCCGAACGAGGGATACCCGTAATTAAAATATTGCGATTCGAACTGGCGGACATTTGATCAAGCGTTTTCGGTTTGTTTTAAACGCTCGCCAATCTCGCCTTTCAGTTCCTTAATCAGCCGCTCCTGCTCAGCGACGCCGATGAGGTCGTTCACTTCGTTGGGATCGTTTTTCACATCGAACAAACGATAGGGCTCGCGCTTTCGATTCAGCATCAGTTTCCAGTCGCGATCGAGATACATTACTTCCTCCAACAACTCCGAAATCGCAAAGCTTCGATGTTCGCTCGGTGGGTTCTCGAACGATGGGATTACGGATCGCGCGAACTGCGTGTAATTCAGTTTCGCGCCGGCAACTTCGGCCAAAGTCGGGCCGGCATCGAACCACTCGACCGGACTGTCGTTTACCGCGCCGACGAGCGACGATTTTCTCACTTCTGGCGTAGTTACAATAAATGGAACCCGCACCGCCGGATTCAGGAAGTTCGATTTATGGATCAAATCGTAATCACCGTTCATTTCTCCGTGGTCGGACGTGAATAGAATTACAGTGCGGTCCAGTTCCCCTCGCCGTTCGATTTCGGCGACAATCTGACCGACCTGATCGTCGATCAGCGAAACCTTGCCGGCGTAACTGGCGCGAAGGTCTTTAGCGTTGCGAATTCCGCCAACGGGCGATTCGGCAAATCGCCTATCGAGTTCTCCCGTCGCGCCGCGGCGTCGTGACGCCGGCCGCGGAATCGGGTCCGGCATGTCGTCGGGGCGATACATACTGGCAAACGGCTCCGGTGTGTCCCACGGTTCGTGCGGCCCCGCGAAACTGACCCAGCAGAACCATGGCTGCGCCCGGTTGTAATTGCGAAGATAATCTTTTGCGCGCTGTCCGACGTAGACATCGTAATATTCGGCCAATGGAAGCACTGATGGCCTAACGAGTGTGCGATTCTTCCCACCACGCTCCTTCATGTCCTTGCGAAAGGCCTCCAACAATCCGAGCGATTTCCACCGTTCGGTCATATGACAGATGACGTCGACACTTGCGTGCGGTCCGCGGATTTCGTCGACGTCGTCGAGACCGTAGGAATGCAATTTGTATTCGAATTTGCGCAAGTCCGGACCGCCGCGATGCAGCGCGGTCTTCCCAAATACGCTGGTTCGATATCCTGAGTCCCGAATCGCCGCCATCCAGGTCGGCGTGCCTTCCGGCAATTCGTAAGGACAATTGTCCCAAACGCCGGTGTTGTGCGGATAGCGTCCGGTCGCCATCGAAATTCGCGCAGGCAAACAAACCGGTGAATTCGTGACGCAATTTGCAAATCTGACTCCCTCGCGCGCGATGCGATCGATGTGCGGCGTTTTCACCCAGTTGCCGGTGCAGCCCAGGGCGTCGCCTCGAAGCTGATCGCACATGACCAGAAGGATGTTCGGCTTCATCACGCGTTTTGATCTACCGAACGGCCAAAGGAAAACCAACTCCGCCGTTTGCGCCGCGAATAAACGGCGTCGGCCAGTTTCCGAAATTCCGCGTAAGACTCTGACGCACGCAGTTGATGGAGATCGCAATAAGAGGCCGAATGAGTGCTGGCATCGATTTGCAGCGGGGGCGGATCCTTCTCGCGCCCCAGCGCCGAGATAAGCCGGCGATTCGATTCATCAAACCGCTGATGCAACCTCGCCAAATCGGAATCACTCAAAAAACTCTGAACCTTCCCCAGGCCAAGACGGCGCGACGCTTTTTCACCCGCATTTTTCCGCTGAAGAAAATCAGTGAACTCCATCGGTTGTTTCTGCTCCAGAAGATAGGCGACCTCATGGGTATTCAATGACACCTGAGCACGATCGACATCAATTAAACCCGGGACCCGCGGCAGATCGGCCGCCTTGGAGAAAGCGTTAAAAATATTGTCGGCAACCTCGTCGTAGAAAATGACGCGACAATTTCCGAATGCAATGCGCCATGCTTCATAATTGGCGAACCAATCGGGCCGGCACAATCTCTCGCCCTCAGTGTCGCAAAGTTTCGCAGCAAACGCGCTTACTTCAGTCGCGACTTCATTCGTTTTCACCATTTGGTTGAAATAGGAATCAATCCAACGGTCCTGCCGCCGCACAAACAGAACAACCACGATCCTCGCCGGATTCGGAAGCAACTGGCGGAGACATCCGGCATGATTGGGCCGCAAGTTCTCGGCCGACAGAACGATCGACTCAAAGTTTGGTCGCCAGTCTGATAGCAATTCGGCCACGATTTGCCCCGGATCGAGTTTCTTAACGTCAATTTGCGGAAAGCCGCGCTGAAAAGTCAGCGATGGCTGCCGGCTAAGAGTTGTGGCCAGTAGTTTCGCATTGCCCGCCATCGCGGCGACCGCAGGGATTACTGGAATGAAAACGCCATGCGCCCGCAACAAATCCGCGTTCGCCCGCAATCGGCGTTGCAAATATGTCGACGCGGTCTTCGGCGCGCCGATGTGGAGAACAATCCGTGGCGAAACAGTCGCCGCCATCACAACGGGACCTTCACGGCCTTCACTAATTTGCCCTTCTCGTAACGGTGAAGATAACCTTTCTCGAGATTTGCCGCATCGCGCGGTAGCGGCTCGTAGGAGTGCCAGATTCGGATCGATCCGCTGATCAGCTCGCCAAATCCTCGATGATTAAAGCTCGGCGATAGCGTGTAGGGGTTAAAATTCAACATCTCCATCGCGAGGCTGAAATACGGTTGCTCGTTCCAAACTTTGCCCTGGTATTTTTGGGCAAGCTTTAACGTTCGATCGAACACAGCACGGACATCCGGACGATGCGGCGTCGCGAAGATCACGCCGGTGTTGTAAACAATCTGGCCCCGCGGCGTGACACCTTCCGCAGTCATGACCTGACGAAAATCGCGAAAATCAGGCAGCGAATAATGCGGCGCCGGCGCAATCGCAATCCCATGTTGTTCCGCCTTCTCAAAACCAAGCGAAATGTCGTCCACCACCCGCGTGTCGGCATCAATGAACAACGCCGTACCGATTTCCGCCGGCGATTGGACCAGGAACTCCGCTTTTCGGGCTTTGCCTGAAAGCTGAAACGCAACCCTCTTTACTTCGACGCTCTTCGGCAATGCATCGGTCTTCGTCGCCGTGTCGGTGACAACGAAAATCGGATAATCCGGGAGTTTGCTCTCCCGAATGCAGGCCGCAGCGCGTTCAATCCAATCCGCGCCCCACGCAAAAAACACGATGCCCCGGTTTTTAGTCACACCAGGCAGTATTATTACCGCGACAACAGCGTGTTCAAAGCCTTGATCTCAGTCACTGGCGCCTTGCAGGTGAAATTTTCACAGACGTAAGCGGCCGGTTTGCCGTCGACCGGCGCCATCGCCCGAACGGCTTCGTTGCTTTCGCCCAAAAATTTCTGACCCTCGCCACCGTCGGCCAGCATCAGAATTTTGTTCGGCAGGAAATGGCTATGAACTTCGCGCAAAAGCGCGCGCGTCTGGTCCGCTGTAGCCGGGGTCGGTGACCCCGGCCGCCCGGCATCACCGATGCCGGCTACAGCATCGATGTTGCCCGCAATCACGATCTGTTGCGGTTTACTCAAACTGAAATCGAGCGCCACCAAAAGTTGCGGCATCGCGCTGGCAAAATGATTCAAAGTCGCCGCGAAAGCGTCGATCGTTTTCCGGCCGCGACCTTCGAATTGTTTGTCGTTTCGCAGCTGCGCGAGCCGCAACAGATTTAACGCCGCCACCGAGCTTGCTGCCGGTTCCGCACTGTCATTGTCATCCTTCAATCGCAACACCACGCTCTTGTCGTCGCCACTGGTGCTGAAATAACCGCCGTTCTTTTCGTCCAGGAACAGGCTGTCCTGAGTTGCTTGCAACTCGATCGCGAACTTCAACCACTCGACATCGAATGACGCTTCGTAGAGGTCGAGTAAACCCTGGATCACAAACGCGTAATCGTCTGCGAAACCCTGCACGCTGCCTCGACCTTCGCGATAACTCCGAAAGAGCAGCTTTGCTTTCTGATCGTAAAGATTTGCTCGTACGAATTGCGCTGCGCGGTCAGCTGACTTCAGATAGCGCTCGTCCGCTAAAACCTGGCCTGCTCGCGCGTAGGCCGAAATCATCAACCCATTCCAGGCCGCGATGATCTTGTCGTCGAGATGCGGTCGCGGCCGTTTGCTCCGGATCGTAAACAATTTCTCCCGGCTCCGCGCGAGCGATTCCCCTGCTTCGTCAGGGCTCTTTTTAAAATGCTGCGCTGTTTCGCCAATCGTGTGCCGCTGGATGAGAATATTTTTGCCGCGAAATTCGTCGTGGGGATCGCTGCCTTCAGGCGCGTTGCCATGCGGTTGAACACCGAAATGAAATTTGAAAACGTCGGAATCGCCCCCGAGTGCATCGTCGATTTGCTTCTCCGTCCAAACGTAAAACGCTCCCTCAGCGTGATCGGATTTGCCATGTTCGATCAAGCTGTCGGCGTCTTCCGCGGAAAAGAAGCCGCCGTCTTTTGCAGTCATGTCACGGGCGACGTAGTCCAAAATATCGCGGGCGACGTCCGCGTATTGTTGATCGTGGGTAATCTGATATGCGTCGAGATACGCGATCGCAAGCTGGGCCTGGTCGTAGAGCATTTTCTCGAAATGCGGCACGTGCCAGTAACGATCAACTGAGTAGCGATGAAATCCGCCGCCGATATGGTCGTGCATCCCACCGGCCGCCATTTTGCGCAGCGTGAACAAGTCCATTTCGAGCGCGTGCTTCGCTGATTCACTTTTCGGATCGCGCGCATGAAATCGGGTCAGGAAATTCAACGCCACCGGGCGCGGAAATTTCGGCGCCATGCTGAAGCCGCCCTCCCGAGGGTCGTAGCTTTGCTTCAATTGTTGGTAAGCGTTTTCAAACACCGCCGTTTCAATCCTGGCTTTCGAATCAGCCGCGGATGACTGTGATTCCCGCAAGGCCTCCACAATTCTGGATCCGCTCTCGGCGATTTTTTCGTGATCTTGTTTCCAGGCAGTCGCGATGCGGTCGAGAACTTTTCTGAATGCCGGCTGGCCGTATCGATCTTCCGGCGGGAAATAAGTTCCACCGACAAATGGTTTCAGATCGGGTGTAAGCCAAACGCTCATCGGCCAGCCGCCGCCGCCAGTTGTCGCCTGCACAAACGTCATGTAAACGCGATCGACGTCCGGCCGTTCCTCGCGATCGACTTTGATGTTTACGAATTCGCGATTCATGATTGCGGCGATTTCTTCATTCTCGAACGATTCGTGCGCCATCACGTGACACCAATGGCAGGTCGAATAACCGATCGACAAAAAGATCGGTTTGTTCTCGCGCCGCGCCTTCTCGAAGGCTTCCTCGCCCCAGGGATACCAATCGACCGGGTTATGCGCGTGCTGAAGCAGATAAGGCGACTTCTCGTGCGCCAGCCGGTTGGTATGCGCTGGATTTGAGGGCTGAATTTCTGCGGCCATGACGATCGGGGTCACTGAGCACCATCCGGTTATTCGTAATGATGTCGAATAAATCCGAAGCCCGAATATCGAATTTCGAAACAAGGTCGAATGATCAAATACTCAGAAAAATTGCGTATTCCATCGACCGATTCGGTTTTGAGCTTCGAAATTCGCCATTGTTTCGGATTTCGTGCTTCGTATTTCGAACTTGATAAAAAATTATTCGGGCCAACCTAAAACTTAAACGCGAAGTAAACCGCGCCGACAATCATCGCGTAGGAAACGAGGTAATTCCATTTCACCGGGGATCGAAACAGCGCGAATGCGATGATAGTGAAGACAATGAGCGTGATGCATTCCTGCAGGATTTTTAATTGCGGCACAGTCCATTGATTGGAGCCGATGCGGTTTGCTGGAACTTGAAAAGCGTATTCAAAAAACGCGATTAACCAGCTGGCCAGGATCACGATCCACAACGGTTGATCCTTGAATTTCAAATGTCCGTACCAGGCCAGGTTCATGAACGTGTTGGAGATGGTCAGTAAAATGATGGTTCTCATAGTGGCGGCGGCGGGCTAAATAGGAATCGATTCTGCAACCAATCTCTGACGCCTGAAGCTTTTTCGATGACTGCCTCCGAGCTGACTTTGCTTTGTCTTGGAATCGCGGTGATCGCGTTCCTGTATTCGTCGGTCGGCCATGCCGGAGCATCAGGTTACATCGCAACCATGACTTTGTTCGGCCTCGCGCCGGCAATCATCCGGCCGACGGCGCTGGTTTTGAACATTTTGGTCGCGATCATTGGTTCGTTTCAATTTTGGCGCGCCGGATATTTTTCCTGGAAACTGTTCTGGCCGTTCGCCCTCTTTTCGATCCCAGCGGCTTACCTGGGCGGGTATCTTCAGCCTTCTGCGGGGGTGCTTAGAATTTTAATCGGCGCAGTCCTTCTGTTCTCGGCAGCGCGATTATTTTTTCGAAAAAGCGATCCGCCGGAAGCAAATCCGCCCGCAAAATCCGTCGCGATTGGAGTCGGCGCTGGACTGGGATTTCTTTCAGGCCTTACCGGCACTGGTGGCGGAATTTTTCTGACGCCACTGCTGCTGTTTTGTAAATGGGCGATGATTCGCCAGGCCGCCGCAGTATCGGCGTTGTTCATTCTGGTAAACTCAATCGGCGGGCTCGTCGGCTATTTTTCGAAGACACATTCGATTCCAATCTTGGGAATGTATCTCGCGATACCGGCGATCATTGGTGGAACCGTCGGCTCGTATCTCGGAAGCCGCCGCCTTCCGGTGCGCGGCATTGCGCTTTTTCTCGCCACCGTGCTGACAATCGCCGGGATAAAGTTAATTTTTACGAGGTAGCGGCGGCTCACCGAGCCGCCAATGGCGACTAATGTCAGTCGCCGCTACCTAACTCGACTTTCGGCGCATTCTTTGGCGACCATGGATTGGTTTTGAATTCCGACGCGATGATTTCTTCGCGGGTCGCGCGCAAAAGCGCGAGAAATGCGGTTAGGTCCAATGCGTGGTGCCGCGGACCGAATGGCGAGAGATTTTTCTCCGCCAGGTCGAACAGGCGAACCGCCGGACGCAGGCGCCGGCTGTGTTTGGCGTGGGTCGGATGTTCGAAGTTTTTCTGGAGATGAACAAACGCGCCCGCCGCCTGAATCAGTCCCTTGAAAAAATTATCGTCCGCGGTGTCGGTATTTAGCCAAAGGTGTTCGAGGACATCGTGCGCTTCATAGTAGCGCTGCTCGTTCCAGCAGCGAAAATAAGCGCGATAAAATGCGTGCTTCGCAATCTCACCGGAAAAACTGGCATCGTCACCTTCGAGATCCCGAACGAACTGCGAAATTCTTTCGCCTTTGCTCATGAAGCGTTTAATTTCGGCATGCCTCAGATGATGGGCAAACCGACTTTTCCGGAGG
>Ga0070732_10000940_pt1 | contig 16467 bp, 8 predicted proteins | sample Coa_R1_5_FD_66449 | JGI IMG/M metagenome (GOLD analysis project Ga0070732, IMG submission 66449) | Surface soil microbial communities from Centralia Pennsylvania, which are recovering from an underground coalmine fire - Coalmine... | ecosystem: Environmental > Terrestrial > Soil > Unclassified ...
AAGGCAGGCAGCAAGAAATCCCCGGAACAGAAGTAATCGGATCGGAAAGGGCAGAACAAGATGGCCGGTGAGGTCTAGCCGCCAAGCGAATCCCTCACCGGCCCAGCCTCGCTCCGGCGTCCGGTTTGCGCGCCGGGGGCGATGGCTGTGTCATTCTATCGCAGACCAACGCCTCAAAGGAGACCTCCCATGTGGCTCGCTTCAATCCGAAACCTGGTATTGGGTCCTCGATCTCCCCGCCGGCAGGCACGCAAGCACCGGCCGACGCGGCTTCTGCTGGAGCGATTGGATGACCGGGTGCTACCCTCCGCCTACACGGCCGGCAATGTGTCGGACCTGATCGCGGACATCAATGCGGCCAATCAAGCCGGTGGGTCGAATACGATCACGCTGGTTGCGGGTACGACCTTCAACGTGGCCGCGGTGAACAACACCACCGATGGCGCGACGGGGCTGCCGGTTATCACCGCGAATGACAACTTGACCATCGTTGGCAGCGGCGACACGATCGCGCGGAGCACGTCCAGTGGAACCTCGGCATTTCGCCTGCTTGACGTAGCCGTTGGCGGATCGCTGACGCTGAACAATATGATGCTGCAAGGCGGTCTGGCTTTCGGCGCTGGGGTGTCGGCGGAGGGCGGGGCCATCTATAACCAGGGCACGCTGATCCTGAACGGCGTGACCGTGCAGAGCAACATTGCCCAGGGCAGCGCCGGCATGGTCAGCGCCGGCCAGTCCGCGGCTGGCGGCGGCATCTACTCCGGAGGCTCGCTGACACTGCAAGGCTGCACTTTCAATAACAATCAGGCCATTGGTGGGCAGGGCGGCACCAATGGTGACGGCCTCGGCGGGGGCGCAGGCTTAGGGGGCGGGCTCTACGTGGCGGGTGGGACCGTCAGCGTGAGCAGCGTCACCTTTTTCTCCAATAATGCCCAGGGCGGTGCTGGAGGCGACGGGACACAATTTAAGCACGCCAAAGACTGGGGATCCGCAGTCGGTGGGCCGGGCGGCAATGGGTTGGGCGGCGGGATCTACGTGGCTGGTGGGACCGCGACTCTGAGCAACAACACCGTCGATCGAAATTCCGCAACTGGCGGCGCCGGCGGCAAGGGTAGTAACTCCTTAAACTTGAACGGGAGCCCCGGGCTCGGGGAAGGCGGCGGCCTATACATCGATGCTGCGGCTCTGGTTTTTCTCGACGCGTTCACGCAAGCAAATGTAACCCAAAACAAGGCGTCCACTAGCAACAACGATATTTACGGCTCGTATACTCCTGGTTCCTAATTTGTGTTCCGTTTTACCCAGACGCTCGGTCTGAGCGCCTGGATGCAATGGCCTTTTCATTGTTCCGCGGACCCACCGACCAAGGAGACCCTCATGCGTTCATTAGTCTGGTTCCTTCGTGCTTCCGGCATGATCACAACCTCGCGCGTCCGACCGTCCCGGCAACGGTCGCAATTACACGTAGAATCGCTCGAGGACCGCTGTCTGATGTCTTTTAACCCCGGCCCGCTGCTTCTAATCTCCAATCCCGACCCGCTGGCCAACCTCCCGCCGGGGCCCCGTGGCGCGGGCGTGATGACCGAACCCATTGTGGCGGTGAACCCCGCGAACCCGAAAAACATCGCCGCCATCTGGATCGACGATGGCTATGCCGGCAATGTCGCCGGTGTGACGTTCGACGGCGGCCAGACCTGGCAGAACGTCGCCGTCCCGGGGCTCACGCAGGATACCGGCGGCAGCAATCTGGCAGCCGCGGACCCCTGGCTCTCCTTCGCTCCCAACGGGGTTCTCTACTCCAGCGGGATAAGTTTTCCAAACAAATCGGCCCCTGGGCAGATTCTCGTCAACAGGTCCACGGACGGCGGCCTGACCTGGAGCAGCCCTACCCAGGTCAACACCATCGAGCAGTCGATCCAGACTGACAAGCCCTCGATTACCGCCGACCCGACCAACCCCAACTTCGTCTACGCGACGTGGGCCGAGTTCAACAACTCGAGTTCCATCAATGGCAACAACGCTCGGACGATGTTCGCCCGCTCGACCGACGGCGGGCAAACGTGGCAGCCCGCCCAGGACATCCACGATGCCTCCGGCACCGACTTCAACTGGGGTCACCAGGTGGTGGTGCTGCCCGATGGCACCGTCATCGACGCTTTCACCGAGGGAAGTTACAACGGCAGCCATCAGGCGGCGGTAACCCTGCTGCGCTCCAACGACCACGGCCAGACCTGGTCGGTCCCGATTCACGCGCCTGTCGAAGAGCCGCTGGTCGATCAAAATAGTAATCCGCCAAACGCCACCGTGACCGATCCGGACACGGGCCAGGGAGTTGAGGCGCACCCGATGTTCGCCTCGGTCGCGGTGGACCGCGCCAGCGGCGCCCTCTACGCGGTCTGGATCGACGGCCGCTTCAGCAACTTCCAGTACAACAGCATCGCCCTCTCCATGTCCACGGACGGCGGTTTCACCTGGTCCACTCCCGTGCAGGTCAACCAGACGCCCAACACCGTCCCGCCGCTCGACCGGCAGGCGTGGAACCCAACCGTGGCGGTCGCCGCGGACGGCACCGTCGCCGTCAGTTACTACGACTTCCGCAACAACACGGCCGCTCGCGGCGCCCTGACCGACTACTGGCTGGCATTCGAGCATCCTTCGGCTACCGCGCCCGCGACCAACCCCGCCAACTGGAGCGAAGTGCGCCTGACCGACACCTCCTTCAACCTGGAACAAGCGGCCACGCGCTTCAACGGGGACTTTTGGCTGGGAGACTATGACGGGCTGGCTGCGGCCGGCAACGACTTCGCAGCCGTTTGGGCCATGCCCGATGGCAGCAGCACCGGCAAGGAAAGCATCTTCTTCCGGCGTGCAATCAGCACTGGCAGCAGCACAGACTCACTCTCGGTGCAGACCGGCACCACCACGCCGCAGAAGCTTTTGGGCGCGACCCTGCCGCCGGCCGATTTCTCCACCGCGGTGCAGACTCCAAGGCCGGCCCAGCCGGGCACTGCCACCCACACGACGAACGAGCCAAATAGCTCACCCGCTGCTCAGATTGACAGCGAATGGGTCGCTCTGCGTTCTCCCGCTGCATCAACGCTGTTCGTCGCCACAAGTTCTCACCCTGCCGCGACCACGCCGGCCGTCCACTTGCTGGATCATTTGTCCGTGCTGGACGAGCTGTTCGTAAACCTTGGGAACGAAGCTGCCTGAGATCAAAACGACCTTTTCGGACTCCGGTTAGGGCACGGTCTGGGGACCGTGCTCCCGGATTGGGCAATAACGGCACATCGCACATTACCCTTGGCCGGACCGAAGGACTCCCTCAAGCTTCAGGCGACCTTCGGTCACGCTAGCGTGTGTCAATTCATGACCCCCGGCCTCATGGCCGGGGTTCGCCTTCACCGCGCGTGGGCGTGGAAAACGGGGAAAACGGGGAAAACGGGGGCAGCGCGAATTAATCTGATATCCGTCAGATTATTTTGCGCTGTCCCCTTTTTCTGCCTTTTTCTGCCAACCGCGTGGAGCTACAACGGCCAGGGCGATGTTGGAAGTGCTGCCGAAACGCTTTGGCAAGTATGGCCTGAGCTTGCACCCAGACAAGACACGACTGGTGCCGTTCCAGCGGCCATCTGGGAAACCGCCGGCGCAGGGTCCGGAGGATGGGAACCGGCCAGGGACATTCGACCTGCTGGGTTTTACCCATTACTGGGCACTGTCGCGGAAAGGGAACTGGGTGGTCAAGCAGCGAACGGCCCAGGGCCGCTTGAGCCGGGCGATTAAGACGATTGCCCAGTGGTGTCGGCTCAACCGGCACCAGCCGATTGCGGAGCAGCATCGCACACTGAGCCAGAAGTTACGCGGTCATTTTGTGAACTACGGAATCACCGGCAACAGCACAGCGTTGACGCGGCTCCGAGTCGCCGTGACCGAGGTTTGGCGGAAATGGTTGGCCCGCCGACGACGGTGTGGCCTCCTACCCCGGGTGGTGTTCAAGCGACTGCTAAAGCATTACCCGCTGCCGCCGCCGCTTGCCGTCCATTCGGTGTGCCGTCTCGTAGGCGAACCTGCGACTTGACGAGCCGTATGCGTCAATTGCGCACGAACGGATCTGTGGGAGCGCCGGGCGAGCAATCCCCGGCGCGACCCGGCCCGGAACTAGATGATACTCGCGGACAGCGGAAGCCAGATTAAATCGAGTTAAGGTAAGTCGATTGTGCTGCGAATGAGGATTGCAGACCGTTTGAATTGCGCGTTGCGCGCTTCGGTCCGAAACACATCGGTCGATGCCACCGACGCGCGTTGGAATTAAGAATGAATCCTAGAAAGCCGCACCTGGTTTACCGGTTTGGACCGGCATCCGACAAGTCGTTTGTGTCACTTAGCCTCTTGTGAGGGCGCCTGGCTTGTAGGTCATCTCTCAAATCGCTAAGTTCAGCGAATATGAGCGAAGTCACGCGCATTCTCTCCGCAATCGAGCAAGGCGACCCACACGCTGGCGAGCAATTCTCGCCACTGGGCGGAGCTGAGATACGCGATCTGCCGATGCAGAAGCTGTTCCGGGAATTTGCTGGGCTAGTCGCTGTGGACTGACGGGATCCCCAGCATCAGTAATCGCCGGGGACCACTTCGCCGCCGGCCCGTGTGGCGAGTGCGGCCAGGGTACGGAGAGTCATACTTTCTGAAAGGAACTGGACGTGCGCGTCGGCGAAAAGGGCATTGGCCCCGCCGGCGTGGAAGCTGTAGATTTGACGGTCGTTGGTGCAGTTGATCGCGCAAGGGCCCCATGGAGGGGTTCCATCCCAATTCGAGCCATGAACATAAAAGCCGTTGTTATAACCCGCCCAGGGTGCGCCGTTGTTGATCAGGTCCGGACCTCTGATGCGGTTCTGCCAGAGTGCAGGCCGGCCGGCATCCTCGGTCACGAGGATGGTATTCGATGTACCATCGACGATTTTGGAAAAACTTGCCATGTCGTTCGGCGCGAGTACGCCCCGATAATCTCCGGGGCGTTGGATCAAGTCGTTGGCTACCAGAATGTCAACATAATTCGGATCAACCCCCCAGATCGAGGCGTAGTCACCGCAGGCGCCTTTGCCTGTGGGGGTGGTCGTGTTAAACGGCCAGTCGGTATAATATCGGTTCTGCTCCGGCGCTGAGGGGCATTGAAAGGCCTTCAATTGTTGGGAAATGACCGGCTGATTCAACGGGTCGGCTGACCACAGGTCCAAGTGGTATTGTTTTTCTAGATTCTCTTGCTCGAGGAAGGGCAGGATGAAGACGGCCCAGCCATGGTTCTGCTTCCAGTAGACCCCTGCCTCGGGATAAGGCCCCGTCACCTGGCCTGGAGGGAAGCAGCCGTGGTGGGTGTCGTTGAAGTTGTGCAGGGCCAGTCCAATCTGCCTGAGGTTGTTCTGGCACTTGACGCGGCTGGCGGCTTCGCGAACCTTCTGCACTGCGGGCAAGAGCAGGCCCAACAGCACGGCGATGATGGCAATCACCACGAGCAGCTCGACAAGCGTGAAAGCTTTACGCAGATGGTTCATAGCGATTACCTCCATTTGTCAGAAGTCAGAGGTCCAACGCGACGCGTCCTGATCTCTGACTTCTGACCTCTGGTTAGGGACTTGGGATAGCGGACTCGTCCCACAGGGTTGAATCCCAGATCTTGATCTCCCCTCGGCCCTTGTAGCCGCTGGCCGCTGCCAGGTGCTTGCCGTCTGCGCTGAACGCTACCCACAAGATCTTGCCGGCAATCCGGTCGAAGGTTCTCTTCTTTTTGATCTTGTCAAGATTGCCGACGTCCCAGACGCCAGCAATCTTGACAAGTTTGCTCACGTCCCAGACGATGACCTCTTTCCAGCTTGCCGTTGCGAGATACTTTCCATCCGGGCTGAACGCCACGCCAAAAACGTAGTCCGTGTGAGTGTGTTCGGATTCGTTGTCGGTGTGTTCGCGGAGTGTGCAGATCTTTTCACCGGTAGCGCGCTTCCAAAGCTTTACATTTCGATCACTATCTCCAGAGGCTAAATACTCCCCCTCCGGGTGGAACGCCACGCAAAAAACGCTTCTTTCATGCCCCTGGAAGAAAGAAACTTGTTTGCCTGTGGCGTCCCAGACCATCGCCGTTCCACTGTGGCCGACGGAAGCGAGGAATCTGCCATCGCGGCTGAACGCTACGCCATTGGCATGTTCTTGGTCAACCTGCTGAGCAAAAATCTGGTTGCCGGTCCGGGCATCCCAGAGCTGGAGGGCCTGATGGGACACTGTGGCAAACGCTTCGCCGTCGGGGCGAAAGGCCACTCCGCGCACCATTACCTTGAAGCTAGTGGGGTCGAGCACCTTGAAGCTAGTGAGGTCGGGCCGTCGGACCTCGGTGCGGGTCGAGGTGTCCCAGAGCTTCACAGTGTGATCCATGCTACCGGAAACGAGAAGACTGCCGTTGCGGGGTTGGAAGGCCACGCAGAGAGCCGCCGCCCCCTCGCGGCCGCTAAAGGCATGGACCACCTGTCTGGTTAGAATATTCCAGAGCTTGATGGACCCATCCGCGCTTGCCGAAGCCAGCAACGGACTTTCTGGATCGGGACTGAAATCGATGCCAAAGAACTCGCCGTCATCGGGTCCGCCCAGTGTCCGGATGTGAGGATCAGTGTTTTGGAAAGGACTGGCATCCCAGACCCGTACGGTGCCGTCCGCGCTGGCCGTGGCCAGTCGCTGCCCATCCGGACTAAACCGGACCTGCCCGACAATATCGTCGTGGCCGTCCAGGTGAAGGACTTCGCGACCGGTCGTTACGTCCCACAGCCGGACGACGCGGTCATGGCCGACGGCGGCGAGGCGCCGACCGTCGCGGCTGAATGCCACGCTGATGACGCGATAGTCGCCTCGGAGTGTGCGAAGCAGTTGCCCCGTTGTCAAGTCATAGACTCGCACGTTGCCGTCCGCCGTCTGCGCACCGATGGCGAGACGAGACCCATCAGGACTCAAGGCCATGCCCCAAGCGCCGGTGGTGAAATTGTGCAGCGTCCAGCGGGGCGATAATACCCCCCGCGCGCCATCTCCCAGATCCCAGACTTTAACCAGGCGATCCCACCCGGCCGAGATCAAGCGGCGCCCGTCGGGGCTGAAGGTCACATTGAGGACCGGTTCTGTGTGACCCGGAAGCGTGCACACTTTCTCGTGTGTCGTAACATCGTAGACCACCACATTGTTGTTCTCACTCCCCGCGGCGAGCCAGTGGCTGTTGGGGCTAAACGTGAGGTGCACGAGGCGGTTGGGGAGTTTCTGTCCAGGAAAGCTGAACAAAAATTTCCCGCTGGCGGCATCCCAAACCTTCGCTTCCCCGGGTTTGTCGGTCTCGGCACTCGCCGAGGCAAGGCGTTGGTTGTCGGGGCTGAAGGCCACGCCGATCACCGATTCTTCGTGCGGGCAGCGGAACAGGGGCTCTTGTACTTCTCCCTTCTCCAGGGCGGTGCTCACATCCCACACCATGACATTCCGGTCTTCACTTGTCGAAGCCAGGCGCCGGCCGTCGGGGCTGAAAGCCACGCTCAGGATCCGGCCAGTGTGGCCGCGGAGAGTCGCCACTTTCTTTCCGCTCGATGTGTCCCAGACCTGGATGGTATTGCCGGCGCTCGGTATCGCCAGAAGGCGACTGTCCGGGTGAAACGCCAGGTCGAAACCGGTTGTCATGCTGACGTGTTCGCCCATTGGCAGAGGATCGATTGGGGGCGTATGACACCGGCGCTGGAGGTAGTGCCACTCCCAGTCGCGCAACCTCTCAGGGCAGTCTTCCAGCAACTCTTCCGCAGGGCCCCAATTTGCGGCCGAGATTTCGTGTAAGGCAGAGGTGATGGCGTTGTAGTAGGCGGTCTGTTCGACCTCCATTCGCCTCAGGTTCTCGTAGACGATGCCGGCCACCAAGCCGGCCACCAATAGCACCGACGCCAGGCTGCTGACCGCGATTAGCGCGGCCGCCGTGGGCCGCCGCCGCGCCCATTTCACGGCGCGCTCCCGGGCGCCAATTGGCCGCGCCTGAATCGGCTTGCCGGCCAGGAAGTGCCGCAGGTCTTGCGCCAGGTCGCTGGCACGAGCGTAGCGCTTGCCCGGTTCTTTTTGCAAGCATTTCAGGCAGATCGTTTCCAGGTCGCGTGGCACGTTCTGTCGCAACTTTCCGGGCGCGATCGGTTCCTCCGTGCGCACCCGCAGCAACACTTCGAGGACGGAATCTCCCTGGAAGGGAGTTCGGCCTGTGAGTAGCTCGTAAAGAATGACGCCTAAAGCATAAATGTCCGCCGCCGTACCGACCTGGCGGGTCTCGCCGCCCGCCTGTTCGGGGGCCATGTAGTTGGCCGTCCCGACGATGGCCCCGGTCTGGGTGGCGGCGGACATCCCGGGCTCGCCCAACAAGAATTTCGCCAGGCCGAAGTCGGTGATCTTGGGCTGCCAGGACGCCACGGAAAATGCGGTAGATGAGGGAGTTCCTCGCCTGTTTTTTTCCGTGGCTTCGGCGTCGTCCATAGTCTGCAAGAGGATATTGCCCGGTTTGAGGTCGCGGTGCACAACACCGCGCTGGTGGGCATAGTCGACCGCATCGGCCAGCACGCTGATCAGTTCGGCAGCCAAATGATAGGGAACCGGCTCGTCGCGCTGTTTGAGCCAGTAGGCGAGCGTGATGCCCGAACAGTAGGCTGAGGCGATATAGCAGACCGGTCCAACCTCGCCGGCTTCATAAACCGGCACCAGGTTGGGATGATCGAGCCCGGCTGCGGCACGCGCTTCCCGCTGGAACCGGTGCCGTTGATCGGGATCGGCCAGGGCGTCGGTCCGTGGAATCTTGAGAGCCACTTCACGGCCCAGGCCGGGGTCATACGCCAGGTAAACAATCCCAAAGGTGCCGCGCCCTAATTCACGGCGGATTTGGAAGCGCCCCAGGTTACTCCAAGGCAGAGCCGATGAACCTTGCGTTGAAGGTGCGGTTGTGGAAGAAGCAGTATCGTCGCCGGGAGAGAACGCCTGTCGCAGCAGCTTTACACAGGCCATGTCCTGTTCCAGGTCAAGCCACACCTCAGGTGAGACGTTCTCCGTTTGCAATGAGGAGCCTGGAGCCGCGGAATCCAATTCCGCCTCGCGAGCTGCCAAAAGCGCCGCGTAATCCCGCTCCAGCGTTTCCGGCTCGTCCGCTTTCATGATTCCATCTCGCGCCGCAATTGTCGAATTGCCCGCGCCCAGAGCGAGCGCACCGACTCGTAGGAGCGCTTCATCAACGTGGCGATCTCTTCAAACGACCGCTGTTCCTGATAGCGCAAAAGAATGACCTGCCGGTAATCGTCGGGCAGCCGTTCCAGCGCCCGCCGCAGCGCCTGGGCTTGCTCCTCTTCCATCGCCGCGCCGCTCGGGGAGAGCATGTCGATGGTCAAGCCGCCTTCGCGATCCGCTGCAGAGCCGGTCGTGTCCAAGGCGACCTCCCGTCCCAGCCGCCGTTTGGCCGTGGCGCGGTAGCGGCGCGTAAAGTTGGCCAGATTGTGGAGCAGGATCTGCCGCAGCCAGGCCCGCAGCTCGTCTTCCGAGTTTCCCTGAAAATGGGCGAAATCCTTCTGCGCTTCCAGGAACGTTTCCTGGACCAAATCGGAAGCCCCACCTTTGGCCCGCAGATCGGAATCCAGCTCGCGCTCGGCGAGCAGCAGCAGATAGCCCCGGCAGGCCTGGAGGGCCTGGCCCAGCGCCTCGGGGGACCCGGCACGTGCCGCTGCCAACCGCTGCTCGGGGGCGGACATCTTTCTACCCTCTAGGCCCCAAACCTGCCGAAATGTGTCGCATGATTGCACGCCGAATATAGCACTGCGCCACGACCGTGTCAAAAACTATTACGGGAGAACGATTAACAGCAATTCGAAAAAAAGTTTTTTCTCGGCGACGCGATCGCGAGTTTTTTGGGCTTGGCTGGATAGCGGCTTTGAGCCCGCCATCAACTGTGGCTTGTTCGCAAAGTAGGTCGGCCGGTGAGTTCTGCCGCAAAGCAATGCACTCACCGGCCCGGCCAAGCCCTGGCGCCCGGTCTGCGCGCCGTGGGCGATGGCCGTCTCATTGTATTGCAGACCGGTTCAGCAAAGGAGACCGACCATGTCTTGGTTCTCTGCGATCTCTTGGCAGCGCTCGCTCCCTGCCCGGCTTCGGTCTAAACTCGCCCCTGCCAGCAAGCGGTTCGTGCCGCGGCTCGAAGTTCTCGAGGGTCGAATCGTCCCGAGCGGTTACCAGCAGATCAACCTGGTAGGCGAGGTGCCAGGGGTTGCGCCTCATACCGATCCCAACTTGGACGGTTGGGGAATGGCTGCTATCCCGAACGGCTACGTGGTGGCGGATCCCAACTTCGGCGTAGCTACCTTCTACGACGCGCAGGGCAAGGTGCTCCCGGGCGTGGTCACGATTCCGCCGGCCCCCAGCCAGCCGTTGGGGCCGGTCGGCAAACCCAGGGGAGTGGAATCCAACTCGACCTCGGACTTCGTGATTTCGGAGGACGGCAGATCTGCCCCTGCCCTGGTCCTCTTTGGTACCCGGGACGGCACCATCAGTGGCTGGAACCCCGCCGTAGACCCGGACCATGCCATTTTGGTGGTCGATAACTCCGCCGAACTCAGCACGGCCGTCAATAAAGCGATGTACAGCAGTCTGCATATTGCCCAGAACAGCAAGGGCCAAAATATCCTGTACGCCGCCGATCGCGGACACAACAAGGTTGACATGTTCGACGGCCAGTTCCATTTCCTCGGTTCCTTCACCGACAAAAATGTATCCTTGCAATCTCCAGGCCATCCCGGGGCGTGGCAAGTTGAAGATGCCCCGAACGGGAACCTCTTTGTGCTCGACACCGAAGATTCGGGACCAGGAGGGCAATACGGCGGCATCGTGGATGAATTCGACACCGATGGCAACCTGCTGACCCCGAACCACTTCGCCGCCAATGGCCTCGGCGCCGGCCCGCTCGAGGCCCCTTGGGGGATCACGCAGGCCCCAGCCGATTTCGGCAAATTCAGCAATGACATCCTCATCGGCAACGATGAAGGGCCCGGGTATATCGACGCCTTTGACCCGAATACGGGAGCGTACCTTGGTCAATTGACCAAACCGGACGGGACGCCGATCGCCATCCCCGGCCTGTGGTACCTTACCTTTGGCAACGGAACTCCCCAGACCGGCCTGACCAAGCAGCTCTATTTCGATGCGGGACCAAGCCTGGAAGTTAATACGGGCCACGGCCTCTTCGGCAGGATCATCGCCGCGGGAGAGGGAGACGGGCCAGGCAGTGGCTCCGTTACCGCGGCCGACACCGCGGCGCTTGCGAACATGACACCGGGCACCGGTCCAACGCAGATGCCTGGGCCAAATTCTCGGAATCCATCTCCGAGCAGCGGCTCGCAAGTCACAGGCGTCGCCGGCCAACCCAACAGTTTGCAGCCGCCTGTTTCGGATACCGCCAATTCCAGCAGCGGCCCGCAGATAGTTTCGAACGGCACACCCGGCCTGAAGCAAATCCTGCAGCCTGGCGACAACGACACGAAAGAAGATGTGCTCGATGGCCCAGCAGTGGGACTTGCGAACGGGCCAGACGCCGCTCCGTTGAAGTAGCGCCTTTAAACAAGAACGGCCGGTGGGGTCTCGCCGCCAAGCGAATTCTCACCGGCCCAGCACCACCCCAGCGCTCGGTCTGCGCGCCGGGGCCGCGCACAAGCTTCCGAGGCTGATAACCGGGCCGGGAAGCACGAGTACCTGTATTGCAGGCCAGCCACGAGGAGGAATTCGCACCATGACTGCACGTAAGATGCGCCTGACCCTGGAAGCACTCGAAGACCGTTGCACGCCGTCGAGTTTTCGTAGCGTCGATGGTTCCGGCAACAATATCGTCAACTCGACTTGGGGCCAGGCTAGCGCTGATCTGCTCCGTGTTTCCCCTGTTGCATATGCGGACGGCATCAGCGCACCGTCGCAGCCCAATTCGCTCAGCCCACGCGAGCTCAGCAATAATCTGAACAATCAATCCGATCCGATTTTCTCGGGCGCCGATAATCTCGGCACGCCGCAGTCAAGGGACCTTTCCGACTTCGCCTACGTCTGGGGCCAGTTCATCGACCACGACATGGATTTGACGCCCGACAGTTCCGGCCAGGCCTTCGACATCGCGCCGGACCCGACTCGGCCCAACGATCCCATGGGGCCCGGTCCGGAATCGTTCACCCGCTCCCTTTTCGATCCCAATACCGGCACAAGCGCGAGCAATCCGCGCCAACAAATCAATGCCGTTACCTCGTACCTTGATCTTTCCCAGGTTTACGGTTCGAGCCAGGTGGTGGCCGAAGCGCTGCGCACACATTCCGGGGGTCTTCTAAAGACCAGCCCGGGCGATCTGCTTCCTTTCAACAACCTGACCTATTTCACGCAGGACCAGCTAAATGCGCTCAACATGGCCAATCCGCTTTTCCCTTACGTTCCCAACGACATTCTCATCGCGGCAGGCGATGTGCGCGCCAACGAGAACATCGAACTCACCGCCATGCAAACCTTGTTTGTCCGCAATCACAACCGCCTGGCGACGGAGCTTCAAACGCTTAATCCTACCAGTTTTGGATTCAGCTCCTGGAGCGATGAAAGCCTGTACCAGGAGGCCCGCAAGCTCAACATCGCAACGGAGGAGGCGATTACGTACAACGAGTTTCTGCCGGCGCTCTTGGGCCCGAAAGCTTTGCCGGAATACACGGGCTACAAGAACAACATCAATGCGACCATTGCCACGGAATTCTCAACCGTTGGCTACCGCTTCGGCCACAGTCTCTTGAGCAATGGTGTCGGCCGCAATAACAACGACGGAACGGACATCAACGACCCTACCGGCGACGCAACCGTGAACCTGGGACAGGATTTCTTCGACCCGAACCTGATCTCTGCCACTCCAACCGTCGATCCATTCACCGGCCACATCTCGACGGACATTGGCGCCATCCTCAAGGCCGATGCCGACAACGCCTCGAATGAGACGGACTTGTTTTTGATCGATGAAGTGCGCAACACGCTCTTCGGTCCGCCTGGAGCGGGTGGAACCGACCTCGCTGCCCGCGACATTCAGCGCGCCCGCGATCACGGCATTGGCACTTACAACCAGGTGCGCGTGGCCTACGGCCTGCCCGCCGTGACCAGGTTCGCGCAGATCACCAGCGATGTTGCCGTGCAGCAGGCGCTTCAGGCGACCTACGGCAGCGTGGACCAGATCGACCCCTTTGAGGGGATGCTGGCCGAAGATCATCTTCCCGGCGCGGATGTGGGGCCAACTATCAAGGCAATCCTGTCGAATCAGTTTGCTGCCCTGCGCGACGGCGACCGGTTCTTCTACCTGAATGAAACGTTCACCAGCGGGGAAGTTCGCTTGTTGCGGCAAACCGACTCCCTGGCAACGACGATCGAAGCCAATAGCAACATTACCAATCTTCAAAGCAATGTCTTTTACCTCAAGGAATCGATTAGCGGGACCGTCTTTTCCGATCGCGACGATGATGGTTTCCCAAGGACCGGCAATGAGCCGGGCGTTCCCGGAATTACTGTGGACCTGAATGACGATAGCGGAAACGTGGTCGCCTCTACGACGACCGACAGCCTCGGCCACTACCGTTTCACGGACCAGACCGGCGTTCCAGGAACCGGAAACTTCACGGTCACGATTGTGCTACCAGACGGCTATGACCAGACGACACCGAACCCGTCCACGATCTATCTGAGCCGGGGCGGCCTTTTCACAGATCACCTCGATTTCGGGATCGACTCCTGGCTGTTGGGCGGCTCAGGGCGCGTCCAGCCGCACGGCGAGATCAAAGGGCACGGCGGCGAGTCGGGCGAATCTGGCTTGGCCGGTCTCCTGGCTTACGGCCCACAGGTCGGCTCGTTCACCGCCAGCCCCAACCCGGTCACGTCCGGCAGTAGCCTGACTCTGACGGCCAGCAACATTAGCGACGAGATTCCGAGTGCCAGCATCACACAGGTGGCCTTCTACGTGAACACCAACGGCGCCAACACGCTCCTGGGCTACGGCACGCAGAGCAGCACCGGCGTGTGGACCTTGACGTTCACCGTCAACCTGGCTCCGGGCACGTACACGCTGTTCGCCGAAGCCGAGGACAGCTACGGCATCTTCGGCGACCTGGCCCCGCTGACGCTGACGGTGCAGTAGCCAATGCGAACGAGAGTTTACAAACGGGGACATTATTAATTCCACAAACGGGGACATTCTTAATTCAATTTGACCGTTAATCACTTCACTCGGCAAGCTCACCGAGAAGTGGTACGACAACACGGGCACGTTCCTGCAAACGCTGACGAACACGTACGATGCCATCGGAGAGATGCTGACGGCGAGCAAACCAGGGCGTCCCAAGTGCCGTTTTTCATTTGCCCTTCGGCAACCGGATCGTACACTTCTGCGGCTAAGTTTGCGCTGCTTGGTGGCAGCGCGCCGTACGAATAGGGCAAAAGTTCGGAACCACCATGCGCACCAGCAAGAGCCCGGCTCAACGCACCGCCCCGAGCACCGCTCAAGGTACCGCCCCGAGCACCGCTCAACGCCCAATTAGCTCAAATTGTGTGAAGGCGTCATGCGCACGTCCCGAATATCCGCCCCGAAAGGGACTTACGTCTATTCGGATTAGCGCGCGAGCGCGCACTTTGAGCGGATTTGAGCGTTTAGGCCGATTCGGGGGCAGCCGAGCTTCCATGGGCCTGGGCACCTGGGTCGAGCCCGATTATCCACAGATCAACGTGAGTCAATGGCCAAAAATGCCATGGCTAAAAATTGAAAAGAGCGGTCATTTTGTGTCGCGCCGGCGGTGCCAGCGCCCGGGAAGTCTTACCGATGGGACCATCATGTGAACCGATGAACCAATGAATCAATCAATGAATCAACCCACCCATCAACCCATGAAACCACCAACCCATCAACCATGCAACACTCAATTTGTATCAATATGTGCGAGGGCGCGTTGCGCACGCCGCAAGCAGCGGCAGATAAATAACTTACGGCGACGGCCACAGTGGCGCGCCTTGTCACCTGGTTACAAAAAGACACAATTCGCCGGGCCTTGCCTGGCTGAAAAATCACGGTGCCGCCGGCAATTGGACTTGAGCGCGCCTTGGAAATGGAAGAACGAATTGGTGACGACCTCGGTCTTGTTCGCCATTGACCAATCGGTCCGCTTCGACTACCAATTCAGTCGCGAATGCCATGTCGATGCAGCGCGCGAGACTATCCAGTTCCGGATTGTGAAGGAGATGTCCCATGCAAGTTGAATCGAAACCGCTGGCCGCCATGCACATGCCCAGCTTTGCCCTGCCAAAGCCGGTGGGTCCACGGCGGTTGTGGATCCCCGTGGCACTGCTTGCGCTCTTCTGGGTTGCGTTTGTGCTGCTCGGCCGCATCGACAAGCCATACTTCGTTGCTTTCATTTACAGCATGGCTTCGCTGGTGCCGCTCGTCATTGGCTTTTCGATCTGGTGGTGGACGAACCTGAGCCTGCGGCTGTCGCAGCGGGTCATCGGTTGCGTCATGGTGCTAGGCTTCCTCGCGGTGGCCGTGGCAGTGGGCCATCACAGCATGTGGTTCGCCATCGTCACGCTTGGCTTGCCGGCCGCACTGGCCACATGGACGCTCTGGATGGTGTTCGTCCATCTCACCGGCATCCCGGGGGACCGGCTCGGGGCCGTGATCGTGGTGGCGCTTAGCTTCGGCTTTTTCGACCTGCTGCGCAACGACGGCGCCTGGTCGGACCTCAACATCGACTATCACTGGCGCTGGCAACTAACCGAGGAGCAGAAATTCCTCGCGACCCACCGGCGTGGCAATGCCGACGTGGCGGCCGAGGCGCCAACGCCGGCTCTGCGTCAAGGCTCCGGCGATTGGGTCGCCTTCCGTGGGCCGGAGCGCGACGGGGTCATGCAAGGCGTCACCATCCCCACCGATTGGAATGCACATCCGCCGAAGGAACGATGGCGGCAGCGCGTGGGGCCGGGCTGGTCGTCGGTGATCGTGATTGGCGACCGGCTCTTCACGCAGGAACAGCGCGGCTCGGAAGAGACGGTTGTTTGTTACCAAGCCGAAACGGGTGACGAGCTTTGGGTTCACGAAGACACGGTCCGCTTCGACGATAGTGTTTCCGGCGCCGGGCCGCGGGCCACGCCCACGTTTGCCAACGGCCGGCTGTACACGCAGGGCGGCACCGGCATCTTGAATTGCCTCGATGCCGCGACGGGCAAAGCAATTTGGAAGAAAGACCTGACGGAGATTGCCGGGGCCAAGCCGCCCATGTGGGGCTATTCGAGTTCGCCGCTGGTGGTCAACGACCTGGTGGTCGCGTGGGCCGGCGGGCCGAACGGCAAAGGGCTGCTCGCGTTTCATAGCGACAGCGGAGAGCCGGCCTGGACTGCCGATGCCGG
>Ga0070732_10000941_pt1 | contig 16450 bp, 10 predicted proteins | sample Coa_R1_5_FD_66449 | JGI IMG/M metagenome (GOLD analysis project Ga0070732, IMG submission 66449) | Surface soil microbial communities from Centralia Pennsylvania, which are recovering from an underground coalmine fire - Coalmine... | ecosystem: Environmental > Terrestrial > Soil > Unclassified ...
GTATTGGTCCCACCCGACCCGTGCGGGTCCAGTTTCCGATTGTCCTGTTTGGCGAAGGGCATGACCATTCAGAATACGGCATCGAAAACCCCGCCGTTCAGCCTGTCAACCTTGCCGAGCTGACGCGGCGGATGCTGGTGCAGGAGTACGCGCCGGCCGCCGTGCTGATTAACCACAAGCACGAGGTGCTTTATTACTCAGGGCGCTGCGGCAAATACCTGGAGTTCCCTTCCGGCGAACCGACCCACGATGTGGTCCGGATTGCGCGCGAAGGGCTGCGCAGCAAGTTGCGCAGCGCCATTTCCCGCGCGGAGCGTGAAAACAAGACCGTGGTGCTAAGCGGTCTTCGCGTCAGCCACAACCTCACGTCTTTGATGGTGAAAGTGACGGTGCGGCCGGTGTCCGCGTTCAAATCGGCGGAAAGCTTGGTGCTGATAACCTTTGAGGATGAAATTCAGGCAACCGGCGAGCGTTCGAAAAATCGTCGGAAAACGGCCGGCGCAGCGGCTGCGGAGACGACACCTCCCTCGGTCCAGGCAATCGACGAATCCGTTTTGCAGAAGCTCGAATCAGAACTTCAATCGACACGTGCAGACCTCCAGAGCACCATCGAGGAAACGGAAAGCGCGAATGAGGAATTGAAAGCCTCCAACGAAGAGGTTGTGTCGATGAATGAGGAGTTGCAATCGACCAACGAAGAACTGGAAACGAACAAAGAGGAGTTGCAGTCCCTCAATGAGGAAGTAACCACGGTTAACAACCAGCTGCAGGAGAAGGTAGAAGAGCTGGAAACGGCCAACAACGACATGGCCAACCTGTTGCGCTGCACGAACATTGCGACCGTTTTCCTGGACGCGAAACTTCGCGTCAAGCTCTTTACGCCGGCCACCACCAGCCTTTTCAGTTTCATCGCGTCGGATATTGGCCGGTCTATCGATCAGATCAATCCCAAGTTTAGCGATCCGCATTTGCTCGGCGATACGCAGGATGTGCTGCAGGACCTGTCGCCCCGCGAACGAGAGGTCTCGTCTTCAGACGGGAACTGGTGGCTCCGCCGCATTTCGCCTTACCGCACGACGGAAGATCGCATCGATGGCGTCGTGGTCACGTTCGTAGACATTACCGAGCGCAAACGGGCCGGGGACGAAGTGGTCCGCCGGCTGGCCGCGATTGTGGAGAGTTCCGCCGACGCCATTTTCAGCAAAGACCTGGATGGCACGGTCCGAACTTGGAACCGTGGCGCCGAACGGCTTCATGGCTATACCGCAGCCGAAATGGTGGGACGATCGGCGCGCATCACGGTTCCCGAGGATCAATTGGCGGAATGGACCAATTCGCTGTCCCGAGTGGCTGCGGGCGAACACGTAGAGCACCTGGAGACGGTTCGTGTCTGCAAAAATGGTCGGCGCGTTCCAATCATCATGACCTATTCGCCCCTGCGCGGCGCCAATGGCCAGGTCAACGGCATTTCGGCAATCGCTCGTGACATTACCGAGCGCAAGAAGGCCGAGGAAGCGCTGCGCGAGAGTGAAAAACGTTTCCGTGTCATGGCCGATGCGGCGCCGGTCTTGATCTGGACGAGCGGCACCGACAAACTGTGCACGTGGTTCAATAAAATGTGGCTCGAATTCACCGGCCGGCCGATGGAAAAGGAACTCGGCAACGGCTGGGTAGAAGGCGTCCATGCCGACGATCTGGACCATTGCTTGAAGACCTACACGGCCGCATTCGACGCTCGCCGGCCGTTTTTCATGGAATACCGCCTTAAACGTCACGATGGAGAATACCGCTGGCTGCTGGACAATGGGGTGCCGCGTTATGAAGCGAGCGGCCAATTTGAGGGATTCATTGGCTCTTGCATCGACATTAGCGAGCGCCGCCAGGCGGAGGAGTCCGCCGTTGCGGCTTATCGTCGTCTCCAATTGGCGATGTCCGCGGCGCGAATGGCGGCGTGGACTTGGGATCCGCACAAAGACGTTGCTTCCAGTACGGAGAATTTCTCCGAGATCTACGGGCTTGCGAACGTGGACAGCTTTGAGCACGGTTTGGGGCTGGTCCATCCCGAAGACCGCAGCTGCCATCGGGAAATTGTCGAAAACGCCGTGAAAAACGGTACGCCATACCATTCCCTCTTCCGCATCGTCCGACCGGATAACGGGCAAGTGGTCTGGTTGGATGAGCGGGCAGTTCCCGTCACCGATACGAAGGGGCGCGTAACGGCGTTGAGCGGAATTGCTATTGATATTTCCGAGCGCAAACAAGCGGAACAGGAGATCCGGGAACGCGAGGAGCGGCTTCAAAACATTCTGGACACGGCTGCCGATGCCATTATCACCATCGACCGGCACGGCATGATACAGTCCGTGAATGCCGCCACCGAGCGCATGTTCGGTTACGCTGCCGTTGAGATGGTTGGTCAGAACGTAAAAATGCTCATGCCCACTCCCTACCGTGAAGCCCATGACGACTATATTGCCAAGTATTTATCGACCCGGCAAAAGCATGTCATCGGCCTGAGCCGCGAGGTTGACGCCCTCCGCAAGGACGGTAGCGTCATTCCGACCGATTTGGCTGTAAGCGAGATTGAGCATTTGGGCCTCTTCACCGGCATCCACCGCGATCTGACCGACCGAAAGCGACTGGAGCGCGAAGTCCTGGAAGCCGCGTCGTTGGAGCAGCGGCGCATCGGTCAGGATCTGCACGACACCGTGGCCCAGGAATTGACTGCCCTGAGCATGTTGGCGAAAGACCTGGCGGAAACGGTTCAAAGCGATCCGGCGAAAGCGCCAAAACTTGCCGAGCAGATGGCCCAGGGATTGAAACGCAGCCAGCGCCAGCTTCGCTCCGTCTTGCGCGGCCTCGTTCCCGTGGCGGTGGACCGTAGCGGCCTGATGTCGGCCCTCACCGACCTGGCTGCGCAAACGCAAGAGGAGAACAAGCTGGCCTGCGTGTTCGACTGCCCGGCGCCGGTCGCGGTGGCCGACAATTTGACTGCGACCCACCTCTATCTCATCGCCCATGAAGCCGTTTTCAACGCCGTCAAGCACGCGCAGGCGCATGAAATCCGAATCAGGTTACTGTCCGATGGCAATCTCATTCTCAGCATTCAGGACGACGGCGTCGGCATGCCGGTGCAACTACCCGAAGGTCGGGGATTAGGTTTGCGCATCATGCGAAACCGGGCCGCGATCATCGGCGCCCATCTGACCATTAAGCCCGCCACGCCTAAGGGGACCGTGGTAACGTGCGTGTTGCCGAGGAGCCACCATGAGCATCGTTAAGGCCAGAAAGCGAGCCCGGATCCTCATTGTCGACGACCACCCGGCCGTACGCGAAGCGCTGAGCCAGCGCATCGACCGGCAGAAAGACCTCGAAGTGTGCGGCGAAGCGGCCGACATTGGCGAAGCGCTCCGGCAACTTGCTGAAAACCCACCCGATGTCGCGGTTGTGGACATCTCTCTGAAGACCGGCAGCGGTCTGGATCTCATCAAGCGCATCAAAGATCGCTCGGAGCAGATTCGGATTCTCGTTTGGTCCATGCACAGCGAGTCGCTGTACGCGGAGCGAGCCTTGCGCGCCGGGGCGCTCGGCTACATCAACAAGGATCAGGCCACGGATAAGATCGTGGAAGCCATTCGCCGCGTTCTTTCCGGCAAGTTGTACCTGAGCGACTCGATGTCCGAACGCATTCTGCAACGAACGATCGGCGGCCAACCGACGCGTTCCCCGCTGGAAGCCCTGGCCGATCGGGAACTCGAAGTATTCCGTTTAATCGGCCAGGGCGTCAAGACGGCCGACATTGCCGAGCGCCTGCACCTGAGTGTGAAGACCATCGAAACCTATCGAGACCGCATCCGCCATAAGCTCGATCTGCGCGACGGCGCCGCGCTGGCGCAGGCCGCCGCGCAATGGACAATGGACGAAATGTAGGCGGGGAGCGGGCGCTGGTAGAATGTGCTCCCTCGAAGATGCACTTAAACGTACCAGCCCGCAGTGATTTGCCTTCGAACTTATCAATCCACAAACGAGAACCAGCCGAATGGAATTCGCCGAGCTGTCGTGCCGTTGACGAAAAAGAGATCGGCCACTTCCACCGGACCGCTCCGGGTCTGGACCACATAGGGCTTGAGCTGCGCTTGCAGCTGTGTGCCGCGGTGAATGCGCATCTGTTCGAGCCACTCCTTGGGAGACGTCTCCAGGTCAACGAGCAATTCTTCGGTGAATTCGATGATATGAAACATAGCAGGCCCCCGGAGTCACAAGAAAACGTCCGATTTCCCAGTCATTGAGGCTCCTGTTCCCGGTCCTGAGTGACAAGAGAGCAAACGATGTGCCATCGCGCGCCGCCAAGGCCAGCCAATTTGGCTGTGGCACGCTGCTTGCGCCAAAGCAAACTACCCAGTGGCCGGCAAGCAAGTCGCGTGCTTGTGCACCTCAACCGATTAGGCAACCACGCCGGCCGTTTGCTCCTTGTGTCGTTCTCCTGATTGGATCAATTCCAACCGGGCTTTCACCGTGATGACCGGGCAAGGCGCCTCCGTCATCACACCCTCGGCAATGCTGCCGAGTAAGTGCCGAGCTTCACCCGGCCAACCGTGGGTGCCCATGACGATCACGTCACAGGATCGATCTTTGGCCGCACGAAGGATCTCATCCACCACGCCTCCTTGCGCGAACAATCGTTCGGTCGGCACATGTTTGGCGGGAATAGCGAGTTGTTGCAGCTTGTTGCGCATTTCGTCCTGATAACTCATCTGATCCTGTTGCCGGGATTCGGCCCGGCGCAGGGCGAGCCGGTCGCCCCCTTCTGTTAGCGGGGCTACCGGCGGCACCACGTGGATCAGCAACAGCTTGGCGTGGTGATCGCGGGCCAGCGAGCAGGCAATCTCCAGCGCGGCCGCACAAGGTTCGGAAAAATCGGTTGGGTGCAAGATGGTCTTAATGTGTCTCATGGCAGTCGCTCCTATAGTGAGATTCATCGAACCGGTTGGGTCTCAAACCAGAGCGTTCACTTCGGAGGAACGCTTCTCCTGGATCTGTTTCTCCATCGCTACGATTTCTTGCGTGGTCTTCAGGACGGTGTCCGGGTTCAGCGAGATGCTGTCGATGCCGGCGCCGACCAGGAAGCGGGCAAACTCCGGGTAATCGCTGGGCGCCTGACCACAGATGCCGATCTTGCGCTCACAAGCCCGAGCCCGGCGGATTACCTCCTCGATCAACCGCATCACAGCGGCGTTGCGCTCATCGAAGAGATGCGCCACAATCTCCGAATCCCGGTCCAAGCCCAGGGTGAGTTGCGTGAGGTCGTTCGAGCCGATGGAGAACCCATCGAAGATCTCGGCGAATTCCTCCGTCAGGATGACATTGGCGGGAATTTCGCACATCACGTAGACTTCCAAGCCGTTTTCGCCGCGCCGCAGCCCGGCTCCGGCCATCACTTCCAAGACGCGCTTGCCTTCCTCCACGGTCCGGCAAAATGGGATCATCAGCTTCACGTTGGTCAGCCCCATCTCCTCGCGCACCTTCTTCATGGCCCGGCATTCCAGCAAGAAGCCCTCGCGATAGCGCTCGTCGTAGTAACGCGAGGCTCCCCGGAAACCGATCATAGGGTTCTCTTCCTTCGGCTCGAACGATTCTCCACCGAGGAGGCTTGCGTACTCGTTGGTCTTGAAATCGGACATACGGACGATGACATCCTTGGGGTAAAAGGCAGCGGCGATCTGACCGACGCCTTCGGCCAGGCGGTCCACGAAGAAATTGGACTTGTTTTTACAGTTGGAAGTCAGCTCGGATATCTTCTGCTTGTCGGGACCATCGGGCAGTTCATCAAACCGGAGCAACGCCAACGGATGCACTTGAATCGCACTGGAGATGATGAACTCGATGCGCGCCAGGCCGACGCCGTCGTTGGGCAGGAACGATAACGCGAAGGCCTGGTCCGGCTGACCCACGTTGACCATCACCTTGGTGCGTGGCCGCTTGAGGCTGCTCAGGTCGATCGTGTGGCGCATGAAAGGCAGCGCCCCATCGTAAACCAGGCCGACTTCACCTTGGGCGCAGGAGACGGTGACTTGCTGGCCATCGTGCAGGCTTGAAGTCGCCTTCTCGGTGCCAACCACGCAGGGCACGCCGATCTCCCGGCTGACGATGGCAGCATGACAGGTGCGCCCGCCACGATTCGTGACGATGGCAGCGGCCATTTTCATGGTTGGCTCCCAGTCGGGGTCGGTCATATCGGTTACCAGCACTTCGCCGGGTCGAAAATCCTGCAATCCCTCCACGTCCCGGACCAACCGAGCCGCGCCGCTGCCGATCTTTTCGCCCACACTTCGGCCGCGAAGCAGCACCGGCCCTTTTCCTTGAAGTTCATACACGTCCAGGCTGGTCTTGCGCTGCAGGTTGTGAACTGTCTCCGGCCGCGCTTGCAGGATGAATAGCTCGCCGGTCTTACCGTCTTTGGCCCATTCAATGTCCATGGGCATGTGCTTGTCGGCCCGCGCCGAGTAATGTTCCTCGATCACGCATCCCCACCGCGAAAGCGTAAGGACGTCCTCATCGGAGATGCTAAGCCGCTTTCGGTCTTCCACGGGCACAGGCACCGAACGGGTACTGCGGCCGCCGCGGGTCGCATAAATCAGCTTCTCTTGCTTGGCGCCGACGGCACGTTTGAGGATCGGCCGCAACCCATCGTGGAGGGTTGGCTTAAAGACCAGGAACTCGTCGGGATCCACACGGCCCTTGACGACGCTTTCGCCGAGACCGTAGGCACTGTTGATCAGCACCACGTCCGGGAAGCCGCTTTCGGTGTCGAGGGTGAACAGTACGCCCGCAGCGCCCAGATCGGAGCGCACCATTTTCTGAATGCCGATGGAGAGCGCAACCGCGAAATGATCGAATCCCTTGTCCACGCGATAAGAGATGGCTCGGTCAGTGAACAACGAGGCATAACACTGCCGGCAGGCATCGATCAGGGCCCGTTCGCCCCGGATGTTCAAAAACGACTCTTGTTGCCCGGCAAAGCTAGCGCCGGGCAGATCTTCGGCGGTCGCACTGGACCGGACTGCTATATCGGTGTCGTGGCCATACTGCTCGCAGAGGGCGTGGTACGCTTGCACGATCTCTTGCTGCAAATCCGGCGGCAGGGGGATGGCCAGGATGGCTTCGCGCAAGCGCCGCCCACGGTGGGCGAGATCGACCATGTCGCGCGTGTCCAAGCCCTCCAGGATCTCGCGAATCCGATGATCCAGCCCGCTGCTACATAGCAGATGCCGGTATCCTTCGGCCGTGATGGCGAAACCGTTTGGCACGCGAATGCCAGCGGGGGTCAATTCGCGGTACATTTCGCCAAGGGACGCGTTCTTGCCACCGACCAAGGCGATGTCACCGATGCCGATGTCCTGAAACCAGCGGATGAATCGCTGAGCCATTATCGCGCCTCCAAAATGCGGGTGTCGAATGGATTGGCATGTCAACCGCCAAGGCGCCGAACCTTTTCGGTGAGCGCCCGAATCAACGCTTCCTCATGATGCACTTCCTGCTGATAGGCCGGAGCTTCGGTGCGCCGGCTCTCGCCGTGGACTTCAACCAATTGTTGCTCCAGAATTCGCAGCAATTCCGCACGTTCCTCTTGGGTTAGCGGCAGAACATACTCGCATTCTTGTGTCGTGATCATGTACGTTCTCCTGCAAAAAGATCAGCTAATGGCTCGGTCATTCTCTTGGGATGGCAGACGTTTGTTGGCCATAAATCCTCGCCTAATTCCCAAAGGCTGGCAGGGCGCGATTTCGCATTCGCGCTGGTCGTTGTCGGTCTTGGCGCACACGAGAAAGCAAACGGTGCGCCGCCGACGCCGAGAGACCGCGATTTTCAAGCTGCATCACGAAACGGTTGACCATAAAGCGCGTTCGCGCGATAACCCGAGCCGATTTTGGACGATTATGGCCCGGCCAGATGTGTCAAAACGCACGCGCTGTGCGAAGTCGCATACTAGTAAACCTCAGCTGGGTTCCTGCTTGGCCACGACACCCCAACTTCGTGCCGCTTATTCGTTGAAAATGCTTGATATTGCTCTCTCAGAATGCTGCGACGAATCATTCGGCATGGAGGATGCTAATGCTTCTGCCCGTCCAGCGTGGCGCGTTGACCTGCGTGTGGATGGCGACACAGCTTAAGAATCGACGAGTTCTCATAAATGTCATGGGCCAGTACTTCGGGGTCCCTGAAGGATCGTCGCCTATCAACTGCGTTGGGCCAAAGTTCAATACAATGTTTCTCACCATTTTCTTCAAAAGTTTATGTTCCCCATTTAGCTTCAATCGGACGTGCCGATACGTACGTTTCCCTTCTTTTGAGGAGCAAGAGCAATGAAGCGAGTCTACGCACTCCTGACGGTGGCCGTCGTGGTGACGGCTGTGGCGGCTGGGTTCATGTTGGCCCAGGACAAGCCCAAGAGCCGAGTTCCGAATCCTCCGGCTGACAATACAACCGAACGCAAAGACGACCTTGCCGGCATCGAAAAGGCGATGAAAGCCTTTACCGAAGCGTTTGAAAAAGGCGATGCCGATGCCGCGGCCGCCATGCTCACCTCGGGCGCGGAACTGATCCCGGACAGCGGCAATGCGATTCGTGGCCGCGATGCCATCCGCAAGGCCCTTGCCGAGTTTTTCCCCAAGAATCCACGGGTCAAAGTCACTCTCGATGTCGAATCGACGCGCTTTACTTCGAAAGACACCGCCATACAAGAGGGCCAGATCAAGGTGGTGCCGAAAGAAGGCGAGACGACCTACAACCGCTACAGCATCCTGTTGGTCCGCGAAGACGGCAAGTGGTTGCTCGGCTACATCAAGGAACATCCGGATGAGACCGCTGACTTGCGTGAATTGGAATGGCTGATCGGATCCTGGACCGCCAATCGCGCCGATGCCGATGTCCGCACGACATACGAGTGGTTCGGCACCGATAAGGCGTTCATCAAAGCCCAGTTCACCGTCCGCACGAAGGAAAAGACCATTACCGGCATGCAGATGATCGGCGAAGACCCGGTCACCGGCGAACTTCGCACCTGGATTTTTGAAAACGACGGCGGATTTGGCGAAGGCACCATCACGAAGGACGGGAAGAAGTGGGTATTCGAATCTGCCACTCAGTTGACGGATGGCAGCGTTCTGCAGGCAACCAATATTCTGGTGCAGGTGAACAAAGACACGTTCACGTGGCAGCCGTCGAACCTGACCGTGGATGGCGAACAGTACGGCGATTTGCCGCCGGTGAAAGTGATGCGCGTCAAACCCAAGGATTGAGCCTGACGGCTTTGAAATCCGGATCGATTTCTTCCCATCAGATTTCCATGAGGAGACGACATGAAGCGCATCAACTTCGCGATTTTGGCGGCAGGAATTTTGCTTCTTGCCTTTGCCTCAAATAACTTTGCGCAGCGCGGTGGGCGCGGCGGCGGTGGTGGACGTGGCGGCGGCTACTCGGGCGGCGGTGGGCGGCCAGGCGGCGGCGGGTTTACTGCACCCGCGGCCCCGCGGCCGCAACCCGCGGCCCGGCCTCAGGCTCCGGCCGCTCGGCCGCAGGCCCCTGCTGCGCGTCCCCAGGCTGCAGCGCCCAGATCGGCGCCCCCAGCGGCCTCGCAACTGCCCACCAATAGCTGGCAAGGCACCGGCCCCGGCGGCGGTTCCTGGCAAGCCGGCAAGGGCGGCGGCAGCTACACAACAAAGGGCGGTACAACGATCGACTATAAAGGCGTCGGCGTCGGCGGCACCACCGGCGGTGGGACGACTGCCGGCAAAGGGGTTGGCGGCATTCAGATTACCACGCCCGGCGGCCAAGAGATCAACAAGGTAGGCGGGGTCGGCGGCGCCAGCGGCCCCGGCGGTAACACCGCCGTAAAAGGCGGTAGCATTACAAATACCACCGGTCCGGCGGGCTCCGGCTCCGCGGTTCAACGTGGTGGCGCCGTGTCGGGCCCCGGCGGCATGGCCGGTTACCGTGGCGGTGTGGCGGTGGGTCCTGGCGGCGCTGCCGCAAAAGGCGGCGTAGTTGCCTCCGGCGCGCGTGGCACCTACTATCGCTCCGCCGGCGCCATCAGCGGCCAGGGCGCTTACGTTCGGGCCGGCTTCGCGGGCTACGGCGGCTACTTCACCAAGTCCTGGTACGCTCGTTATCCGGGCGGTTGGTATCCCGGCCGTTGGGCCGGCGCAGCGGCCTGGGCGGCGGCCACCTGGGCATCGCTCTACGCTTATGGCGGGGGCAGCGGCGGATGCTATGCCGAAGAACCGGTGAGCTACGACTACGGCAGTGAAGTGGTATACCAGGACGGTTCTGTTTATGTCGACGGTGAAAATGTCGGCACGGAGGAACAATACGCCGAGCAAGCCGCTGCCATTGCCGAGACCGGCACCACGGCGGATGTCACCATGGAGCAAGAATGGATGCCCCTTGGTGTGTTCGCCATGGTGCAAGGCGAGGAAACCACCTCCAACAACATCTTCCAACTTGCCGTGAATAAGCAAGGCGTCATTCGCGGCAACTATTACAACGCGCTGACCGACACCGTCGAGGCGGTCCATGGTTCCGTGGACAAGAAGACCCAGCGGGCAGCCTGGACCGTTGGCGACAAAAAGACGCCGGTCTATGAAGCGGGCATCGTGAACCTGACCAAGGACGACACCACCATGATGGTGCATTTCGGCAAGGACAAGTCACAGCAGTTCACGTTGTTCCGCATTCCGGAACCAGCGGAAGCGCCGATGGACGCTCCGAAGGAACCTGCTAAGTGACCGTTTGGTTTTCCCCTCGCTCCAGTGGGACGAGGGGAAGCTTTCATTGAAACACGGCGCCTCATCGGGCGATGGTGCGCCATTCATACTTCGGGAAGAGATGAATCCTCCGATCTAATAGGTGAACACATGAAGCGCGTGAACTTCGTGATATTGGCGGCAGGAATTCTGATTCTTGCTTTTGCCTCGGACAACTTCGCACAGCGCGGCGGCCGCGGTGGTGGCGGCGGTCGCGGCGGCGGCGGCCGACCTGCCGGCGGCGGGGGCCGTCCGGGTGGTGGTTTTACTGCACCGGCAGCGCGACCCGCGCCACGCCCCTCGGCGCCGGCAGCGCGACCCGCGCCACGCCCCTCGGCGCCAGCAGCACGGCCCGGCGGCGGCTATGCGGGCGGCTCCCGAAATGGCTTGACAGCGCCGGCGCAGCGACCGGCTGCGCCTGCAAGCCGGACCGGAACCGCTGCCAACCGTCCCGGTACACGGTCCGGTGCGCCACCCAGCGCATCGCAGCTTCCCACCAATAGTTGGCAGGGCACCGGCCCCGGCGGCGGTTCCTGGCAAGCCGGTAAGGGCGGCGGCGATTACACGACCAAGGGCGGCTCGACCATCGAATGGAAAGCCGCCGGCATCGGTGGCCAGACCGGTGGCGGAACCAATGCCGGTAAGGTCGTCGGCGGCATCGAGGTAACAACCCCCGGTGGCAAGGAGATTAGCAAGGTGGGCCGGGTTGGCGGTGCCAGCGGCCCCGGCGGGAACAGTGCCGTGAAAGGCGGCAGCATTACGAAGGGTACTGGGCCGGGCGGCACCGCCGGCGCCATCAGCCGTGGTGGTGCCGTTTCGGGCCCAGGTGGCATGGCCGGCTACCGCGGCGGAGTCGCCGTAGGCCCGGGCGGCGCTGCGGCCGGAAGAACCGTCGTTGCATCCGGAGCGCGCGGCACCTACTATCGCTCTGCTGGCGCTATCGCCGGCCAGGGAGCCTACGTTCGGGCCGGCTTTGCAGGCTACGGCGGCTACTTTACGCGCGGCTGGTACGGGCGCTATCCTGGCTGTTGGTATCCGGGGAAATGGGCGGGAGCTGCCGCCTGGGCCATCGCTAGCTGGGCTTCCCTCTATGCCTACGGCGGGGGTGGCGGCGGCGGCGGTTATTATCCGGAAGAGCCGATGTATTACGACTATGGCAGCGATGTCGTTTACCAGGAAGAAGCTGTTTACGTGGACGGTGAACAGGTCGCCACGACCGAGCAGTATGCCGAGCAGGCCGCCGCCATTGCCGACACCGGCATGAAGGCCGAGCCCGACAAGGAAGCGGAATGGTTGGCGCTCGGCGTCTTTGCCATGGTGCAGGGTGAGGAAACCACGTCGAACAACATCTTCCAGCTTGCGGTGAACAAGGAAGGCATTATCCGCGGCAACTACTACAACGCGCTCACCGATGAAGCCTCGCCCGTGTACGGCTCCGTGGACAAGAAGACCCAGCGTGCAGCCTGGACGGTGGGCGATAAGAAGTCGCCGGTCTACGAGGCGGGCATCGCCAACCTGACCAAGGACGAGACCACCATGATGGTGCACTACGGCAAGGAAAAATCGCAACAGTTCACGCTTTTCCGCATCCCGCAGCCGGAAGAAGCGGCCAAGGAACCGGCGAAATGACGAATGCTTTGCGTTTCGCGCAAGCCTATCAACCCAAGCCGGCGCTTCCGAGCGCCGGCTGCTCAACCTGTGGGGCAACGGCCGCGGGATAGCAGCGGTTTCAGGCAATGTTGTAGCGCATACTGCCGGATGTTCCGCGGCAAAGATTGCTAAAGGAGGTTGCCCATGGCTCGTGTCGGTTGGTCGCGCTTGATTCCCCCCGACAATTGTTTTCAAAAGTCCAGCGCATTTCACATCGACGCCTATTCCGAATTTATGCCGCCGCCCCGCGTTGGTTGGAAGCCGTATGGCAATGTGCCGATTAACTATCAAGTCTTCTCGCCCGACGACCCCTTCGGTTGGAAGGTGCACGAATTTGACGAAGCGCTCGAATTGCATCCCGGCTTGCTCCAGATCGCCCGGGACCTGCTGGCGCGTCTCAAACGGCTCCAAGACGGCAATCCGGACACTGGCCTGCCGCGGTACATCTCTCGAAACAATTCTTTTTGGCCGGATGAATTGGCCGGCGCCAATCTCCAGAACGATCCGTGTGTCCTCTTGTTGCCGCTCGCTCTAGCGCGCACGCAGGATGACAAGGGCCGTGTGCGCTGGACCCTCTTTGGCAACAGCGAGCAAGGGCCCGGCAAGGCATTTTGGAAGAGTTTCTTCACGGCCCCTGGAGTCGAAGCGCCGCCGGACTTCGGCATCAGCTTTTTCTGCCGATTATTGCAGGCGGTTTATCGCGAAAGCCTGACCGATGCGGAAGGACTTCGGCGCGCCGGCTTTCGCATTCTTCCAGAAGACAAGCCAGATTACCCCTTCTGGAGCGAAGGTGACTTGCCGTCGTGGGCCAAACCGTTCCTACTTCGGGATGATGAGCCTAGCAAGGATGTGAAATATCTGCTGACATTTCGCCAATTCGGACGTCTGCCGGCAGGGATTCGGGACGCGTACCTGGGTGGCCGCCTGGCGCTGTTGCCGTTTCCCGGGAGCCTGGTTTTCTGGGGCGCTGAACGGGCCCGGCAGATTTTTTCGCAGTTGCCGTTGGGCCTGCAAATCCCACTCCTGGCCAACGTGGATCGTCATGAATCGCCGATCGGCATTCGGGTGCCGCAAGCCGGCGTGCTCTATCAGCCAAACGCCGACCGGCCTGCGTACACAAACGCGGCCGGGCATTTGCGCAACACCTACAAGCGCACGCATCGCTGGGAGAAGGTGCTGCGCGATCAGGACCAAATTGAACTGCTCGGCAAAGAAGCGTCACTGGTGAATGTCTTGTTCAGCACGCTTCCGGTTGACCTCGAGCTTTACGGCAAGCCAATGGCCCGCAACGTGCAGATATGGACCGAGCGCCCGGACTTGCTGCTCGATGGGCCGCACGCCTCGGCCGCCGAAATCAAACGGGCCATGCAAACCATCAAGGCGGGCGGAGTCTTCGGCTACCGGTTCTTGTTTCCGGCCATGCGCGTGGGCAAGCATGAAGTGTACTGGCATCGGCCGTTGGTGGCGTATCGAGGCGCTTCCGGAGAGGTCGCCGTGCTGCCGGACGCGCCTCTCGGTTACCTCACTGCCTATGATGCCGACAAACCGCGGCTGGATCGCGCCGTCGAATTATGGCCGCGCATGCAACAACGGCCGGCGTTGATTGCAGCGCTGGCCGGCCAGGACTATACGCGCAAACGGCAGGTGCCGCCGCAAGTTCGAAACGTCCGCAAGCTAACGCACGCCTACGCGCTTTTTGGGGCCAGGCCACTGCCGTTCCACTTCGCCCGCCGCGTAATGGGGCTCGAGAAGGAAGGCGCGGGCGAGCGCTGGCTGGCCCAATTGCCGGCCCAGGTGGCAAACCGAATCCGAGAGATTGTGGAGCCTGCGCCTGCCGAAGTGCCGGCGGCAAACCGTGGCCGAGCGCCGACTTCGCTAACTTACGCGCTTACGGCACGGCGAGCCTTTGAGGTTGCATATTGGAAAACAATTGTGTCTTTGGCCGAAGGCGAATTCCTGAACAAGAACAATGCCGACTGCGTCCTGGATGAGGCCACGCAGTGCGTGCTGCCCTATCGCGATCGCCACCTGGATCGACTGGGCGACATGCTGCTAGAGTTTTATCAGAAACGGATTTCGGCCGCGAAAATGACGGGAAAGGCGCTGGCGGGTGCGATGCCGTTCCGCTGGTGCACCGACATGGATTACTCGTGGATGGGCGGCTGGCGCAACAACCAGGTCGCGGACAGCGAGCGCAATCTGCTGGTCGTGATTCCCGGCCGAAATCGCCGTGAAGCCGTCATCATGGCCGATCATTACGACACGGCCTACATGCAGGACCGCTACGACAAGGACGGCGGCGCGCGTCTTTCGGCTTGCGGCGCCGACGACAATTACTCGGCAACCGCGGCGATGATGCTGGCCGCACCGATTTTTCTCAAGATGAGCCGCGAAGGAAAGCTGGCGTGCGACGTTTGGCTGGTGCACCTAACGGGCGAAGAGTTTCCGGCCGACTGCCTCGGGGCCCGCGCCTTGACCGAGCGACTCGTCACCCGGACGCTCAAGCTGCATTTGCCGAGCGGTAAAACCAAAGATTTGTCGAAAACGACTATTCGGGGGCTCTACGTGTCGGACATGATCGCCCATAATCACGACCGTGAACGCGACATTTTTCAGATTTCACCGGGCAACGACACGGGCTCGATGGAGCTGGCATACCAGGCACACCTGGCCAACGAGACCTGGAACGAATCCGTTCCATACTGGAATAAGAGCCAGAAGCGGGAAGGCTTGGCCCGCGCCCGCCGTAGTCCCTATGGCGCAGCCATTCCCGAGGTGGCGCCCTTTCTGGAGCTTAGCGGCCATGTGCGTGTGCCCTCCGACCCCCGGAGTACGCTGTACAATACCGACGCGCAGATCTTCTCGGATGCAGGCGTGCCGTGTGTGCTCTTCATGGAAAACTACGACATCAATCGCACCGGCTACCACGACATGCGCGATACGATGGAGAACATCGACCTCGATTATGGAGCCGCCGTCTGCGCGATCACAATCGAGGCCGTGGCCCGAACGGCAAGTCAGAACAAATAACTTGGGATTGGCGGGGCAAAGCGGACCATCGCTAGCTGGTTTTCCCCTTGGCCTACGGAAGCGGCCGCCCGGCGCGGGCGAGTTGGCCGGCGCAAGAGCTCGATCCCGTTTCGGAAATGCAAATGAATTGGAGAGCGTCAAGCCGTCCGCAAGCTTAGGCGCCCCGCCGCTCTGACGGCGTCACACGGTGGGGTTTGCATCCCGGAAGAGACATGAGCTAGGTGGTTGTGCCTTGCTGCCCGTCTGGCGGGTTCGGGGCTACTTTGCCATCACTAAAGTGGCATAAGACCCACTGATGACAGTACGGGCATTGGATGACGACGGATTGTTTCTTAGCGGCTTTGGGGTCAACCAGTTTTCCCGGCGAGGTCCAGACTTTGGCTGGATCGAAATGGAATAGAGCCTTGCAATGATAGCAAGTAACCGGGTACATGGCTTTGCAGCGGCGCTCGTGGCGGGAATGAAGCGATTAAGCCGCTTTGGTCCGCTCAGGATGGTAGATAAATAGAAAAAATGACAAGAAAGAAAAATCCGCGCCGAGTCCCGACCTTCCAACTCCCGCCTTGCCAGCGGTCAAAAGTAATCAAGAATGACCGATTCTCGTGAAGCAGGCTGGCCGTATCGTACACCTTCACAACTGGGTGTCAACAAGATTCCCAAATGTTTTTCCAATCTTTCCAGAAAAACTGCCAAAATTCACTCTGACACCTGAAATTTGAGGTACCTCAATTCTCTGAGGGCATTTAAGCGATTACCTGCGCCCTTGCAGACAGCACACCAGCCCGAAGCGTGAGCGAGGGCGAAACATCCCTCGCTTACGCTTCGGGCCGATGTGCAGAAACGGAAAGCAAGGTGACTAGTGGTTCATTGCAGCTCAATAGTGGGGTAGAGCTTTCTTAGCTTTATCCGCGCATCCGCCGTAGTAAATTGCCAATCGACTTTGACGACCGCTTGGTTCCGAGTGGTTT
>Ga0070732_10000943_pt1 | contig 16410 bp, 9 predicted proteins | sample Coa_R1_5_FD_66449 | JGI IMG/M metagenome (GOLD analysis project Ga0070732, IMG submission 66449) | Surface soil microbial communities from Centralia Pennsylvania, which are recovering from an underground coalmine fire - Coalmine... | ecosystem: Environmental > Terrestrial > Soil > Unclassified ...
CGCGCGCCTTGCCGCAGCGCCATCGGCTTGCCGCACTTCGGGCAGGCGTGCTCGGTCTCGATCGATGAGGGGACCGGATTGCCCTCGGGGTCGATGTTGAACGCCTCCTTGCACGCCGGGTAGCCCGAGCAGGACAGGAACAGCCCGCGCTTGCTCTCGCGCCGCATGAGCGGCTTGCCGCATTTCGGACAGCGGTGCTCGGTCTCGACGGCCGCCGCTCGGACCTGGCCGTCGAGCGGGCGGGTCGCCTTGCAGTCGGGATATTTCGAGCAGCTCAGGAACGGCCCGGTCTTGCCAAACTTCATGACCATCGGCGCGCCGCATTCCTGGCAGATCTCCGACGAGGGGATCTGCACCCGCTCCATGTTCTTCTCGGCCGCCTTCAGCGACTCCTGGAACGGGTGGTAGAACTCATTGAGAACCTTGAGCATTTCTTCCTTGGCGGTCGCGATGTCATCGAGCTCGTCTTCCATGTGCGCAGTGAACTTCAGGTCCATGATCTTGGGGAAGTGCTTCACTAACAGGTCGGTAACAACCATGCCCAGCTCGGTCGCGTAGAACCGCCGCTCCTTCTGCTCGACGTAGTTCCGGTCCTGAATCGTCTGGATGATCGGGGCGTAGGTGCTGGGCCGGCCGATGTCTTCTTTTTCGAGCGCCTTGATGAGCGTCGCCTCCGAGTAGCGCGGCGGCGGCTGCGTGAAGTGCTGGGTCGGCTTGAGCTCGTGCAGATCGAGCGCCTGGCCGAGAACGAGATGTGGCAGGAGCTGGTCCTCCTGCTTGCCCGCCGGCGCCAGCACGCGGCGGTAGCCGTCGAATTTGAGGATCTTGCCCTGCACCCGAAACAAGCCCTGATCGGCGGCCACATCGACGTTTGTCATCGAAAAGACCGCCGGTGTCATCTGGCTCGCCACGAAGCGGCGGTAGATCAAGGCATAGAGCCGGTACTGGTCGTGGGTGAGCCGCGCCTTGATGCGCTCAGGCGTCAGGCTCAGGTCGGTGGGGCGAATCGCCTCATGGGCCTCCTGGGCCTGCCTACCGGCGGCGTACGTGTTCGGTTTGGCCGGGAGGTAGCGCTCGCCGTGCTCGGTCTGGATGAGCTCGCGCACGCTCTCTATCGCCCCGTCAGACACGCGGAGACTGTCGGTGCGCATGTACGTGATCAAGCCGACGGGTCCGTCGCCGCCGACCTCGATGCCCTCGTACAGCTCCTGCGCCACCTTCATGGTTTTCTTGCCGGAGAACCGCAGCCGGATCACCGCCTGTTGCTGGAGCGTGCTGGTCTTGAACGGGCCGTCGGGCTTGACGGACCTCTCCGACTCCTCAACTTTGGCCACGGTGTACTTGGCCGCGGCGAGGGCGTCGTGGATTGCGCGGGCCTCGGCCTCGTTCTGAGCCGCGAACTTGGCGCCGGCCCACTCGGCCAGCTCAGCGCTGAACCGGTCAGACTCGGCTTTTGCACCCGCCGGGCTGAGCGTGGCGGTGATTTTCCAGTATTCTTCCGAGACGAATGCGCGGATCTCTTTCTCGCGGTCGGCGATCAGCCGAACGGCGACCGACTGCACCCGCCCCGCGCTCAGGTTGCGGGCGACTTTCTTCCACAAGAGCGGGCTGAGCTGGTATCCGACGAACCGGTCGAGGAACCGCCGCGCCTGCTGGGCGTTCACGCGGTCCATGTTGATCGGCCCGGTGTTCTGGAACGCCTCTTTGACGGCGTGCTCGGTGATTTCGTAGAACAAGACACGCCGTACGCGGCTCGAATTCAGACCCAAGGCCTCCTGCAAGTGCCAGGCGATCGCCTCACCTTCGCGGTCGGGGTCGGTCGCGAGGTAGACGATGTCAGAACGGGCTGCCTCGCGCTTCAGCTCGCTGACCGTTTCTTTCTTGGCCGGCATGATCTCATACGTCGCCCGATACCCATTCTCGACGTCGAGCCCCAGCCGGCGCTTGGGCAAGTCGCGCACGTGCCCCATGCTCGCCTTGACCAAGAAACTCGAGCCCAAGAACTTGTTGATCGAACGAGCCTTCTTCGGGCTCTCAACGATGACGAGCGAACGGCCGTCGCCCTTGGCCGGAGCGGCTCCCCGCTTCGGCTTGGCCTCCGCCTCCGCCTCCGCGGGCGCCGCGGCACGCTTTCGATTCTTCGAGACAGTGGCGGTCTTTGCACCCGAAGCTTTGGCCCCGGGCGACTTGCTAACCTTGCGAGCCACAGTGTTTTCCTATTGTTTGGCCAACCCGGCCACCCGTTCCTCGAATCGGCAGCCAGAGGTTACAGCGTCGTTGGTAATCGTGATTGCTGTTGTCTTTGCGGCAACGCCCGCGTAGACTTCGCTTTGGCCTCGTTGTGCGAGCAGCTCACATTTCACATAGCTAGCGTACGGATAGGTGTCAAGGGGCAGTAGCCCGTAGCCAGTCGCGAGTAGCCAGCGTCAAGGGGGCGGAAGGCGGTCGCAACGAGGCGGTAGGCGGTAGACAGTATGCAGTAAAGAAAAACCCCCGAGATTTTGGAAATCGACTTCGCCTTTGCCTACTTTAGATAGTAGACGGCAGGCAATGAGCAGTAGGCAGGGGGGAGATGAGAAGAAACGCTCTATGTGGTAAGAAAAGCTCCCAGTCTGAGTTCAATCTTCACTGGCTGACGTCACCTGGCATTCGGCTCATGGATACGATCTTCTGATTCTGAATAAAGGCGACGAGCAATTCGCTTCCGGTTCTTGATCTCTGTTAGCTATCCACGGGTTCGATCAACTGGATACCGGCTGCTCTCCGAAATAGAGGTCTTCCATGCCCTTCGCAGTCTTCCGGCGGCACCAACGGAAATTGCTCGCGATTTTCGCCATCCTGGCGATGGTTGGCTTCGTTTTGTCTGACTCGCTGCCGGCGATCATTCGCAGTAGCGGGTTCACGCAAAAAGGCGATACGCTCATCACGGAGCTTTACGGTAAACCGGTGTATCGCAGTAATTTAGACAGGCTGAATCAAGAGCGAAGGCTTGCCAATGCGTTCATGGCGAACTTGATGATGCGGTTCACCGGATTCTCGCAGCCCCAGATCTTCGGTGACACTGATACCGCGGCGCTGGTCGATGCTTACATACTTCAGCACGAGGCCGACGCCTTGGGTTTGCCGGCGGGCTCCGACCTGGCGCGCGAGTGGCTTCGCCAGATCACGGGCGGGCAGATGGACGCGAACCTGTTCGAGGGTCTGCTCGCGCCGTTCCGACACCAGAACGTCACGGGCGAGTTCATGCTGGAGGTTCTGGCCGGGCAGATTCGCCTGTCGCAGGTGCGCATGCTGCCGGGCCAGCCTGACGTGACACCGCTCGACGTTTACGAGGCCTATCGCGACCGTTACGAGCGTGTCTCGGCCCGCGCGGTGGGCTTTCCCGCGGACGACTACGTGAGCCAAGTCAAAGAACCGTCCGACGCCGAGCTCAAGGCCTACTACGACCGGTACAAAAACCTGCTGCCTGACCCGCACCGCGACACGCCCGGTTTCAAGATTCCGCGCATGGTGCAGGTGGAATACGTGGTGGTTGACAGCGAGGCCATCGCACGCGACCTGCGCGAGAAGCTTACGGAGAAAGAGCTCAGAGACTATTACGAGACCCGCAAGAGCGAATTTTCTTTGCCCGCGCTGGATGCGCTGCCGGTGTCCTTGTTCGCGGACGACCCCAAGAACACTCTCACTCCACCGCCGGCCAAGCCCTCCGATGCCTCGCCCGAGACCGTGCCCGACACCGGACCTCGCTACAAGCCGTTTGAGGACGTGCGTGCGACGCTTGAGAGCGACCTCAGCCGTGAGAAAGCGCGCGAGGTGGTCAACGCCAAGTTCGACGGTCTCCGAGAGGTCATGCTCAATTTCGCCGACTCCTACAACGATGCGCTCGAAGACCAAAAGGAGGCGAAAACGCGCGGCGATACCAGGATGAAGCCGCTGCCGCGCAAGCCCGACCTGAAACCCGTTGCCCAGAAGGCGGGTCTGACCCCGGAGATGAGCCCGCTCCTGGCGCGCGAGGCCGCGGAACAATACGGCCAGATTGCTTCGAGCCACGCGGGTCTGTCACGGCAGAGCGAAGGCCGCAAGTTCGCTGAGGAGATGTTCGAATCACGCGCCACCTTGTTCGAACCGATCGAGCTGGTAAACAACAGGGGTGACGTGTTCCTGACCTGGAAAATCGCTGACAATGCGCCTCGAGTCCCGCCGTTCAACGAGATCCGCACCCAGGTTGTCCATGCCTGGAAACTCGAGCAAGCACGGACTCCGGCCCTTCAAGCTGCCCAAAACCTGGCGGATAAAGTGCGCAAGGCGGGTGGAAAGCTCAACGACGAGACAGCCGGCGGTCGGCGTGTGATGACGACCGACCCGGTCTCGAAGCTCGAGACGCAGGTGCTCCCGATGCCCGGTCAGTTCAGCCCGCCTCGACCGCGGCCCACCGATATCTCTCAGATCCCTTACGCCAGCGACGCCCTCCGCGAAGCCCTGTTCAACCTCGAACCGGGTGACGTGGCCGTCGAGCCCAACCAGCCGAAGTCGGCCTACTACGTTCTGACCCTGGACAAGAGATACCCCGTCAGCTACACGTCGCTGTACGCGCCCAGCGGCTCGCTGCGGATCTTGCAGGTGGAAACGCGTGAAGAGGCCCAACATCGCCGTTTGGACTCGTGGATGGCCGAGCTCCGCGCCAAGGCTGGCATGAAGCCAGACTGGACGCCCCCCGAAGAGGCCGAGACGCGACCGAGCCGAAGACCCCGATAGGGGGGGGCGAGGCTCTGCGTGGGACGCTCAAGGGAGAGTTTCGCTAACACGCGATCGTGAGGGCGTGAGTAGGTCCGCGCGGCCGCTCTTTTACGCCGGCACGTACTTTCCACTCCCAAACCTTGATGGTAATCTGAGCTAACTAGGAGCTTTAAGGGATCAGAATACTCCGAGGAATTTGGATAAATGCGTATCGCCCTCGTGGGGTGGGATACAGACGATACCCTCATCGGGGCACTCGCTGGGCTCGGGGCGGAGGTAGTGGTTTTTACGCGCTGGTTTCGGGGTCAGGCGACTTACGAGGACTATCGTGGCTGGGTCAAACACCGCTGTCCGCACGCGATTGGGGGAGGTCTGCTCGCGGAAGCAGCTTCCTTCCGGGAATCGGTGCTGGGGCGAGTCGGTGCCGCTGGAAAAGGTATGACGCAGTACGACGTCGTTCACGCGCTCGACCCGCTGGCGCGCCCGGCGGCGTATGGGTTGGCCGAGCGGAGCCCGTTGAGCTTGCGAGTGGCCTCGGTCGGGCTGGCAGACGTTGGCTCGGGTGTCGACCTTCACGCGTCGATCGTGGCGGACTGCTTGATCTGCGACCATCCCTGGACGGCCGAGCGGTGGCGGTCGCGCGTGCCGGGAGGGTTAAGCGCGGCGGTCGTGCCGGGCCAAGCGATGGTCAAGTGCCGGCTTGACGGGCCCTCACAGGAGGCTTCCGCCGAGGCGCCGAGCATGGTGCTGTGGGTTCCTCGAGAGGCCGAGATCGATGTGGCCCGTGTCACGAGTTCGCTGGTCGAGGTACGCGCCAAGGAGGCTCGGTTCTCAGCCCTCGTCCTGGGCTCTGGACCGAGCGCCGAGGCGTTACGACGCCGTTTGCAAAACATGCGGGTCCATGCGCGCGTAGCGCCGGGCGTGAGCGACCCGACCCAGAAGGCCTGGGCATCCTGGCTGGCGTCCGCGTCAGTTGTGGGGATCGCCACAGCGAACCTTGGCGACGATCCGGCGGCATGGGCGGCGTGGTCGCTGGGAGTGCCCGTGGTTGATCTTGGGTGCACCGAGACAGGGGCTCTGGAGGAAGCCGTCCGGCGTGCCCTTCATTTACACGGACGCACCGAGCGCGAGGTTCGTGCCGGTGCCGCGCTCGCCAGCCGCAGGCTGAGCCCGACTGGCGTCGCGCTCGGCTGGCTCAAGGTCTACCTCGAAGGACTCGCTCGCCCGTCACCGATCGGAACGGCCACGGCAGGGGCTGCTCACGACCCATCGCTTGCCTTGGCCAGCCGCAGCCGCTTGAGCCTGATTGCCATCGGCACGCGCGAGGCCTATGCCTCGTGGCACGTCCGGCCCGACGACCGCGCGACAGCCCTCGAGTGGCTCGGTGCTGACGCGGTTCGAGCATCGCTGGTCCTCCGTTTCTTCGACATCACCGACATCGAATTCAACGGCACCAATGCCCACGCATTCTGGGATGTCGAGCTTGCGCTTCGCGAGCGTTTCCGCACTGTGAATCTTGCGGCACCCGGCCGTTCGCTCACAGCCTGCCTTGGCCTTCGCACCCCGCGCGGCTATTTCCATCCCCTGGCCCACGCCGGCCCAACCCACCTCCCGCGCGAGTATCCCGCTGCCGAGCCGCCCACGCGCTGGCTGCACGCTTTGGCACGCTCATAGTGGGTGGTGAATGGTGGGTGGTGGACAGGGAAGACCACGCAGGGGACAAATGGGAATCAGGGGTGGCCCATGTCATTGGAGACCTCTCGTGCAGCGCTATTAGCCAACTTGTGGAGCATCGAACCTTCACCCCAGCCCACAGCTATGTCTACTGAGACCATTGACCAACGACCACTCGTCACTAACCACTAATCCACCAACCACTCTTCACTATCCACCAACCACTAACCACTTCTTCACTAAACTAATGCCTCGCGGCTACCTCTCATTGGTCGTTGAGCTCCATCACCCGCTGCCAGCGCCGGGTGAGGGCGTGGACCGCACTTGGGGTGTTGCCGCGTGCGAGACTTACTGGCCTGTTCTGCGGGCTGTCACGGGTTTGGCGGACTCGGGTCTGGCGGAGGTGCTCACGCTGGCGGTCAGTTCGAGCTGGACGGCGCTTGCCGCCGAACCGAGGGCGCAGGAGCTGGCCGCGGCGGAGCTCGACAAGCGCGTTGCGGAGGCAGCTCGCCAGGTCGATGCGGGAGTGTGGCTCGAGCACTGGCAGGGGTTGCGGCTTTTTGCGACGGAACGGTGGGGGTCGGATCTGCTCGCTCCGCTGCGCCGGGCGCATGAGGCCGGGACGATCGAGGTGATCACGACGACGGCCAGCCACGCCTGGCTGCCTGGGGTCGCTGACGTGCCGGTGCTCGCCAGCGCACAGGTGGGGCTCGCGGCGGCCGATCACCACCTCCGGTTCGGCGGCCGCGCGGCGGGGTTGTGGTTGCCGCACCTTGCCTATCTGCCCGGCCTTGAGAGGACGATGGCCCGGTCGGGTGTGCGTTACTTCGGCGTTGACGCCGAGGCATTCCGGCGCGGCACGGTTCGACCACCTTGCGACGTGTTTGGCCCGCTGATCACTCGGCCGGGAGTCGCCGCGTTCGGAGTCGACCCTGGCCCGACCCTGCATCTCACCGACTCGGCCCGCCGCTACTGCCACGATCCGCGCTATGGGCACCCTGCGCTTGGCGCGGCCGCCGTAGTCGATCACGTCGCACACTTCCTCGACTCCTGGCGAAACCTCGTGCAGCACGCGCCTCGACCCAGGGAAGCGCCAGCGATCAGCGTGGCCGCTGTCTCCGCGCACGAGCTGGGCGGGAGCTGGCGGCTGGGTGCCGAGTGGCTCGAACAGATGCTGCGGCGACTCGGAGATGGCGACCCTTGGTCTGCCACTACCCCCGGGCGCTACCTTGACCGCTATCCCGAGGGGCCTGTTGGCCGGCCCGGCCCGAGCGCGGGCGGCATTCTGTCTGTACGGCCGGCCGGCTCGAACCTGATCGACCGCTGCCGGATCGCCGCCGAGACTCTCGCTGACGCCGTCGAGCGCCGTGGGGAACTCTTTGCGACCGACCGCCGCGCGGTGGCGCAGATGGTCCGTGCGCTCTTGGCCGCACAAAGCCTCGACTGGCACCTGCCTCCCGGCCTGGGCCTCGGTCCTGAGCAGGGACTCGCCCGAGCTCAGCAATGGCTCGCCCAGTTTGGAGAGCTGGCCGGCCTGCTCGCCGCCGGGCGCATCGATCACGCCCGGCTCGCAACCCACGAAGCCGGACCGGCCTACCTGCCGGACATCGACCTCGACCCTCTCGCCGAAGGCACTGCGGGGTGTTAGCATGACAGAAAGCGGGTCGCATCGGAGCCTCGCTTCAATCGCCCGCATCGCCAACTCAAGCTGCTTCGTCAGCAAGTCGCCGAATCGTTCCGACCTCGGTCGGAGACAAAACTCTTGAGACGTGTCTCGCTCTCGCCGAAATAAGCCGATCTTCGCTGGAAGGTCCGGGTCTGTTGTTTTTTTTCAACATCATCTTTCTGTGCTCATTGCCGAGATTCCCGGCATGCTGTTCGCGACGTGAGTTCAAGCCTGTTCTGATCGAAGGGCCGTGGCCGGTTCAATCGCGGAGGTCGAGGATGGCACTTGTGAGCGTCCTTGCCGCGCGGTTGGGGGTATGCTGTTAATATGGCGATCAACGTCCAGTGCCCAGCTTGTGGAGCCAAGCGTAGCCTTTCCGACGAGTTTCGGGGGCACAGCGTCACCTGCCCGAAGTGCGGAGGCAAGTTCACGCCGACAACGGCGAGCGAATCGAGCGAGACGGCGCTGTTGCCGCCCCGCAGCAAGACGACGCCGACTCCGGGCCCAAGACTCGTTCCTCCTCCTCCGACAGCCGCAACCGCGGAAACGAGCTCGCGGCTCCAGCCGGCCCCTGAACCGTCGGTCTCCGACCGAGTTGAAGTCGAGCGTTTTCGGAAGAGACGCTCGGAGAGAGAGTCTGCGTTACCTCCCCGTTCGGGTGAGGCGCGCGCCATTAAAGTGGCAGCCCGAGAGTACAAGGTCCTCACACGGAAGAACCTCTGGTTCACCGACAAGTTCAGTGCGGAGGGCCTGGAAGAAGCGCTCAACTCGTTCGGTCAGCAGGGCTGGAAGCTCAAATCAACGGTCGTGCTGCAGGTAACCGACCGTGAGGGCGATCGCGAGGAATTGATCGTGATTCTGGAGCGCTAGCCGGCAGAAAGCCCTTGCTGCACGATGCGCTGGGCGACCTCGGGGTTCGAGCCGAAGTGCATGTGGGCATAGCCCGCGAGCAAGCCTCCAATTTGGATTCCATCGGCGCGAGCATCGCGGCCGGGCCGTAGCAAGCGCGTGGCGTACGGCAACGCGGCCAGCGGTTCGAGCGTCGAGTAATGGAACTCGTGCCCGCGCACCTGGGTACCGGCCGGCCCGAGAAGTGTCGGTTTCTCGGTGGCGACGGTCGCGTAGCCGAGCGCCGTGAATCGCGTCTCCATCACGACCCGCGCCGGGATCAGGCCCCACATCGGGTAGCTCGTTCCCGAGAGGTCGCGCAGCTCTCGGCAACACGCCATCATGCCACCGCATTCGGCAAGGATCGCCCCACCTCGCGCATGGTACCGGGCGATCGACGCGCGCATGGCCCCGTTGGCTGCGAGCTGCGCGGCGAAGACTTCCGGGTATCCACCGCCCAGATAGACCAGCTCCACCTGCTCTGGAAGCGCGGATTCGGCGAGCGGCGAGAACGGAACCAGCTCGGCTCCCGCAGCGCGCATGAGGTCGAGGTTATCTTCGTAGTAGAAGCAAAACGCCGGGTCGCGCGCAATGGCAACGCGCGCGATCCGAGCGGGCCGAACGGCTGCCTTCGAGGTCTGTGGAGGCAGGCGAGGCACGCGAGCCAGCTCAATTAGACCGCCCAGATCGAGAGTGGCCTCGGCGGCGTCGGCCAGGGCATTCAGGAACGCTTCGGCCGGGCGGAGCTCGTCGGCCGTCCAGAGGCCCAGATGCCGCGACGGAAGCGCGAGAGCCTCGTTCCGCGCCAGGTAGCCCAGCGGCTCGACCCAGCCAAGCTGCCGCAAGGCAGGCACGAGATAATCCTCGTAATGCTTGGGACTTCCGACCCGGTTGGCGATCACGCCCGCGACGCGCACGCGGGCATCAAAGCGCGCGAACCCTTGCACCAGTGGAGCGATCGAGCGGGCCTGCCCCTGCGCATCGACCACGAGAACGACCGGCAGGTCCCAGGTCCGGCCCAGATCGGCTGTCGAGCCCGACTCGTCGAGCGCGCCACGGCCGTCAAAGAGGCCCATCACCCCCTCGATCACCGCGAGGTCGGCCCCCTCAGCTCCGTTACGGAACGATTGGGCGAGCGCGTCCGGCTCGACCATCCACGTATCGAGGTTCCGGCTCGGCCGTCGCGTAACCCAAGTCTGGTAACCAGGATCGATGAAATCGGGCCCAACCTTGAACCCCTGCACACGCACGCCGCGCCTCACAAGCGCCGCCAGCACGGCCAGCGTGACCGTCGTCTTGCCGACTCCTGAATGAGTGCCAGCGAGTATCAGGGCGGGTACTGGCATTCTTGGAAGCAATGGTGAAAAAGAGCCTGTAGCCGCCGGCCAGTTACTGTTGGGGCTACATGCGACAGGTTACCTTTTCCTGAAGAGATGTGCATATTCAGAGGAATAGAGCTTGCTCTCGAGCGCTGGGCTTCCATCGAGCATGGGCCCGATCAAGATCAGGGCTGTGCGGGTGATACTGGCTTCAGCCATGCGCAGGGGGGCTTCAGAGAGGGTGCAGTGGATGAAAAGCTGGTCGGGCCAACTGACGCGGTAGGCGACGATGACGGGGGCATCTGCTCCGTAGTGCGGAGTCAGGGCGGCGGCGACCTCGGGCATCTGCGCGGCCGACAGGAACAAGGCCATGCCGGTCTTGTGCCGGGCCAGCTCGGCGAGGTTTTCGTGGTTGGGCAGGCCGGTGTGGCCCGCTGCGCGAGTGAGGATCACCGTCTGGTTCTTGCCCGCGGGAGTTAGCTCGAGCTTGAGCGCGGCGGCGGCAGCCTGGAAGGAGCCCACGCCCGGCACGACCTCGTAGGGCACGCTCAACGTATCGAGCCGGTGCATCTGTTCGGCGATTGCGCCGAAGAGGCTCGGGTCGCCGGAGTGGACGCGGGCGACGTCGAGGCCTGCGGCGGATGCGTCAGCCATCAGCCCCACGATCTGGTCAAGGTGCAGGCTCGCGGTATTCCGGACGGTCGCACCGGCGGGAGCGAACGCGACCACGGCGCGAGGCACCAGCGAGCCCGCATAAAGGCAGACCGGGCAGCGCGCGATCAGGTCGCGCCCGCGCACAGTGATCAGGTCAGGGTCGCCCGGCCCGGCCCCAATGAAGTGAACCGTTCCCCGACGCGGCTCGTCCATCGGAACACCTCCTCGTCGCCTCGACCTCAACGCTGGCCGGCTTAACTCACCGTCTTGCTCAAGAGGATCATGGCGACCCACGCCACGGGCCACGTCACGAGCAGCACGATCGCGGCGCGGTGCGTCCAGGTCGTTTCCTTCGCTTCCGAAGCGCGACGCCGCGGGGAAAAGACCCACAGAGCCAGACCGGCCACGATCTGGAGCACAGCCACCAGAGCGAGGGGCGTGTCGTGCAGCCGGGCCGGCACCACCAGGAACGTCATGGCGATCCAGTAGGCACCTATCGAGAGCCACGCCAGCTCGGCCCGCGTGTAGCGCGCGGAGGAATCGGCCTCGGAGGGAGTACGATCGCCTGCTTGCCGGCCCCGTCCGCGTGCGTCCTGTTCAAGCAACTGCTTTTCCGCGCGCGCGCCGGTCATTCGTCGCTCGGTTTTGCTCGACTCGCTTCGGGGCGCGGCCCGGCGGTCAAGAAGCAGGACTATCGGCCCGCTCATGGCGAGCCCTAGCCAGCCATAGACCAGAGCGAGCACGACCGTCAGCGCCGTCGCCGTAGTCTCTGGCGAGTGCCAGAAGGCGCGGATCAGAAGGGCAGCCAGGCTATAGCCGACGACCAGAGCCGACAGGTCGATCATGTGCAAACTTTTGCGGGGCGGTGGCAGGCTCATGGTGGCCCTTCGATGACGACCAGACCGAAGCCGCATTGCAGTGGCCATGCGACTGAGAGGACCAGGCCCATGCGGTTGGTCCAGGGTGTAGGATTGCTCCGTGCCGCCTGGTCGGGGGGAACGAGCACCCAGGTGCTCCACACCACCGCGAGCGCGACCAGCGCAGCGAGGCCCAGGCCGAAGCTCAGGCCGGCGGCCGCCAGCTCGTTGGAGTGCGGGCCAGCGGCTCGAGAGGTGGTGCGTAGCAGGGCCGTAACCAGCCAGGGCAGCCCCCACATTCCCCAGAGCAAGTCGCCCACGCGTGGATAGCCCGGCGTCCGCCGGCCGAACCGGCGCCCCAGGAATACGAATGGGCCGGCCGCCGTTAACGCAATTCCCGCGAAGGTGCTCCAGACGAGCAGCCAGTGGCCTCCGGGCAACCCGTTCGGTACGGCGGCTCGGATGTGAATCGACGCCACCGCCGCGCCAATCACCATCGCCGCACCGTCGATCAGCGTGAGCCCCCCAGGCCTCCGCGCCGGCTCCACCATCGTGGCTCCCTTCATTGTTCGCAACCACCCAGTCGGTTGACCCGGTTCTTTCAGAGCCATTGTGCCCCGCGTGAAAGGCGGAGAGAACCAAGGACCGTCGGCGCATCGAGAATTGAGCACGATCCGCGTGTCGCGAACCGGCACGCTAGCCGATTCCATAGATTGGGAATGCTCCTCGGGCCATTGACCCAGCATTGTGCCGGTTCCCCCCCACGCGCTATAATCAGGGTGTGCCCTACCGAAGGCTGGTAGACACGCGTGGCCAGGAACCGATGAGTTGCCATCGTCCATAGTCTATCCTCCTGGCCATGCACCCATGAACCTGGTTAGAGGTCCGGTGCGTATCGAGCGGTGTGATCATGCCTCTGCCGAAGGTGGTAATCGTCGGCCGGCCGAACGTCGGCAAGTCGTCGTTGCTGAACTGGATTGCCGGGCGTCGGGTTGCGATCGTCGATGACACGTCGGGGGTCACGCGCGACCGGGTCAGCACGCTGGCCCAGGCTGGCGACGTGGTGAAGCCGTGGTTCTTCGAGGTCGTCGACACCGGCGGCATCGGCATGGTTGACCGCGACGACCTGGGCGACGAGGTCGAGCGCCAGATCGACACGGCCCTTTCCGAGGCGGACCTGGTCCTGTTCGTGGTCGACGTACGCGCGGGGCGATTGCCTCTCGATGAAGAGGTCGGCCAGCGGCTGCGGTATCTCAACTGCCCGGTCATCCTCGTCATGAACAAGGCCGACGTGCCCGAGCTCGACGAGCGCGGCTTCGACTTCTACAAGCTTGGGCGCGGCAAGCCGGTATGCGTATCGACCCACCAGAACCGGAACAGGGACGAGCTTCTCAAGCTGATCGCGGAGATGCTGCCGGTCGGCGGCAGGGGCCAGCCGGCCGATGAAGTGCTGAAATTGACCGTGGTCGGGCGGCCCAACACCGGCAAGTCGACGTTCATCAACACGCTCGCCCAGACCGAGCGCATGATCGTCTCGGAGCGGCCAGGCACCACGCGCGACTCGGTTGACGTGAAGTTCGAGCTCGACGGCCTGCCCTTCGTGGCCATCGACACCGCCGGTGTCAGGCGGAAGGCCAAGATCCGCGACAACCTTGATTTCTACTCGATGCACCGCGCCGAGCGTTCGATCCGCCGAGCTGACGTGGTGCTCTTGTTCATCGACCCCATGCTGGGCATCTCGCGGCTCGACAAGCAGTTGGCCGACTATATCAGCAAGCAATACAAGCCGTGCGTCTTGACGGTCAACAAGTGGGACCTGATGGCCGCCGACCCCTCGGCCACGAGCACGAGCAAGTACGCGGCCCTCGTCCAGTACGCGTTCCGGTCGATGGCCTACGCGCCGCTGGCGTTCATCACCGCCAAGACGGGCAAGAACGTGAAGGCGCTCGTGAACCTGACGCAGTCGATGTACAAGCAAGCCCAGAGGCGAGTCGGCACCGGCACGCTCAACCGCGTCTTGCGCGAAGCCGTCGACGCCCATCCACCGCCCTCGCGCGAGAACCGCGCGCCCAAGATCTACTACGCCACGCAGGTAGGCACGGCCCCGCCCACGATCGTGCTCTTCGTGAACCGCCCGTCGCTGTTCGATGCGCCCTACCAGCGCTACATTCTCAACGTCTTTCGCGAGAAGCTGCCGTTCCACGACATCCCGATAAAGCTTTACCTCCGCGCCCGCACCAAAGCCGACCTCGCCGCCCTGAGCCAGACCCTCAAGTCCACGAAGAAAGCTCCCAGCGCCCAGCGCGCCGCGCACCCAGGCGAGCCACGCTCGCCCCTCGAGACGGTCGAAGCCGAGAACCTCAGCGAGCTCGACCGAGAGGTGAACGAGCTTTTGTCGGGGCCGCCGGGTGAGTAATGAGCGGCGAGCGATGAGCAATGAGCACAGCGTCCTGAATCGCCGACAAGGGGGAAGCCAATGTGGATGACGCCGAGGCGCGTCGCGGCCGCCACCGAAAACGGCTGGCGGAACCTGACCCGCCACCAAAGCGGTTGAACATGCGGGGGGGACGAGCCGCCCTTCGCGCCTTACTGGATCTTCCGCCTTCGGAGCGGGGCTGAACGAATCCAGTCCGTGCCCGCTCGTTCGAGCGCTTCAGCCCGAGTCGTCCGGCTGCGTCAACTGAGCAGGATTTCGCTCCCAACCACCGGTCCGCCCGAGAGAAGGTTCTGCACATCGCCAGATCAGGTCTCACGGAGTCGATTGATCGAGACGAACGGGGTCTGTGGACCGGTCTCGGGTGCGGTCGGCGGCCTCTGATGAAGAGCCCCGGGCGCGTTGGCCCGCCGAGGCGACCTTCAGGTCATTTTCGGAATCTCGACGAACGGCGCGGCGGATTCGGTCAGCGCTCTCGTCCTGACCTTAGGAGGGCGCCCCGTCACGGCGGCGGGGATCCCTGGGCGGAGAGCGCCAACCGACGACCCGATCGCCGGTAACCCGAAGGCCATCATGCCCGTTACGCCGCGCCTGGGCTGAATCCGAGGCGGGCGGTCGACGGCAGATGTGTCTCACTGGTTGCATCCGCGCGCGGGACGACGTGCCACATCTATCCGACTAGAGGAGCCATCGATGAAGAAAACGTCGCGACGACCGCAGCTCGAGACACTTGAGGGCCGAACACTCCTGAGCGCCGGCGCCCTTGACACCACCTTCGGCGGCACGGGGGTGGTCACCACGAACCTTGGGAATTCGTTCTCTGATCGCGGCGAGGCCGTTGTGGTCCAGCCCGACCTGAAAGTGGTCGTCGCGGGCATCACCAATCAGAGCTTGCCACACTCGGGGTTCCAACAATTCACGGGCCTCGTGCGCTACAACCCCGACGGCACACTCGACGCGACCTTTGGGAGCGGGGGTACGACATGGGTGCCCATCGACCTGGGAGGTGGCATTTCGTCGGGCCGTCCCACAGCCCTGTTCCTCCAGGGCGATGGCAAGCTCGTGCTGGTCACCACCTACGGTGTCACCTACGGCAAGGGCAAGAACGCCGAGACGCGATCCGACTGGCTCGTCGTGCGGTTAAACCCGAACGGCAGCCTTGACACGACCTTCGGCGGCGGGACCGGTCATGCAGTGATCGACTTCGGCTCGGGCAACAACGCTGGTGGACAGTTCTTCCCGTATGCCCCGGACGTGGCCATCACCGTAGAGCCCAATGACGGGCGGGTCGTGATTGCGGGGCCGGTCGACATCACGAACAGCGCTATCGACGCGCCCGGCTTTGGTTCCGCAGTGGCGCGATTGAATGCCAACGGAACGAAGGACACGACCTTCGGGCCAGGCGGTTGGGGCTGGGCCGGGTTCGGCACTGCGAGCGCCGAGGCCGTCTCGATTGACTCAACCGGAGGTATCCTGGTCGGGGGGATCGACAAAGATTCCTCAAACAGTTTCGGGATGTCCGTGGTCCGCTACACCCCGGCCGGCGCCGTGGACACGAGCTTCGGGTCGGGCGGCGAGACCATCGTGCATGAGCCGGCAAACCAGGATTATGCGCACGGTATGGTCCTCCAGTCCGATGGCCGGATCGTGCTCGGCGGCACAGAGGAAGTGAGCAATGCTCCCAAGGAGTTGGTTCTCGCTCGGCTGACGAGCCAGGGGGCCCTCGACACGACCTTCGGGAGCAGTGGATTCTATACCGACCCCCGTCTCCAGGACCGCCAGCGGATCGCGATCGCTGGCGGCGACAAGATCGTGGCGGTGGGCCGGGCATCGGGTACGGGGCTGTCGGTCAACGTGTTCCAGGTCACGCGCGTGCTGGCGGACGGCTCATCCGCGGACACTACGTTCGGCACCAACGGCGTGACCCAGGCCCAGCTCTCGGGGAGTGCCCTCTTGCAGGCGTACGCGATCACCGTCGCGCCAGACGGCAAAGTCGTGGTGGCCGGCGCCGATTTGACCCAAGATGCGAACCAGTCAACCAGGTTCGCCACCGCCCGCTTCCTGGGCGACACGCCGGCGGCACCACTGCTCGCCGCAACGACGACCGCGACCCCATCGGCCGCGCCAATCGTCCTCGATCCGTCCGCGGCGAACGTCGTGCTCGGAACCACCGAGTTCCTC